>Ga0209409_1000445_pt1 | contig 42874 bp, 36 predicted proteins | sample AD_JPNMR1_MetaG_FD_184424 | JGI IMG/M metagenome (GOLD analysis project Ga0209409, IMG submission 184424) | Active sludge microbial communities of municipal wastewater-treating anaerobic digesters from Japan - AD_JPNMR1_MetaG (SPAdes) (version 2) | ecosystem: Engineered > Bioreactor > Anaerobic... | reverse complement strand
ATATTAACAAGCCAACTTACCTCTTTACCAGAAATAGTTTCTTCTGGGCCAGAAACCTGAATTACAATATTCTCTTTTGAAAAAGTATTTTTAAAAAAAGAAAAGTAAATAATAGTTCCTATTCCAACAAGAAGCAGAGTCGAAACTAAAATCAAGGTTGATTTTTTTGACCAATGAAATTGATGGAGTCTATTTTTGTTTTCAAACTCACTTTGATTTTGTAAATTATTTTCTTCAGAAGAAATCATAAAAAAATATTAATTTTTGATATTTTAATTTCTCCTAAATGTCCAGGTTTTTAACCTCCTTGGCATACGTTCGCTGAGAGTTTCGCTCTCATCTCACGTCCGCTAAAACTATTATATGTCTAAATTACGGACTGTTTTTGCGTACGTTTGGATAAATTGCTTTCTTGGTAATACTTCTTTACCCATTAAAATATCAAAAATTCTGTCGGCTTCCTCAGCGTCTTCGATTGTTACCTGACGCAAAATTCTTTTTTCTGGATCCATCGTTGTTTCCCATAATTCTTCGGCATTCATTTCGCCAAGCCCTTTATACCTTTGAATTGAAACCGGTTGGTCTCCTATTTTTTTCAATGTTTCGTCTTTTTCTTCATCGGTATAAGCATAATATATCTTTTTTCCGCACTGAATTTTGTAAAGGGGAGGTTGAGCCACGTATAAATAACCTTTTTCAATAATCGGTCTAAAATAACGATAGAAAAGTGTCAAAAGCAAAGTACGAATATGATTGCCATCGGTATTATGCAAAAGAATCCCTCCGTTTCCGGCTATAAAATTTTGATCACCAAGAACTGAAAAATCGTAAATAAATTTATCTTTTGGATTTTTAATTTCTTTAACTTCTCTGACCGGCAAACCAACAAAATCTTGAGAAATAGGATAAAGATATTTTCCTGTTAATTTTTTATGGTTTACTTTCTTTAAATAATTTTCTAATTTTTGAGCGTCTTTATGACCCTCCCAAACATTTTTGGTCTGGAGTAAATAATCAACCGTAGAAATTACCAAGTTATAAGATTTAAAATTGGATCGGATAATTTTGCCATCTTTTCTTAAATGATTTTTTCCTTGAGAAACTGAATAAGATGGAAATATTCCCCATTGCCTAAAAATTGTAAGAATACCTTCAATCAATTTTTGGGAAGATAAACGCCAACCATAAATTGCTTTTCTTATGCTATTTTTCTTTTGCCAAAGAGTAATAAAGCCATCGCTTTGTAAAAGTCCCTGAAGCAAACTTTCTTGAATCTCTCTTTTTACATTAAAGAAAACATCGGGAATAAATTTTTCCTCTGCTTTTTTACCCAAGAGTCCAAGCTGGGTCAAAATTAATCTAAACTCAAAGGAGTGAAAATGAAGTTGAATAGCATTTGGTTTTTTATATTCTATAATTGCTTTTACTCCAAATTTTTCTTTAATAATTCGGGAAAGTTCTTTTATATAATTTTCTGCTTTTTCTTTGCCAAGCACCACAGTAAAACGATTTGGATTTTTCTTTTCTGGAGAAAAACAGCCATCGCCCAAAAACCAGCCAATCAAATAAGCCAAATCTTTGTCTAATTTAAATTGAGTTTTAATTTCACGAGTGTGGTTTTTTAAATAAAACTTAGCATTTTGCGGAAGTTCTTGCTTTTTTGCTTCGTTTAAAGGAATGTAGATATCGTATTCCAAAGAATCCGACTTAATATTGAGCTTTTCCAAATAATTTTGAAATTGATAAAATCGCGGCATTACATTATCAATTTTTTGCTCCCATTGCTGAATAACTTTATCATAAACCTGAATTTCCTTTCCCATTTCCTTACGAGAAACTCCTGCTAATTCTCGCTCTTTTTGGAAAGAAGACCAGAAGGAAGAATTAAGTTCGCACCATGCCATTGACGGAATTTGACTTATATCTCCTTTTGAAACCTTAACAGAAATATTTTCATAATTTGAATTTAAAATTGTTTTTTCCAAGTCAATTAAATATTCCCTATCTTGCCTTGGAAAAAATTTGGGAAAAATGAGCAAGTCTCCTTTTTTAATCTCATTTCCTTTCTTGGTTATCACTTTTCCATTTTCAAAAACATAAACACTGTGGCAAGAAGTAACTTTTACCGAATAACCGCAGTAAGTTTTTATTTCAAAAAGAGGCGTTCGCAATGGATGTTTTATTGTCTCGTAAATTTCCTTTTGCTCTCTTTTTTTAATTTTGGAATTATAAGTTAAAACTTGATATTTTAAGGTATCATCGCAATTTTCAATAAATTTTTCTACCTCAGTTAAGAAATATTCTTGGGTTTCTTTGTTAAAAAGCAAAATTGGGATATCTCCAGTAACAGAATCAGCATCAGCCATTATGATAATTTTGTGATATCTTAATTTGTTAATATCAAAATCATCGGCAATGGCAGTGCCAAGAGCAATAATTAAAGATTTTATTTCTTTGGAAGATAAAACTCTATTTAAATGTACTCTTTCAACATTTAAAATTTTTCCTCTTAAAGGTAGAATTGCCTGAGTGCGTCTATCCCGACCCTGGCGTGAACTTCCGCCGGCTGATTCTCCCTCGACTATGAACAATTCTGATTCTTCAGGGTTTCTAGAAGTACAATCTGTAAGTTTTCCGGGCAAAGCTAAACCTTCTAAAAGTCCTTTTCTTAAAACTGATTCTTTAGCTGATTTTGCTGCCTCCCTTGACTTTGCTGCTAACAAACATTTTTCGATAATTATTCTTGCATCTCGAGGATTTTTTTCTAAAAAATCAGGTAAAAGATCGGAAATCATCGTCTCAACTGCTGATCTTGCTTCAGGATTTCCTAGTTTTTGTTTTGTTTGCCCCTCAAACTCAGGTTCTGGAAGTTTTACCGAAACTATTGCTGTTAAACCTTCTCTTACATCGTCTCCTTCTATTTTATCTTTTTCAGTTAATAATTTATTTTGACGCCCCCAATTTTGTAATGTTCGTGTTAAAGCAGCTCGAAAGCCAGTAAGGTGCGTTCCGCCCTCTCTTGTCGGAATATTATTGGCGAAAGAAAGCTCCTCTGATTCAATATCATCTGTATAGCAAAAAGCAACTTCTACTTGAATATCTCCTATTTGTTTTTTCCCATAAAAAATATTTTCTTGTAATATTTTTTCTCCTCGACAAAGCCAGCGGAGCAATGATTTGATTCCTCCTTCAAAATAAAAAGCATAAGATAAAAATGGTTCTTTTCTTTCATCTTTAATTCTTATTTTTACTTTTGGTAAAAGATATGCTTGAAGGCGTAAGTGATCAACTACTTTTTTAAAAGAAAATTCGATTTTCTTAAAAATTTCTGGATCAGGTTCAAAAATTATTGTAGTGCCGGTACGGTCAGTTTTGCCGAATTTCTCTACTTTTGTAGTTGGTTTCCCTCTTTCATATTCTTGAAAATATTTTGTTCCATCACGATAAACTTCTGCTCTCATCCATTTCGATAAAGCGCAAACAACGGAAACTCCAACTCCATGTAATCCTCCAGTTGCTCGATAAGTCTTGCCCCCAAATTTTGCACCAGCATGAAGATAAGTCATTACTGTTTCTAGAGCTGATTTTTTAGTTTGAGGATGAATATCTACTGGAATTCCCCGTCCATTATCAGATACTTTTATTCGATTTTCTGGCAAAAGACATACTTCAATCTCATTAGCAAAACCCATTGTCGCTTCGTCTAAAGAATTATCAACAACTTCAAAGATTAAATGATGCAAGCCTTCAGAACCAGTTGATCCAATATACATCCCCGGCCGGCGGCGTACCGGCTCAAGACCTTCTAAAATATAGATATCTTTTGCATTGTAATCTGATTTCATAAAATATCAACGAATTTACGAATATAGTTCGAATTTACGAATATGGATTTTTTTATTCAAAAATAATTATAATTCGTATCCGAAACTGCCAATTCGTATATTCGTACACCAGTTTCGGTTATTTTCTCACTTCCCAATTTTTATTTTTTTCTAAACCTTTAATAATTTTCTCCATCACTTTATCAACTTCCTTAGAAGATAAAGGTCTATTTTTTGATTGGAAAATAATATGAAAAGCTAAATTCTTTTTGTCTTTTGGCAAAGGTTCTCCTTCAAAAATATCAAAAATATCAATATCTCTTATTAAATTATTTTTATCAAGCTCGTGAATTTTTTGCATTACCTCGCCTGACAACGTTTGAGTTGGTACCAAAAGAGCAATATCTCTTATAATTTCAGGATAGGAAGAAGGAACTTCATATTCATGCTCTTCTTCTGCAACCTTTAAAAGTTTTTCAAATTCAATTTCGAATGCAAAAACAGGTTTTTCAATTTTATAAAAATCTAATATTTCCCGTCTTATTTCTCCTAAAAATCCTAACTCTAAATCCCCTATTTTTATTTCAGCTGAAGTCCCTCTTTGCCAAAATAATCTTGGTGTTTCCTCAGGAGTATCTTCGAAGTTGTCAAAAAAAACATCAACTATTCCAAGGCTTTCAAAGAGACTTTCCAAAACTCCTTTTAATTCAAGAAATTTATTGGAACCAGAGATAATTCCTGCTATCATTTTCTTTTCTGTTAATTTATTTTTGTCTTCAAGATAATAGATTTTTCCAAGCTCGAAAACTCTTATCTCTTTTTCTCTTTTTTGATTAGCTTCAACCATTTTCAAAAGATTTGGCAAGAGTGACGGACGTAAATACTTTGTGTTTGAGCTTACAGGATTTTTAATTTCAATAAGGTTTGAAATAAATCTTGTCGGGGTAAGCATAAAAAGTTCTGCGTCTTTTTCGGAAAGAAAAGAATAAAGATATGTTTCTGTAAAACCAAATTCTTTTATTAATTCTTTCACTTTTTTCTCCCAAAGTAATTCTTCGTTTTTTGCAGGAATAGAAATTGGCAAAATTGGCATTGCTGGTGGAATATTTTGATAACCATAAATTCTTCCAATTTCTTCAATAAGATCTTCAGGAATTGAAATATCAAGTCGACGAGTGGGAACTTCTACAAGAAGAGATTTATTAATTTTTGATGCATTTTTTATTATTTTGAAACCTAATGAATTTAAAATTTTAGTTATTTCTTTTGGAGAAATTTTTACACCCAATAGTTTTTCAACGTAATCTAGGTCTAGTTTTATTCTTCTTGGATAAGCTCTTTGAGGATAAAAATCAACTATACCTTTTACAATTTTTCCTTTTGCGTATTTTTGGACAAGAAACGCCGCTTCGTTTATAACTTCTTCTGTTAAATTAGGGTCGATGCCATTTTCAAAACGCCAAGAAGCATCGGTTCTTAATTTCAACTTGCGGGAAGAATGGCGAATAATTTTCTGATCAAAATTAGCTGATTCAATGACTATAGTTTTGGTTTTTTCATCAATCTCTGGAATTTTTCCGCCTTTAATTCCAGCAAGAGCTAATGGCTGTTTTTCATCAGCGATTACTAATATATCCTTATCGAGTGTGTAATTTTTTTCATCTAGGGTTACAATCCTTTCTCTCTCTGTTGCAAAACGAACAATAAGTTTTTTTCCTTCAATTTTATCATAATCAAAAGCATGAAGAGGTTGACCCGTTTCCAGCATTACATAATTTAAAATATCAACCACATTATTAATTGGCCTCAAACCACACGCTTTTAATCTTTTTTGAATTACCTCTGGCGATGAAGCTATTTTCACGTCAGTAATAACTCGGGCGGTATATCTTTTACATGCACTTTGATCTTTAACCTCTACCGTCAAAAAATTTTTTGCTTTTAATGTCTTATCTTCCTTCGGTTTAAAATTTGGAATTTGGAATTTGGAATTTTTTATTAATACTGCTATTTCCCTTGCAATTCCCAAATGAGATAAACAATCACAAGCTCGATTTGGCAAAATATCAATATTTAAGATAAAATCTCTGTCTTCTTCTTTTACTTCCTCGACTTCAAAACTATGCATTGTTAAAAACTCAGCCAATTTTTCAGGTTTTGGTAATTTTTCTTTGAAAAAAGATTGTAACCAATTGTAAGAAAAAATCATAAGGAGTAATCACGAATATACGAATATACACAAATATACGAATTACGACTATTTTGTATTTATAATTCTTCGATACTTCACACCATCACGCGTAAAATAAATAAGTATTGCAAGTTTATATCCACCTGAACGTAAATATTATAAAACTTGTTTTATATGAACATAACCAAATCGTGGTCTTGTCTTTAATTCAATGACAATTTTATCTTCAATTAAGAAATCTAAAAAATAACTCCCGATATTTTGATCTTGATAATTTAATTTTATACATTTTTCTTTTTCGTAAGAAATTTTTTCCTTATCAAGTTCTCTTGCAAATGCTTTTTGATAAAATTTCTCACTCATCCCAAATCCAATTTCATTAAATATTTTAAAGGCAACGCCAATAATTTTATAACTCAACTCAGGATAAATAATTTTCGTCTCGTTCATAATCCTTAACAGGATTAATCACGAATATATAAATAGCCATGAATATACGAATTTGTATATTATTTTAAATTTGTATATTCGTGATTACTCTATCCATGAATTCGTATATTATTTTAAATTCGTATATTCGTGATTACTCCTGTTCTAAAAACCTCAAGTCTCCTGAATAAAATAATCGAATATCGTTAATCTTATGTTTTAACATTGTTAATCTATCAATACCCATTCCAAAAGCAAAACCTTGGCAATCTTTTGGATTTAAGCCGGCATTTTTAAATACATTAGGATGAACCATTCCCCCACCCAAGGTTTCAAGCCATTTTCCTTCGAATTTAATATCAGCCTCCACGCTTGGCTCAGTAAAAGGAAAATATCCAGGACGAAAGCGTACTTCAATATCTTTGCCAAAAAAACTTTTAAAAAATTCAATTAAAGTTGCCTTTAAATTAGCCAAAGAAATATATTTATCAACCATTAATCCTTCCAATTGATAAAACTGAATTTCATGAGAAGCGTCGGTTGCTTCATATCTGAAAACCCTTCCTGGAACAACAATCCTTATTGGTGGGTTGTGTTTTTCCATATAATGCACTTGATTCGGCGAGGTGTGAGTGCGCAATAGAAATTTATAACTTTCAACTGACGATTTATAACTCTCGTTTTTAGTTTTTAGTTGTTGATTATTGGTTGACTTTAGCCAGAGCGTGCTCCAAAGATCTCTTGCTGGATGGTCTTTTGGAATATTTAAAGCATCAAAATTATACCACTCATTCTCAATTTCTGGTCCCTCTACTACTTCAAATCCCATTTTTCCAAAAATTTCTTCACATTCAAAAAGCACTTGAGTTAAAGGATGAAGATGGCCACGGGGAATTTTTTTTCCGGGCAGGCTTACATCAAAAAAACCTTTATTTTTGGAAACTTCGGTAGCTTTTAATAAAAGACTTCTTTTTTCTTTTATCTCTTCTTCAATTTCCTTCTTAATTTCATTGGCTTCTTTGCCCAAATCCTTTCTTTTTTCGGAAGAAAGTTTTTTTAAATCTTTAAAAAAGAGCGTAATTTCTCCTTTTTTCCCCAAATATTTTTCCCAAAGACCTTCTAAATCTTTTAAAGTTTCAACATCTTTTACCTCTTTTTGAAATTGATTTTTGATAGTTTTTAAATCCATATTATTTTTAATTATAGCAATCTTTTAAGCAATTTTCAACAATAAAAAAACAGAGGTCGGACTTCTGTTTTAGTTTTTTAAGAAAATCAACGAATAGCGAATTAATACAAATATACGAATTCCTTAACTTACCCTTAAAATCCGTATTCATGCTATATTCGTATATTCGTTGATACGTCCATATTCACAACATTCGTATCAAATTCGTTAGATTCGCATCAATGCTTTATTTTAAATAAAATGAATTCAATCTTTACATTCTCTCTGGCGCTGAAATTCCTAAAAGCGAGAGGCCATTTTTTAAAACAACGCCAATAGCACTTGTTAATAATAACCTAAAGTCTCTTAAATTTTTATCTTCAGCTTTAATTATTGGATAATGTTCATAAAAAAGATTATATTTTTGAGCCAAAGAAAAAATAAAATTGCAGATTAAATTAGGCGAACATTTTTCAGCTGCTTCATTGACTATTTCTGGAAATTTATAAATTGTTCTTAAAATACTCTCTTCCTCTTGGTTTAAACTCAAAACTTTATTTTTTTGCCAGTTAATATTGATTTTAGCCTTTTTTATCACGCTTTGACATCGAACATAGGTATATTGCAAATAAGGAGCTGAATTTCCCTTAAGATTTAAAATCTTATCCCAGTCGAAAATAACATCTTTACTATAATGCTCACATAAATCATTATATTTTACCGCTCCAATCCCTACTATTTTAGCTATTTCTTTTATTTCTTTTTCAGATAATCCTTTTGCAGTTTCTGATTTTCGAAGAATCTCTTCTGCCCTTAAAATTGCTTCTTTTAAAACATCTTCCAAATGAATAGTTTGCCCTTTTCTCGTTGAAAATTTACCACTTTTTGTTCGATATAATCCATGAGCAACGTGAAAAAATTTATCTTTTGAGCTCCATCCCAAAAGTTCAACTGCGCGGAAAAGTTGCTTTAAGTGAAGACTCTGCTCTGCTCCAATTTCATAAATTATTAAATCTGGATTCCATTTTTGAAACCGATATTTCACCGTTGCAAGATCCCTTGTAAAATAAGTTGTTGCTCCATCAGATTTTAAAAGCATTGCTGGTGGTAATTCGTCATTTGGAAATTTTATAATAAGAGCTCCCTTGCTTTTAGTAGCAACATTCTTTTGAATTGCCTCATCGATAATATCTTGAAGCATTCCTTCATAAAAACTTTCGCCAAGTGTGTAATCAATTTTTACATCTAAAAGCTGGTATATTCTATCAAACTCTTTAAGACTTACTTTAACACAAGCTTGCCAAATTTTTTTTGCCTCACTGTCTCCTTTCTCCAATTTTTTAAACCATTCTCTTGCTTCGTCTTTTAAAATTGGATTTTTTTCTGCTTCTTGGTGAAATTTAACATAAAGTTTTTCAAGTTCGTCAATCGTTAAATTTTGAATATTTTTCTCGTTTCCCCATCTTTTAATTGCTACGATTAATTTGCCAAACTGCGTTCCCCAATCTCCCAAATGATTATCGCCAATGCATTTCCAGCCCAAAAATTTATAAATATTGTAAATTGCTTGGCCAATAATTGTTGATCTTAAATGACCAATCCCAAAGGGTTTAGCAATGTTTGGAGAAGAATAATCAATAATCATTGTTTTACCCTTACCAATACTACTTGAACCATATTTATCTTTTTCTTTTATAATTTTCCTAAGCTCTTCTATTAAAACAGATTGTTTTAAGTAAAAGTTTAAAAAACTATACCCTGATTGATTGACTTTACCTGGAGATAAGGGTGCAATTTCTATCTTTTCTAAAAAACTTGGCATTTCTTCTTTAAGTCTTTCTTTGATATTTTTTGCCTGTGATATCGGCAAAAAAACAGAATAATCACCATATTCCTTTTTCGGCGGATGTTCGAGAGAAAAATTAGTGTTTTCTGGAATTATTTTTTTAATTAAATTTTCAATTTTTTCTTTAAACATAGGAATTAAAAATTTCTTACGCAATTCAAGTTTACGAATGCATCCGAATAAGCCGAAGATAATAAAACAACGATATGTTTCATTATTTGGAACATTCGGATTAAATTTGGATTTTTCGGGTCAGTTTTAAAATTCGGATGATAATCTCGGGTACATTCGGATTGCGTCGGATACTTAATTCTATCAAAAATGGCCCTTAAAAAAGAAGATTTTCCACCTTTTTCTTGACAAAATTATCTATATTTATTATGATATAATTAATGTGTTAAGATTTTCAATTAGAATCCCCTATCTTGGGGATTTTTTAATTGGATTAATTTTATAAAAATGAATGAATTGTTACCAAATAAAGTTTTCTCAATTATATTAATTTTTTCTTTGGGAATAAATTTTTCTTATCCTCAATTAGTAGAATCTGAAGCAAAAATTAATTATAAAGAATCTGATCTTGGAATGATAACAAATAATCTTTTGAAAGATGAAAATTGTCTTTTGATAGATAATAATACTTTTACTACGCTTAATTTGCCCTTATCCTTTAATGATAAAGATTTCTTAGAAGCTACGCAAGTACAAGTTCCCTTACGAAGAGAAAACGTCATGCTTACTGCTTACTCTAGTACTTATTTTGAATGTGATGGAAATCCATTTAGAACGGCTTCCGGCACTTATGTGAGAGAAGGAATTGTGGCTACAAATTTTTTACCATTTGGAACAAAAATTAGAATTCCGGAAATTTTTGGAGATAAAATTTTTGTGGTAGAAGACCGAATGGCAAAAAGATACTGGAAAACTGTTGATATTTGGATGCCAACGCATCAATCTGCTTTAAACTTTGGGGTAAAGCATGCTGAAATAGAAATAATAAATAATTTCTAAATTATCTTTTTCTTTTTTCGTTATCCCAATAACCTTATCGCTATTCCAATAATTGCTAAAACTACTCCAATAATCCAAAACCTCATCACAATTTTTGATTCTGGCCAACCTCTTGCTTGAAAATGATGGTGAATAGGTGTTGCAAGAAAAAGTTTTTTCTTAAAAATTTTTTTTGAGATAAGTTGCAAAATAACTGATCCCGCTTCCATAACTAAAAGTCCTCCGATTATTGGCAAAACTAAAACCGAATCAGTTAAAAAGGCAACTACTGCTAAGGTTGAAGTTAAAGCCAAGCTTCCAGTTTCACCCATATAAAATCTTGCCGGCGGAATATTAAACCATAGAAAAGCAAGAATTGCGCCAGTTGTAGCACCGCAAAAACTAGCCAAATCAACTTGATTCTGAACAAGAGCAATAATGCTAAAAGCAGCAAACATTGAAGCGAAAGCTCCACCAGCTAAGCCATCTAAACCGTCAATTACTCCTCCCGACCAACATGCCAAAGTCACAATTATAAATAATAAGATATATAATGGTACACCTAAAGAAAAATTGCCTATAAACAAAGGAGAACCCAAAGAAATATCTCCATTTCCTGGAATGTGAATTGTATTTATTTCAAGTTTGGCTGAAAACCACCATCCCCCAATTAGACCAATTAAAAATACTATTAAAAAACGTTGCCAAAAAGTAAGACCACCAGCGATATACTTACCTTTTCCTTTTACCTGTAAAATATCATCAATTAATCCTAAAAGAGCTGCCGCCAGCAAAGCAAACATTGGTAACCAGGTTTGAGAACGCGAGAGAAAATTAAGTTTTTGTAGCCAAAAAATGTCAGGAAAAAACTGAGCTAAGATCCAAAAAACAATAGCGATAACTAAAACACTTCCCCAGATTAAAACACCTCCAAATCGAGGAATAGAAACTTCTTTTTCTCTATTATATTTATTAAAAACTTCTGCCTCTTTACCATCAATAGTTTTCTTCCTACTACTTTTCCGCCAAAGTTTATGGCGATACAAAAAATTAGTTAAAGCAGGAGTAGCAATAACCGCCAAAGCACTGGCAAAAATTGTCAAAACAAAAACTTTAATAACGTTAACAGCAAGAGGAGACATATCTTAAAAAATTACCAAATTCCAAATTCCAAATTTTAAATTAATTGTTTGAAAATTTAAAATTAGAAATTAAAAATTGAAAATCTTACTCCCATCTATAAGCCCTGAAAAGCCAGTCATAAAGTTGTTGAGCTTTTTGAATTCGTTCGCCAATTCCCATCCCTAAAAGAACAATTACTACATTTCCTTCTACCTCACCTGGGGCCTTCATTGCTAAAATCATTGTTTCGCCAGCATCTTCAGTATAACCAGTTTTCCCTCCTAAAACTCCTTCGTTCGAAAGCAAATTTCGAGAAACGTTTCGAGGTTGGTGTAAAATTTCTCGACCAAGACTATCTTTTCCTATAACTGTTGTTTCTTTTGTACCTAAAATTTCCCAAATTTTTGGATAATTTACTATTGAATATTGAGTCATTACTGCAAGATCGTAAGCCGAAGAAATATTGTCTTCGTGATTTTTATCATCATCTAAACCATGAGGATTAAAGAAATGAGTTTTTGAAAGACCTATCTTTTCTGCTTTTTTATTCATTAAATCTATAAATTTATCTTCGCCAATTATTTCAGCTAAAGCACTACTCGCATCATTGCTGGAAACTAAAAGAGAAAGGTCTAGTAATCCTTCGATTGTCATTCTCTCTCCTGGCGAGAGCATTCCTGAAGTTCCTTCGGTTTCAACAGCTGATTTACTAACTTCTATTTCATTACTTAAGGAGTAATTATCGAGAGCAATCATCGCTGTCATTATCTTTGTAAGACTTGCAATCGGCAAGGCTTCATCAATATTTTTTTGGTATAAAATTTCTTCTTTCCCCTGGGGAATAAAAAGGATAGCAATTCCTGCTTTTTCTCCCAAATCCGGAAAAGAAATATCTTCGTTTCGAATAGGAAATAAAGTTGAGAATAATATTTTTTGACTTGGATTATTCTCTTCGCCTTGGACTACTTCAATGTTTTTTTTACCTTCTTCTTTACTACCAAAAGGAAAAAAAATAAAAATTAAAATAAGCACAATAATTAAAAGCAAGATAAAAATAATCGAGGTTTTTTTCATACTTTTAGACGCGGGTAAACGCGGATCTATACGCGGATAGACACAGATAATATCGGCGTAAATCTACTTCTGTTGTATCGCTTCTATCCCTGGCAGTTTTTTTCCAGCTAAAAATTCAAGCATTGCTCCACCGCCAGTTGAAAGAAAATCAAATTTTTTTTCAAGACCATATTTTGAAATTGCAAAAAGCGTCTCGCCTCCTCCGGCAACTTTAAAAGCTTTTGCCTCAGAAATTGCTATTGCTATCTCTTTTGTCCCTTTTTCAAATTCTTTTTTTTCAAACATACCCATTGGTCCATTCCAAATAATAGTTTTTGCTTTTGAAATTATATCTTTAAATTTTTCTATCGTTTTATCTCCAATATCAAAGCCTTGATTAAAATCAAGAGCATTATAAAGATTAGGATGAGAAAAATTAATCTCTTTTGCAATTTTCCCTCCCACTAAAACAAAATTAGCTAAGTCAAGAAATTTTTGAATTGTTGGCAACTTTGTTTCAATCTTTGCCCCACCGAAAACTGCCACCAATGGTTTTTCTGGATTTTCCAAAACTCTACTTAAATTTTTAATTTCACTTTCTAATAAAAAACCAGCAAAACTCGGCAAAAATTTAGGAATTCCAACTATCGAAGCGTGAGCACGGTGACAAGCTCCAAAAGCATCATTTACATAAATTTCTCCAAGCGAAGCTAATTCTCGCGCAAATGATTCATCGTTTTCTTCTTCTCCTTTGTGAAATCTTAAATTTTCTAAAAGTAAAATTTCTCCGTTTTGCATTCCTTCCACTATTTCTTTTATATTCTTTCCTACGCAATCCGGAGCTTTTAAAATTGATAAATCAAGGTAAGAAAAAAGAGCGTCGGCAATTGGTGTTAATCTTAAATTTTCAACTACTTTTCCTCCCGGGTCATCCAAATGACTCATTAGAATAATTTTTGCGTCATTCTCTAAAAGATAATTTATTGTAGGTAAAGTTTTTTCAATCCGATAAGTTTCCAAAACATTGCCATTTTCATCAATTGGACAATTAAAATCACAACGCACCAAAACGCGTGTTCCTCTTTGAATATCGGCTTCTCTTAGGGTTTTCATAAGAAAAATAAAGAATTTTAAAATAATGGTTTATAGTTTTTCTTTTTTTATTTTGACTTTTCCAAATTTAAAAATATCTTCTCCCTTTTTTAAAAGACCGTTTTGAGCACCCCTTATTTGAAGACAGGAAACAGCATTTAAAGATCCAAATTGAATGGCATATTCAATTTGGTTTAAATAAGTTTTTTTCTCTATTTTTGGCGACCATTTAATAAGTCCAGTAACAAATCCTGATCCAAAAGCATCACCACAACCTGTTCGATCCACTATTTTTTTTGTTTTTAATACACCGTAATTATAAAGATACTTTCCATCAGAAACAACTCCTCCAAAAGGCCCTTTTGTCATTATGCATATTCCTTCTACCCATTCATCAAGCCTTTTAAAAATTTCTTTTTCTTTATTATAGGAAAGGTCTGTAGCCAAAGATGCCTCTTCTTGGTTTAAAATTAAAACATCAGCAAAGTTTAATAATTTTTTCAAGCGATTTTTAGGTAAAGAAAGCTGAGTATTGCCAGGATTCATTGCAATTTTAATTTTATTTTTTTTAGCAAATTTCAAAATTTTTTCCCATATGCCCGCTAATTTTCCTGAAAGTGGCGCAATGTAAAACCACTTTGCTTTCAATTTTCCCCAGGGAATATTTTTATTAGCTAAAGTTTCTGAAGCACCTCGGTATACAAGAATAGTCCGTTCATCTTCTGTTGCTAAAATTACTGAATAATTAGTGTGTTTTTCTTTATCAAAAAAAAGAAAATCAGTGGAAATTCCTTTTTTTGTAAGTCTTTTTTTAATTTCATCTCCAGCTAAATCTTTACCTACTGCACCACAATAAGCTACCTTAAAACCTTGATTTTTAAAAGTAAAAGCAACGTTTGCTCCGCCTCCTCCGTATAAAAAATCAATTTCTTCAACAGGAATTTTTGAGCCTAAAGAAACATAAAGCTCTTTTTGGTTAAAAACTTTTTTCTCTTCTTTCACTAAGAAACTTTTACTCTTTAAAAAAATATCTTGAGTAGCAGAACCAAAAGTAATAATATCGTACATATTAGGTTAATTTTTTATCATTTTTAAGAATTCTTTTTCACTTATTGTTTTTACTCCTAATTCTTTTGCTTTTTCATACTTTGAACCAGGATTTTTTCCAACTACCAAAAAATCAGTTTTTTTAGAAATATTCGATGGAGTTTTACCACCAAGTTCTCTAACTTTCTCTTTGGCTTTGTCTCTTGACATTGATTCAAGTTCGCCAGTAAAAACAAAACTTTTCCTCTCTAACTTTTTATTTTTAATTTCTGGTTTTTGATTTTTAATTTTTATACCAACTTTTTCTAAGTTTTTCAAAAACTCAATATTTTTTTCATTAGAAAACCAATTAACAATACCTTCTGTCACCTTAGGACCGATTCCCTCAGTTTTTTGCAGGTCTTCTACTGAAAAAGACTGAAATTCTTTAATTAAATCAGAAATTGTTTTAATGCTTCGATTTCGCTCAGTATCTAATAATTTCTCTGCTAAAAGTTGAGCGGTTTCTTCTCCAACGTATTTAATCGAACAAGCTGTTAAAAGACGAGGCAAGGTAATTTCTTTTGATTTTTGAATAGCGCTAACAAGATTAGAAGCAGATTTTGCTCCAAATCTTTCAAGCGGTTCTAAATCCCCTTCTTCTAAAAGAAACAGGTCAGATGGCTGAGAAATTAATCCTTCGTCCATTAATTGATTAATAATTTTAGGGCCGAGGCCTTGAATATCAAAAGCTTTTTTAGATGCAAAATAATAGAGATGGTTTTTTTGTTTTGCCCCACATTTTTTATTCGAACAATAATGAGCAACTTCACCTTTCGGTCTTATAACTTTAGAACCACAAATAGGACATTTTTCGGGAAATTGAATTTCTCTTGCGTCTTTTGGCCGAAGATTTGGCAAAACCTTCACTATATGAGGAATAACATCACCTGCCTTTTCTACAATTACTGTATCTTTTATTTTAATCCCTAATCTTTTTATTTCATCGGCATTGTGAAGAGTAGCACGAGTAACTGTAGTTCCTCGTACATTAACTGGCCTTAAAACTGCAACAGGAGTAATTTTCCCAGTTCTTCCTACTTGGAAAACTACATCTTCTAAGATTGTTGTAGCTTGTTCTCCTGGCCATTTAAAAGCAACTGCCCAGCGGGGAGCTTTTCCAGTATAGCCCAACTTTTCTTGGTAATCTCTTCTATTCACCTTTACTACAATTCCATCAATCCAATAATCTTCTTCCTCTCTTTTTTTCTGCCATTCTTTCCAAAATTCAATAATTTCACTAATATTTTGGCAAAGTTTAAATTTTTTATTAACTTTAAAACCAAGCTCCATTAAGCGATGTAATTCTTCAAATTGAGTTTTGGGAATATCTTCCTCCGGCCAAGAATAATCATAAACAAAACAATCTAAGTGTCGTTCCGCTGTAATCTTCGGATCTAATTGCCGAACTCCGCCAGCGGCAGCATTACGAGGGTTAGCGAAAGGTTCTTCCCCTCGTTTCTTTCTTTCTTTATTTAATTTCTGAAAAACCGACCTTTTCATATAGATTTCTCCCTCAACTACGACATCAATATTCTCTTCTAATCTTAAAGGAATACTCTCGATCGTTTTTAAATTTTGAGTTACATCTTCTCCAATTTTCCCATCTCCTCTTGTTGCTCCAAGAACAAAAACTCCTTTTTGATAAGTTAAAATAATATGCATTCCATCAATTTTAAGCTCACAGTTATAATCAACTTCTTTTGTTTCTAATTCTTTTTTTATTCTCTCATCAAAATCTTTTAATTCTTCTTCTGAAAAAATATCATTAAATGACCACTGAGGAACAATGTGATGGACTTTTTTAAATTTATCAAGTGGCTTTCCGCCAATTCTTTGAGTTGGAGAATCAGGAGTAATAAGCTCAGGATATTGTTGCTCCAATTCATAAAGTTCATGCTTTAAAGAATCAAGAGCGGCATCGGAAATTTCCTGCCTATCAAGCACATGGTAAAGATAACGATGATAATTTATTTCTTTTTTTAATTTTTCAATTCTTTCTTTTGCTTCTTCTTTTGTCATATATTTTTAATTATTGTGGACTCTCTCCCCAACTATCAATGCAATAATTTCCAGCGCCAGCTTCGCAAGTTAAACCATTTGGTCGTTTTTCGCCATCGGTAGTAATTGTAACACTATAAGAATATCCATTATCTAAGGGGTTTTTGCCAGCAGGCACAAAAGTTTTATCTATGGTAATTGGCGTAGAAAATGAGCTAGTTGTTTTAATATAATATCTTCCTCTTTCTATCCCAGCCTCAGCGGCATATTGAACTTTGCTTAATTTTTCACTCATCTCCCGCATCTCCAACTCTCTTGTAGTAAGGGTAGTAATAATGAGAGTCACACCAGCAAAAACTATCATTATAAATAGAACATAAATTAAAATTTGACCTGAGTTTTTTTCCATATTTATGATTGTTTAGCGAATTTTAAAATTAATGGTGTCGCAATAAAAATAGAAGAATAAGCACCGAAAGAAATTCCGATAATTAAAGCCAAAACAAAAGAAAAAAGACTTTCTCCTCCAAAAAAAAGCATTGCAAAGAGAGGAAACAAGGTAGTAAAAGAAGCAAAGAAAGAGCGAGCAAGGGTTTCATTTAAAGAATTATTTAAAATTTCCTTAAATTCCCCGTTAGTTTTAAATAAATTTTCTCGGCATCTATCAAAAACCACAATCGTGTCGTTAATTGAATAACCAAGAATAGTTAAAAGAGCGGCAACAAAAGGAATATCGATTTCGATATTAAAAAACTTCCCAAGGAAGGCAAAAACCCCACAAGTAATTAAAATATCATGCAATAAAGCAATAATTGCGGCAATGCTATATTGCCAAGAAGAGACCGGTCTTGAAACTCGCCTAAAAGCAAAAGCGATATAAATAATAATAGAAATGGAAGATAAAACAATCGCAATAATAGTACTTTTTTGTAATTCACTGCCGATAGCTGGACCCAAAGTTTCAAATCTTTTTTCCTCAAGCTCGCCTTTTACTCCTAAAATTTCAATTATTTTTTGATGAGTTTCTTCAGGTATTTCTTTTGATTTTAAAATAATTCCGTTTTCACCAACTTCTTGTAAAGTAAAATCATTCCCAATTTCTTTTAAAAGTGCATCTTCTAATTCTTCTATGCTTGGTCTTTGATTTTTAAATTCTACTTCTATAACGCTCCCACCAGTAAAATCAATTCCTGCTTTTAATCCCCAGGTTATAAGAAAAATAATACTGCAAAGAATTAATATTCCCGAAAAAATAAAATATAACTTGGAATATTTAAGAAAATCTACCATACTTTTTATTCATCGCAGATTTACGCTTATAAAATGATTTACTCAGAGACGATACGCGCGTGGATTAACGCGGACGATATCTGCATTATCTGCATTTATATCTGCGTATTTTATAGTATTCAAACTTTTAAGAGTCTATTTTACATTATTTTTTAAAAAATTAAAAGAGAACGAAGTTGAAGATTAAAAATTAAAAAGGTATAATAAAAATGTTCAATTTTAAACTTTAAATCAATTACCAATTACTAACTATTCTATTGTAGCCCTTCAATTACGCTCAGGGAATATTCACGAAATTTGCGTTAAATTCGTGAAAATTCGTAACTAATTATGCTTAAACTTTATAATACTTTATCTCGGAAAAAAGAAAATTTTCGACCAATTTATAATAAAAGGGTTGGCCTTTATACTTGCGGACCTACTGTTTACTGGTTTGCTCATATTGGCAACTTAAGAACCTACATTTTTGAAGATATTTTAAAAAGAACCTTAAAATACAACGGTTATAAAGTAAAACATGTAATGAATATTACTGATGTTGGCCATTTAACTTCTGACGCTGATACTGGTGAAGACAAACTGGAAAAAGGAGCAAAAAGAGAAAAAAAATCGGTCTGGGAAATTGCCGATTTTTATACCAAGGTTTTTAAAGAAGATTTAAAAAATTTAAACATTATACCCCCTAATATTTGGATAAAAGCAACTGACACAATTAAGGAACAAATAGAATTAATCAAAATCTTAGAAAAAAAGGGATTTACTTATAAAATCGAAGACGGGATCTATTTTGATACTTCAAAGCTTAAAACTTATGGTAGACTTTGGCCCAAAAATGCTGGTAAAGAAATAAAGCATCGGGTAGAAATGGTTCCTGGCAAAAAACATCCCACTGATTTTGCTCTTTGGAAATTCTCGCCAAAAGACGTTAAAAGACAAATGGAATGGCAATCACCTTGGGGTGTCGGTTTTCCTGGCTGGCATACCGAGTGTGTTGTAATGTCAATAAAAGAGCTAGGTATTCCTTTTGATATTCATTGCGGCGGAGTAGATCATATTTTAATTCACCACACCAATGAAATTGCTCAAGCTGAAGCAGCTTATGGCAAAATATTAGCTCGTTACTGGTTTCATGGTGAATTTTTAAATTTAAAAGAGGGGAAAATGGCAAAATCAAAAGGAAATATTATAGTTTTAAATGATTTAATTCAAAAAAGCTTTAATCCCCTTGCCTATAGATATCTTTGCTTAAATGCTCATTATCGTTCAAAATTAGCTTTTTCCTGGGAAGCATTAAAGTTAGCTCAAAATAGTTTAAATAAGCTTTATGAGAAAATTAGAGAATTTCAAAGTGATACTAATATAAAACAACAAGCAGATGATGCAAAAAAAATCAAAAGTTATAAAAAACAATTTCTTAATTTTATTAATGATGATTTGAATACTCCAAAAGCTCTTGCTCTTGGGTGGAAATTAATAAAAGATAAATCTATTTCAAGTAAAGCAAAATATCAACTTTTATTAGATTTTGATAAAATATTTGGTCTAGAGTTAGACCAAATAAAATTAACTACAATTCCCAAAGAAGTTAAAGACTTGATTCAACTTCGTGAACAATATCGAAAAGAAAAGCAATGGCAAAAAGCAGATGAAATTAGAAAAAAAATTCAAAAAATTGGCTATCAAGTAGAAGATACTAAAGAAGGACCAATAATTAAAAAACGCGGAATATAGAATATAAATATAAATTAAGACAATTTGAACTTTTTTAAAATCTGTATTATAAAGTAGTAAAGCAGATAGCATAACAATTGTGTTTTTTAGTTATATTAAAACACGTAAGATGTTAAACGGTAGCGTAGCGCGTAGCGGCAAGCGTCAAACGGTAGCGTATATTTTACACACTTCTCACGATACGCGCGACACCAAGGTTTAACCGTATCACGTTAAACGTAGGGCACGTTTCAATATAACTTTTATCTACATTTCAAAAATATTCGTAATAAATTCGTAATTTCGTAAAACATTATGGATGATGTTGTTAAAATTCCCCCTCAAAGCATTGAAGCAGAAAAGGCCTTGCTTGGCTCTTTGATGCTTGATGGCGAAGGGATAACAAAGGTTGCCGATTTAATAAAACCAGGTGATTTTTATAAAGAAGCTCATGGTAAAATTTATCAAGCAATGCTTGATCTCTTTAGTAAAAACGAACCGATTGATCTTTTAACTTTAACTCAAAAATTGGAAGAGAAAAAAGAACTAGAAGAAGTTGGTGGCGCGAGCTATCTATCAGAACTTCTTTCGGTTGTGCCTACCCCTGCTCATTTAATGCAATATGCAAAAATTGTTAGAGAAAAAAAAGTTCTTCGAAATCTTCTTCAAGCAGCTGAAGATATCTCTTCTCTCGGTTATAAAGAAGATGAAGATATTGATTTAATCTTGGATGAGGCAGAAAAAAAAATATTTAGTGTTTCTCAAGAATCTCTTACTCAAAGTTTTTTGCCAGTAAAAGCAGAATTAGATGCTGCTTTTGAAAGAATTGATAAACTTCACTCAAGGAAAGGGCAACTTCGAGGAATTACTACCGGCTTTCCAAAACTTGATGATATGCTGGCGGGCTTACAAAACGGAGATTTAATTTTGCTCGCAGCAAGGCCAAGCTTAGGAAAAACAAGTTTAGCCCTTGATATTGCACGAGCAGCAGCTTTAAAAGATAAAAAACCTGTTGGAATATTTTCCTTGGAAATGTCGAAAGAACAATTGGTAGATAGATTAATCGCGGCTCAGGCAGGGGTTTCGTTGTGGAAGTTAAGAACTGGCAAACTTTCTGAGGAAGAAGATTTTGCTAAAATTCAAGAAGCAATGGCTACTCTCGCTGAAGCTCCTATCTATGTTGATGATGCTGCTTCCTCAACTGTTCTTCAGATGAGGGCAATGTCTCGACGTCTCCAAGCTGAAAAAGGGCTTGGATTAATTATTATTGATTATCTTCAATTAATCGAAGGAAGAAATCAAATTGAAAGTCCAGTTCAGCAAGTCACTGAAATTTCAAGATCATTAAAATCATTAGCTAAGGAGTTAAACGTTCCAGTTTTGGCTTTGTCTCAACTTTCTCGAGCAGTTGAGCATCGACCAGATCAAAGACCAAAGCTTTCAGATCTTCGTGAGAGTGGAAGTCTTGAGCAAGATTCGGATGTTGTGCTTTTTATTTATCGTCCAAGTATAAAAGAACCAAAAACTGAATTACTTATAGCTAAACACCGCAATGGTCCCATTGGCAAGGTTGATCTTTATTTTAACCAGGATTTAGTAAGCTTTAGAGAGTTAGAGACAAGCTATGGAGAAGAAGATGAAAATAGCGGAGAGGAAGAAATAATGTGAGGATTAAATTCTAATTACCAATTTTCAATATCCAATGAAATCCTAAATTCCAATTTTCAAACATTATTGTTTTGAATATTTAATAATTTGTTATTAATTGAACATTGGTCATTAAAATTTGAAAATTGAAAATTAAAAATTAAAAATTTGAAATTAAAGGTATGATTCCAAAGCAAATTAAAAAAGTTGTTGATATTTTTTCTCAATTTCCTACTATCGGCGAGCGCACAGCTACACGTTTTGCTCTTTATCTTTTGTCTTTACCGGAAGAAGAAGTAAAAAAAATTAGCGAAGAAATTTTGAACCTTAAAAAAGAAATAAAACTTTGTTCTTTTTGTTTTAATCCTTTTTCTCCTCATGATAATGAAACTCTTTGTCTAATTTGCCGAGACAAAAAGAGAGAACAAACTTTGTGCGTAGTTGAGAAAGAAACCGATCTTTGGCAAATGGAAAAAACAAAAAGATACAATGGTCGCTATTTTATCTTAGGAGGAAAAATAGATTTTTTGAAAGAAAATCCTTTGGGAAAAATTAGAATTGAAGAATTAAAAAAAAGAGTTGAAAATTTTAGGCCAAAAGAAATAATTTTAGCTTTAAACCCCACAACCGATGGCAACTTAACAATGGATTATATTACAAGAATTTTGAAGCCTTATGAAGTAAAAATTACTCGATTAGGCCGAGGTCTTCCTACTGGTGGCGAAATTGAATATGCTGACGAGGAAACAATAGAAAAAGCTTTAGAAGGAAGAAAATAGTTTAAAGTTAAAAATAGAAAACAGCTTATATAAGCTGTTTTCTATTTTTCTTATTGAATTTGCTAAAAATTAGAGTTAAAATTAAATTTTAAGTTTTTTAAAGTATGGATCAATTTATTAAAATTCGAGGAGCAAGGGTTCATAATCTTAAAAATATTAATGTAGACATACCCCGCAATAGGCTGGTAGTAATTACCGGTGTTTCTGGGTCAGGAAAATCTTCTTTAGCTTTTGACACCTTATATGCAGAAGGCCAAAGAAGGTATGTTGAAAGTTTGTCTGCTTACGCAAGACAGTTTTTGGGAATAATGGAAAAACCTGATTGCGATAAAATTGAAGGTATTTCTCCCGCTATTGCTATTAACCAAAAAACAATCTCTAATAATCCCCGCTCAACTGTTGGCACTATTACCGAGATCAATGACTACCTTCGACTTCTATTTTCAAGGATAGGAATTCCTCATTGCCCGAAATGCGGTAGAAGAATTCAACGTCAGACAGTTGATCAAATTGCTGATCAAATACTTAAGCTTGAAACTTCAAATGAGCAAGTTTCTTCAAATAAAAATGAAATTATTATTTTAGGACCGGCAATTCGTCAAAAGAAAGGCGAACATAAAGGCGTAATCGAAGAAATTGAAAGAATGGGATTTTTAAATGTGAGAATGGACGGAAAATTGATGCCTATCGAAGAAGCGAAAGAGCTTATTTTAGATAAAAATAAAAAACATTCAATCGAAGTAGTAATTGATAGATTAAAAATCTTAAACCTAAACTCTCCAAAATACAAAGAAAGTCAAAAAGAACAAAGATTAAGAATTGTTGATTCGGTAGAGACCGCTTTAAAAATTGGGCAAGGATTGATTATTGTTAGTCAAGGTGGAAAAGATTATATCTTTTCTGAAAATTTTGCTTGCCCTATTTGTGGAATTTCATTACCAGAACTTGAACCAAGATTTTTTTCTTTTAATTCCCCTATTGGTGCTTGCCCTATTTGCTCGGGCCTAGGTGAAAAATTAGAAGTTGATCCAAGTCTTGTTATCCCTAATCCAAATTTATCTTTAGCAGAAGGCGCAATTGTTCCCTGGGCAAAAGCTTCTCATAAAATTGGCAGGCAGGGTTATTTTTGGTGGAGACTCCAAAGTTTAGCTTCTGATTATAACTTTTCTTTGGATACTCCTTTTAAAAAATTGCCAAAAGAGATTCAAAATTTAATTTTATACGGCGATAATAATGGTTTTGAAGGTGTAATTCCCTTTTTGGAAAGAAAATGGCAGGAAGCGGAAAGTGATGCCACCAGACAGGAAGTTGAACAATATATGAGAGTAAAAATTTGTCCAGCTTGTAAGGGGAAAAGATTAAAACCAGAGGTTTTAGCGGTTAAAATTGATGGAAAATCCATTGACGATGTTTCAAGAATGAATATTCAAAAAGCAAAAATTTTCTTTGAAAGTTTAATCACTAAGGAAACACAAAATTTTCAGTCACACTCACATCTCACAAAGAACCAATTAGAAATTGCAAGGCCAATAATAAAGGAAATTTTAAACCGTCTTTCTTTTTTAATAGATGTTGGCCTTGAGTATTTAACATTGGATCGGAAAGGAGGAACCTTAGCTGGAGGCGAAGCGCAAAGGATAAGATTAGCTACTCAAATTGGTTCAAAATTAGTTGGAGTAACTTATATTTTAGATGAGCCGTCAATTGGTCTTCATGCTCGCGATCAAGGAAGATTAATTGAAAGTTTAAAGCAATTAAGAAACCTTGGAAATAGTATTATTGTAGTTGAACATGATCCTCAAACCATCTTAGCCGCTGATTGGGTTATTGATATTGGGTCTGGCGCTGGAAAAAATGGCGGCCGTGTTATTTTTGAAGGAACGCCAAAGAAATTGTTAAAATCAAATACATTAACAGGAGAATATTTATCAGGTAGAAAAAAAGTGGAAATCGAAAAAAATACAACTAGCAACTTCCAAAGTCCAGTAAATAATAAACAAAAATATCTAATAGTAAAAGGAGCAAAAGAACATAATTTAAAAAATATTGATGTAAGGTTTCCCTTGGGAAAATTTATTTGCGTAACTGGCGTTTCTGGGTCGGGAAAATCAACATTGGTTAATGATATTTTGGCAAAAGCTTTAATGCGAGATTTTTATCGTTCAAAAGAAGAACCGGGAAAGTTTAGTAAAATTCTTGGTGAGGAAAATATTAAAAGAGTAGCTCTAGTAGATCAATCTCCTATTGGTCGAACTCCTCGCTCAAATCCTGTAACTTACATTGGCGCTTTCTCCTACATAAGAAATATTTTTGCTGAAACCGAAGAAGCAAAAATAAGAGGATATCAGGCTGGTCGATTTTCTTTTAATGTTAAAGGAGGACGATGTGAAGCTTGCCAGGGACAGGGGTTAAAAAAAGTTGAAATGTATTTCCTGCCTGACATTTATGTTGAATGTGAGGAATGTAAAGGCACAAGATATAATAAAGAAACTTTAGAAATTGAATATAAAGGTAAAAATATTGCTGAGGTGCTTTCAATGACTGTTGATGAAGCTTTGTCGTTCTTCCGAAAAATTCCAGGACTTGAGAGGAAATTAAGAACTTTAAAAGACGTTGGTCTTGGCTATATTGAGTTGGGTCAACCAGCACCAAATTTATCTGGCGGAGAAGCTCAAAGAATAAAATTAGCCGAAGAATTATCAAAAACTGAAAGCGGAGATGTTCTTTATATTCTTGATGAACCAACAGTTGGACTTCATTCTGATGATGTAAAAAAACTCCTTTTAGTCCTAAGGAGATTAGTAGACAGAGGAAACACAGTCATCATTATTGAGCACAATTTAGATGTAATAAAAAATGCTGATTGGATAATCGATCTTGGGCCAGAAGGAGGAGATAAGGGTGGTGCTATTGTAGCCCAAGGAACGCCAGAAAAAATTAAAAAAGTTAAAGAAAGTTGGACTGGTAAATATTTAGCTAAATTACCGTTTTAAACCACTCAACTGTTTCTTTCAAACCATTATCGAGATCATGTTTCGGTTTCCAAGAAAGCTCTTGTTGAGCTTTTTGCCAATTAAGGCAACTTCTTTTTTGCTCTCCAGGTTTTTCCGGAACGTGAGTTTCTTTCGCGTTTGAGTTAGTTAATTTTTTAAGTTTTCGAAAAATAATATTAATATTTGTTTCTTTAGCAGTGCCAATATTATAAACGCCAACTCTGTTTTTCTTCATTGCTAAAATATTTGCCTCAACCACATCTTTAACAAAAACAAAATCTCTTGTTTGCTTGCCATCACCATTAATGACTGGTGTCTCACCAGAAAGCATTTTATCTATAAAAATTGCAATTACTCCTGCTTCCCCTTTTGAGTTTTGGCGTGGACCATAAACATTAGCATATCTTAAAGCAATATAAGGAAGCCCAAAAACTTTCCAATAATAATTTAAATATTTTTCAACTGAAAGTTTGCAAATTCCATAGGGAGATAAAGGAAATTCAGAATAAGTTTCAGGGGTTGGGATAACGCTGGCATCTCCATAAATTGCACCGCCAGTCGAAGAAAAAATTATTTTTGATTTTTGATTTTTTGTTTTGGGTTTTTGGCAATAAAAATTTTGGATTATGTTTAAAGAACCTAAAATATTCGTTTTGGCATCTTTAATCGGATCTTCAACTGATTTGCGAACATCAATTTGAGCAGCTAAATGAAATACAATTTCTGGTTTTTCTTTTTTAAAGATACCAGAAACTTTTTGACTTTGGATATCAAATTTATAAAATTTCGCTTTTGGATTTATATTCTCCTTTCTACCAGTAGATAAATTATCAATAATAGCCACTTTATGGCCTTCTTTTATCAGTCTATCAACGATATGACTTCCTATAAATCCGGCTCCCCCGGTAACTAAAATTCTCATAATTTAAAAATTTTTATTGTTTTTTTTAATTTATACCTAAAACTTCTCATTTAAATAAGGATAATGTATAATAAAAGAACATATGGCAAACTTTTCTCTAAAATTTAAACGAGGCTTATTAATTTGTGGCGATATTTTGCTTTTGTATTCCTCTTTATTTTTTACTCTTAAATTACGCTTTGGAGAACAATTTAACCTTAAAATTTGGCAGGATCATTTTCTTCCTTTTACTTTTCTTTATATATTTTGGATAATAATATTCTATATTTTTGGACTCTATAATTTAGTTTTGGCTAAAAACGATCTTGAATTTTGGTCGGCAATTTCAAAAAGTTTTATCCTTTGCGCTTTTATTGGTTTAGCTTTCTTTTATCTCTTCCCTTCTTTTGGTATCGCTCCAAAAACTATTATTTTTTTAAACTTAATTTTATTTTTTATTCTGTTTATTTTGTGGCGTCAAGCTTTTAATATCTTAATAAAACTGCCAGGTTTTTACAAAAACATTGTAATAATTGGCAAAAATGATCAAACAGCAGAACTTAAAAAATATATTGATTCTAATCCCCAGCTTGGTTATAAAATTATTGACATTCTTGATCCAGAAAAAGAAAAGCTTGAAGGTGTTGCTAAAAATTATCAAGATTTCACTATTATTACTCCTTTTAACAAATATCCAGAAATTACCAAATATTTATATCAACATTTAACTTCGATTGATTTTGAAGATTTTATTACTTTTTATGAAAAAATTACCAATAAAATTCCTTTATCTCAAATTGACGAAGCTTGGTTTCTAAATAACCCAAAAGAGAGAGAAATGGAATTTTATGAAAAAATAAAAAGATTTTTTGATTTTTTAATGGGAATTATTTTAGCTATTATAATGATAATTCTTTTTATTCCTGTAGTTTTAGCAATTAAAATTAACAGCCCGGGCCCAGTTTTTTATACTCAAAAAAGAGTTGGAAAAAATGGCAAAATTTTTAATCTTATAAAATTCAGATCAATGATTCAAAATGCTGAAAAAAATGAAGCAGTTTGGTCTGATAAAAATGATCCACGCATTACAAAAATTGGCAAGATTTTAAGGAAAACTCTTATTGATGAACTTCCTCAGTCAATAAATATTTTAAAAGGAGAAATGAGCTTAATCGGACCACGACCAGAAAGACCAGAATTTGTAGAAAAACTAGAAAAAGAAATTCCTTTTTATCAAGCTCGTCATTTGATAAAACCAGGATTAACAGGCTGGGCTCAAGTTAATTATAAATATGGAAATACTATTAAAGATGCTCAAGAAAAACTTCAATACGATCTTTTTTATTTAAAAAATAGGTCAATTATTCTTGATTTAAAAATCATTTTAAAAACTATTAATGTTGCTTTTAAAGGCGGAACTCAACAGTAATAATTTTAAATTTTAAGTTTTTAAAGTGCTCCTTGATAAAGATTAATTATATCCCTTTGTTGGCTAACAGTAGTTTGGAGAATGATCTGAGAAAGTTTTTGAGGATCATTTTTTGCTTTGGCTTTAATACTTATAGTAATTTTTGGTTGATCAGCAAGATTACCAGAGGTTGCATCAATTTGAAATTTTAAATTTTCAATTTCTGTATTTGAGCTCGTTAAAGGAATAAAACCAGAATCTCCGTTTGCTCTTACTTCAATTTTTTTTGTATTTGCATTAAATTTATACTGAAGACATTCTGATTTATCAAAATTCTCCGAAGTACAACCTCCTAAAACAACATTTTTTGTAGGATGGCTAAGATAAATTGTAGTTCCATCAATAGAAGAAGCCATAATATAACTATCTTTAATATCCTTTTTCATTATTTCCGTTGCGTAGTTTAAATCTTCGCTGACTAGTTGAAGATTAAGAGCCATTGCGTGTTTATCAATTGATGAGAAATAAACACCGCTGATAACAATCATTAAAATAGCAAAAATAGAAACAGAAATTAAAAGTTCAATAAGAGTAAAACTATGAAGTTTAATAATTCTCATATAATTAAATTTTATTGTTTCCAGTTATATAAATGGTCTTCAATAGAAACTTCCTGCCAAGAACCACTTTCTTTCCAGCAAACGACAACATTTATTTGAAGATTGTCAGTAGTTTTACCATTGCCGTTAAGATCAACATTTCTTTTAACAGAAGCAAGTCTTTTAAAAATCGAATTCGAGCCTGAATTATGCTGATAAAAATTATTAGTATCTATTTTTAAGGGAAAACCATAGTCTTTGCAAGTTTTATTCTCAGCAGTATAATCAACCGCTTCATTATAAGATGCATAGCCAAGATAATCTAGGTCTTGAAGATGTTCGTCTAATTTAAAAAATGGTTTTTGAGGGTTTTTTATTTCATCATTACCACATCGCCAGTCACAATCGTTTCCATCTTCATAAATTTGGCCATTAGTGCAATACGAGAAATTCTCGTCTTTATTATTGCAATTAGATTGACCTGTATAAAGCCAATTTTCATCTCTTACATTGCGCAAAAGCTCTATTTCTTCGCTAGCTAAATTCATAGCAATTAATTTATTTTTTTGAAGAGAAATAGATTTGAGACTTTTGCCAGAAAGAGCGATTACTGCAATAATTCCAATAGATAAAACAGCAATAGCAATAATGAGCTCAAGAAAAGTAAAAGAGCGATTCATTTGACCATTTAAACATTTAAGCATAAAAACATTTTAATATTATTGAAAATTAGAAATTAGAAATTAGAAATTAGAAATTTTATTATTGTATTTCTACCATTCCTTTATTATTAATTAAAATACTTTTTCTATTATTTTGGCAATCAGAAATAGTACAAATTTCTATTTTAACTTTAGTTGTGTCGAGAGGAGTGCAATTAGAATAATTTATTTGAGTTGTCAAATCATAAAAAAGAAAATTTATCCATGCGTTAGCACATTCAGTTTCGTTTCCACCTATTTTTATTTTATCTATTTTTACGCTTGAAGGTAAAGCTTGTCTTTCGAGGCATTCGTTTTTACCTTTTTCAGAGTCAACACAAACGCAAACATTATCTGAAATAGTATAAACGTCATTCTTATCTTTATCTCCAAAAATATCAAAAGTATAAGGGCTTGACGTGGAAAAATAAATGCCAACACTCTTTGGAAATTCCTCACTACAAGACGCTGGCATTTTTATAGTGGCTAAAGCAAAATCTTGAGCTTTTCTTATTTCCTGCAAAATAAGATGAGACGCATCAATTAAATCTCTGTTTTTATTTCCGAGTTGATAGTTTAAAAAAAAAGCTCCGCTCAAAACTATAATAATTGAGATTGAAACAAGAAGTTCGGTAAGAGTAAAAGCTTTATTCATTTTATAAATTTGAAGTCAAATAAGGTTTGCAAAATGGGCTTGGTGAGTTACTCCAATTCTAAAGTCTTTTGTGAGTGCTATCCACCAAGCCCAATTCTATTTTATAATTTTAATAAGTAAAATACAAGGATAAAATAAATTAAAATTTTACAAAGCAAAAAGCCTTGGAAATCCCCAAGGCCTTCTGCCGACTTTAGTTGGAGTCCTTTGATTCCTCTTAGGACTGCACTCACATTTATATATTAACAAATTTTTTTAAAAAGTCAAGAGTAAAATTTATTCTTCGGGCGGTATTCCAAGATAAGTAAACAAATATTGAGCAATATCATGAAAAGCAGGACCCAATGAGCTTTCAGCAAATTGCGCTCCTTGTGGTTTGTCTAATTTTAAAAAAATAAAAAATTGAGGATCAAAAGCAGGTGCAAACCCTAAAAAAGATTGAATAGTTGGCCCAACTAAATATTTTCCATCTGGACCAGGAATTTGAGCAGTGCCAGTTTTAGTAGCAATTAAATAGCCATTAATATCTGCTTTCTTGCCATAACCATTTTTAGTAACACTTACCATCATTGCTGCCACTCGTGCGGCAGTCTCCGGCGAAATAACCTGATCTAAAACTTCAGGTTGAATTTCTGTTTCTGTCCCATTAGGATAAATCATTTTTTTAACAAGGTACGGTTTTACCATTTTGCCTTGATTTGCAATAGCAGAAAAAGCAGTAATAATTTGTATAGGAGTAGCGCTTATTCCTTGTCCAAAAGAAGCATCAGCATATTCAATTAATTTCTCATTAGAAGAAGGATATAAAAGGTTGTAAATACTTCCCGAAACTTCTCCAGCAAGATCAATCCCTGTTTTTTTACCAAAACCAAATTTCTTCACATATTTAGTAAATTTCTCGCTTCCTAATTTTTGCTGAGCAAAGATTGCGCCAGTATTTAAAGACCACTCTAAAACATTCGTCATTGTTTGCTGGCCATGAGCTTTTAAGTCAGAGTTATGAATAAAATAACCTCCAATCTTTACTTCACCAGTATCATTGTAAGTAGTTTCTGGTGTAACCGCTCCCTCTTCTATAGCAGCAGCCATAGTGATTGGTTTAAATATTGAACCCGGTTCATATGGAATAGAAACTGCTGGATTAATAAAAACACTTTTATTTTTTTCAAATTCTTCGCTAAAGTTATTTGGATCAAAGTTTTCTTTTGATGCCATTCCTAAAATTTCACCAGTTTTTGGATTAGAAATAATTATTGTTCCTCCCTCAGCTTTATATTTTTCCACTAAATCTGAAAGTTCTTTTTCAATAGTCTGCTGGATATTTAAATCTAGAGTTAATATAAGATTTGTTCCATCAATAGCTTCTTTTACTTCGTTAAACGGAGAAAAAATTTGTTCCCCTTTAGCATTAACAATTCCTTTCCAGTAACCATCCTCTCCTTTTAGTTCATTTTGATAATACTCTTCAATTCCATATTGTCCTTCGTTATTTTTATTATAAAAGCCGATCACGTGGGAAGCAATTTCGTGCCACGGATAATCTCTTTGAATTTTTGGCTGAGTGTAGATGCCAGGAAGATTTTCAATTTCGCTTGCTTTTTCGAGAGAAATTTCTTTTAGCGGTACCCATGGATCATTTTTATTAGAAAGAACTTTATTTAACTCACCTTCGTTAATCTCTAAATTTTTAGCTAAAATTTCTGAAGTTTTTTGAACATCTTCTATTTCTCGAGGAGCAACACATACCTCTTTCATTCCTTTATTGGTAGCTAAATAATTAGATTCATCTGAAAATAAAACTTTACCTCTCTCAGCTAAAAGTGGTTCTTCTTTTAAATGTTCTGCATCTGCTAGTAGTTTATAATGATTATTCTGAATTACTTGAATGTAAAACAAGCGACCAATAATGGCCGCTCCTAGTAAAAGAAAAAAAGACAGTAAAAAATAAATACGAGAATTATTAGACTTCATTTTAATAATTTTCTTCTTTTGGCGCTACTTGAGATAAATTACCAATTTGAGAAAACTGAAGATATTGTATATTATCAGCCTTAACTAAAGCTAATTCTTTGGCTTTCTTTTCCATTTCTCCCAATGAAAGAGCTTGTCTTATTTGGTTTTCAATTTCTTTGTTTTCTTCTTCAAGAAGCGCTAGCTTCTTTTCTTTTTCTCTTAAAGTAAAATTCACCTCTACCATTTCAATAGCTAAATAAAGATAAAAAACAAAACACCCAATCAAAAGAAAAGAAATTATAATAGAAAAATAAAATGTGAAATCTTTATTGTGTGATTTTGCTACCTTTTTTGATTTCGATATTTCAAAATTTCTATTTTTTGCTTGAGATGAATTTGATATATATAAAGAGTGTAAAGCTTGAGGCATATAGCATTAGTTTTTTAGAATCTTAAGAAGCTAATTTAATCGCGGCTCTTAATTTAGCGCTCCGCGATCTTGGATTTTTTTGAACTTCTTTCTCACTTGCTCTTATTGGTTTTTTTGTTAAAATTTTTAACTTTCCTTCTTTTGCTTTTTCTCTAAAAAAGTTTTTAACAATTCGGTCTTCAAGAGAATGAAAAGAAATTACAACAATTCTTCCGCCATTCTCTAAAATTTCTAATGCTTGCGGCAGGGCTATTTTTAAATTTTCTAATTCTTGATTTGTTGCAATTCTTAAAGCTTGAAAAGTTCGAGTTGCAGGATGAATTCGCCCCCTATCGTAATTTTTGGGTACTGCTTTTTTGATAATTTCTATCAAATCAAAAGTGGTTAAAATTGGTTTCTTGCGTCTCTCGCTAACAATGGTTTTGGCAATTCGCTTCGAATATCTTTCCTCGCCGTATTCTCTTAAAACTTCTTCAATCTTGTATTCGGGCCATTTGTTCACTACTTCTCTCGCAGTCAGTTCTTGAGAAGAATTAAAACGCATATCCAATGTTTCGTTCCGCTGAAACGAAAATCCTCTTTTTGATTCCTCAAGGTGCCAAGACGACATTCCAAGGTCAAATAAAATTCCTGCTATGTTTTTAAAATTGTATTTTTCTGTAATTTCTTTTAAATTCTTAAAACTATCATTTACCAAAATCAATCTATCATCTAATTTTAAATTTTGAATTTTAAATTTTAAATTTTCTAAAAGTTTTTTATCTAAATCAATACCAAGTATTTTCCCTTTTGGTTCAGTCTTTTCTAAAATTTTTATTGCGTGCCCTCCTCCATCAATCGTTGCGTCAATAAAATTATCATTTGGTTTTGGATTAAGATATTGGATAACTTCATCAACTAAAACCGGAATATGAACCATAACATTTATTAATTTCTAATTTCTAATTTCTAATTTCTAAAATATATTATCCGAATGAATCCAAATAATTATCCGAATCCACGAATATTTCCTGAGTGTAAGTCGAAGGAATAAAATAGATAATTTTACATTCTAAATTCTAAATTAGCTGACTTAATCTTTCTGCCATATCGCCTACTTCTTTTTCTGATTTAGCTTGATATTCTTCCCATCTTCCTTCGTCCCAAATTTCAGCATGATTATAAAGTCCAACAATCACTACTTTCTTTTTTAAATCAGCATATTTTTTAAGGTAATCGGGAATTAAAATTCTTCCCAGAGTATCTATTGAAACTTCCATTGCTCCCGACAACATTATTCTTTGAAACCCCCTTGAATCTCTTTGACCCAATGGAAGTTTTGAGATTTTTTCTACTAATTTTTTCCATTCTTTTTGAGAGTATAAAAATAAGCACCCATCAAGACCGCGAGTAACAATTACTTTTTTGCCAAGTTCGCTTTGCCATTTCGCAGGAATAGAAACTCTTTTTTTGTCATCAATAGAATATCTATATTCACCAATAAGCATAATTTTCCCCAAAGATTAGGAGTTATCCCCAACTTTTTCCACTAATTACCACTTTAGATATATTCTATTCCACCAAAAATTTTTTGTCAAGCCCTATTAAATTAAAAAATAAAAAACCACTCACAATAAAGGGTGGAAAAAAGAAAATAGCACGAGAACATTTCTCGTGCTATTTTATATCCGGAGATTCTAATAACGTTTATTTATTTTTTTCTTTTTCGGCTACAATCAATCGAGTCTTTATAGCAACATCAGGATTAACAGAAATACTTTCAATTCCACAATCAACCAAGAATTCAGCAAACTCTGGATAGTCGCTTGGCGCCTGACCGCAAATTCCAGAATATTTTCCCTCTTTTTGACAAACTTCGATCGCTTCTTTGACTAATTTTTTAACTGCCTCATTTCTTTCATCACCAACCTTTGCCACAATCGCACTATCCCTATCTAATCCCAAAGTTAATTGAGTTAAGTCATTAGAACCGATAGAAAAACCATCAAAAATTTTTAAAAATTCGTCAGCTAAAATAACGTTTGAAGGAATTTCGCACATTACATATACTTTTAAACCATTCTTTCCTCGTTCAAGCCCTGCCTTTTTCATTAACTCTATTGTTTTTTCTCCCTCTTCAATAGTCCGGCAAAACGGAACCATCACTGCAATATTTTTAAGACCATATTCTTCTCTTGCTTTTTTCATTGCTTGGCATTCAAGTAAAAAGGCCTCCTTAAAATTTTCTGAATAATATCTTGAAGCGCCTCTCCAGCCAAGCATCGGATTTTCTTCTTTTGGTTCAAAGGCCTGACCTCCTAAAAGTTGGGCGTATTCATTTGTTTTAAAGTCAGAAAAACGCACAATCACTTCTTTAGGATAAAAAGCTGTTGCAATCCTTGCTACTCCCTGAGCTAATTTTTCAATAAAAAATTCTTTTTTATCTTCCCAGCCAGCAGTAACTTTTTCAATTTCCTTTTGAGTTTTTTTATCAAGTTTTTTAAAATTCAAAAGGGCTAATGGGTGAACTTTTATTTCTGAAGCAAAAATAAATTCTTCTCGAGCTAAGCCCACTCCATCATTTGGCAAGAAAGAAGATTTAAAAGCAATGTCTGGTGATCCAATGTTTAAGCAAACTTTAGTTTTAGTTTTAGGAATATCTTTTAATGAATGCTCTATTTTTTTAAAGGGAATTTTTCCTTCAAAAACATAACCTTCTTCTCCTTTTGAACAATCAACTGTCACTTCTTTTCCCTGGGGAATAATTTCTGTAGCATTTTTTGTACCGACAATACAGGGAATCCCTAATTCTCGAGAAACTATAGCAGCATGGCAAACTCTTGAACCCTCATCGGTAATGATAGCTGAAGCAATTTTCATTATTTGTTCCCAATCAGGATCAGTCATTCTTGTTACTAAAACTTCTCCTCTTTTAAATTTATCAATTTCTTTTACATCTTTAATAATATTAACTTTACCTTGAGCAATTTTTTCACCAATAGCAATTCCTTTGGCAATTACCCTCCCTCTTCCCTCAAGCTCATATTCAATAAAACTTTGTTTTTGTTGAGCACGATGAACGGTCTCAGGTCTTGCTTGAACTAAAAACAATTCTCCGCTTTTTCCATCCTTTGCCCATTCAATATCCATAGGCCGAAGCTCGCCAGCTTTTTTTGAATAATGTTCTTCTACTTTAATTGCCCAATTAGCTAATTTTAAAATTTCTTCATTTGAAAGAGTAAATTTATTTCTTTCTTTTTCGGTGGTATTTACAATTTTAGTTGAAGTTTTTGATCCTTTTGAAGAATAAATTAATTTTAATTTTTTTGTTCCAAGAGTTTTTTCAATGATGGCAGGATATCCTTCCAAAAGCATTTTTTTTGCTACTAAAAATTGGTCAGGTATTACTCTTCCCTTAACTATCATTTCTCCCAAGCCCCATGAACCACTTATTAAAACCACATCCTCAAATCCACTTTCAGTATCTAAGGTAAACATTACCCCGGAAGAAGCGAGGTCAGAACGAACCATTTTTTGAACGCCAACTGAAAGAGCAATCTTTAAATGATCAAACCCTTTTTCTTCACGATAAGAAATTGCTCGAGGCAAAAATAATGAAGCAAAGCATTTTTTAATAGCTAAAAGCAAGTTTTTTTTGCCTTTAATATTAAGATATGTCTCGTGAGCGCCAGCGAAACTCGCTGTCGGAAGATCTTCGGCAGTAGCACTTGACCGGACAGCAACATCAATTTCTTTTTCGTGATATTCTTCTGACAATTTTTGATAAAAATCTAAAATTTGTTTTTCTAGATCTTCAGGTAGAGGTGTTTTTAAAATAAGACTTTGAATTTGTTTTGATTTTGCTTGAAGGTCTGGAATATTTTTAGTGTCAATTAAAGAAATAATTCTGAAGATCTTATCTTTTATTCCTCCTTTTTCTAGAAAATCAAAATAAGCCTTTGCAGTTAAAGCAAATCCATCAGGTACGGCAATTCCTTTTTTGCTAAGTTCTCTTATCATTTCTCCTAATGAAGCATTTTTACCTCCAACCCGAGGAACATCTTCAAGAGAAATTTCTTTAAACCAAATAATAGATTCCATAAAAAAAATTTGTCATTTAAATTTAAGCTTTTGTTTCTGCTTTTGGCTTTTGCTCTTTTTCAACTTTCTTTTCTTTTTTATTTTTTATTTTAAGCTTCCTTTTTTCTCCTTCAATCACTCCTTTTTTAATAAAAAGATTCCATGCACTATCAGACGGTTGAGCGCCTTTTGAAAGCCAATATTTTATTCTCTCTACATTAAAATCACACTTTTTGGTTCGAGGATCTAAATATCCTAAATTTTCAATATATTTCCCTTTAGGCGGAGCAGTTTTTTCAGTTAAAACTACCCTGAAAAAAGGTTGATTTTTTTTACCTACTCTTTGAAGTCGAATAATTAACATAGATTTATTATAAAAAATTTCTAATTTTTAATTTCAAATTTTTAAACCAATATTTCCTTTAAATTTGTTTAGAAATTAGAAATTTGGATTTAAGAATTTAAAGATTTTAGAGCTTTATTTGCTGCTTCTTCTTCAGCTTCCTTTATTGAAAATCCCTGACCTTTTTCTATAAGCTTATTACCTAAATATACTCCAACTTGAAATTGCTTTTGATGATCCGGTCCCCATTCTTTTAAAACTTTATATTCGGGAGTAATTTTAAATTTTTCTTGAGCAATTTCTTGAAAGCGACTTTTAGCATCTTTAATATCTCTTTTTTTAAGAATCTCCGGAAGATTTTTTAAAATATTTTTTTCAACAAACTTACGAGCAATTTCAATTCCTTGATCAAGATAGGTTGCGCCAATAATTGCTTCCAGGGCATTAGCTAAAAGTGACTCTCTTGCTCTACCTTTATCATTTTTCTCTCCCTTTGATAAAAATAAATATTCTTCAATATATAAATTTTTAGCAACATCAGCAAGAGCTTTAGTATTAACCAATGCTGCTCTTAAATTCGTCATTTCTCCTTCTGGCTTTTGAAAATTTTTATATAAGTATTCACTAACTAAAAATTCAAGAACCGCATCTCCTAAAAACTCTAATCTTTCATTATGTTCTAATGAAACTTCTGGATGTTCATTTAAATAAGAACGATGAGTAAGAGCAGTAATTAAAAGATTCTTGTTTTTAAATTTTAAATCAAGTTTTTGTTCCAAAAGAGAAATATCTTTCACAAAAATGATACGAATCTCATTCGAATGCCACGAATTAATCGGGGCATTCGAATGTATTCGTCTTTGATCTAGTATAAATTTATTTTTTTTCTAATTCTTTATATATTGTTCCTAAAACTCCATTAATGAATTTTGCCGACGTTCGGCCAGAAAAATTTTTAGCAAGTTCTATCGCTTCATTAATTGCTACTTTTGGCGGTACTTCATTTTTGTCACCAAATAAAAGCTCATAGATTCCTAAACGTAAAATATTTCTATCAATAACATTTACTTGATTCACTGGCCACTGAGGAGCTGATTTTTCAATAATTTTATCAATTTTTGATAAATTTTCAAGCACTCCAAACGTTAATTTTTTTGCAAAATCAGTATCTTCCATTCCTGGGCCAAATTCTTTTATATTTCTCTCAAGAATACTTGAAAGTTCTTCTTTTGGTAAACGCCTAAAGTCCCATTCATAAAGTGATTGCATTGCAATTGAACGAGAAAGATGACGGTAAGCCATAACTTAAAATTTCTAAATTTTTAATTTCTAATTTTTAAACTTCGTTATTTTACTATTTTTTAGAAAGTTCTTCCATTGTTACTGGCTTTTGTTTCTTCTGTTGTTTTTCAGTTTGGGCTATCTCTTTTTCTTTTTCCTTCCTTTCTCTTTTCTCAAGTTTTCCTAAGACATCAATCGCTTCTCTGTCTTTATAATAACCGCAATTTGGACAAACACGATGAGACAAAACTGGGGATTTACATCTTGGGCACAAAGCAAAACTCTCTGGCATTAGAGCCAGATGAGATCTTCTTTTGTTTCTTCTTGATTTAGTGTGGCGCTGTTTTGGAACAGGCATAATTTTTTAATTTCACAAAAAAAGAAATTCTAATCTCTATAAGAAATAGAATTTCTTTAGTTTCCTTTTAAAAATAGGAAATTTTAGAACAGTTTTCTTATTTTTCAAATCTTAATTCTATTTTATCTTGAGGTTTTATAGTTATTTTATCCAGTGGTTCTTCAACTTTAGTTCCGTTAATAAAAACCGACCACTGTCCACCATCTTTTTCTAATCCATCTACTTTTTCTAATGTACCATTTTGATAAATATAATTAAAGTTTCCAGCTTTTGCCGATGCTCCTAAAGCATCAGTAATCGTCATTCCATCTATTACTTCTCCAGCAAAAGCTCTTTTATTATTTCCAAAATCAATAATCACCACTGCTTCATTTGTTCCAATTTTTGGTTGAGAAATAAATGAATAAGCTAAAGATCCAATTACAATTAAAGCAATAATAATTAAAATTGATAGATAGGTTTTGGACATAATCTTTGTGATATTTTTTATTATTTAGAAATTTACTATTACTAACTAAAAAGGTGCAATTTCTCGCCATTCTGGGAAAGGACTTCTTGTTGAAATCGGCGTATCACCAGTAGAGCTACAAGTTCCTACATCATCAGTTATAAAAAGCTTAACATAATTCCCTGAACTCTGAACGTTATAATTTACATTTCCACGACAAGAAGGATTAGTGTTGCTGTCACAATCAATTTGACCATCATTATCAAAATCCCACTGATAACGAGTATTGGTGTTGTCTTTACAACTATATGGATTGTTGTTGAAATCATAACAGATAGATTGATCAACAAAGGTTACTTCTTCGCCAGGAGCGGGGTTTTCTGGGGAATGGATGAAAGTTGGCCACGGATAAGCATGCAAAGGAGTAATAAATGGATTTGGATCTGACCAAGGAGACCAAGTGCCTTTATTATCCTTTACTCTCACAATCCACCAATAATTAGTATTCCATTTTTGCCAATTTTTCCAATCAGAAGCAGTAGGAGTAAAGATAGTTGAAGCTCCGCCCGAACGAGAAAATTTATCCGAATCAAATAAATCAAGTATTGAAAAGTTTGAATCATTATCTATTTTAATCTCGTAAGATGCTTGCGGATCACCATCAGGATCACTGTATGTCCATTGAAAAGTAGGAATACTTAATCCCTGAATTTGACAATTATTCCATGTTTCCCCATCTTCTACTGGTTCAGGTTTTAAAGGAGGAGAGTTAATTATTCCTTTTTGATAGACTATATTCCAGTGCCAATGGCCACCCCAATGAGTTCCTGAATATTGAACGTAAAAACGAACTGGACCTGTAAAACCTAAATCTTCAGGAATAGTAAAAGTTTTGTTGTATTCAACCCAATAAGGTTTACTACCAGATGCAACATCAGGAGGATAAATTTCCCCTAACTTATACACTTTATAACCTAATGTATTTGCCTTTGCTACATCTAAATATTGAACTTTATCACACCATTGAAAATTACAAGATGAGTAACGATTGCTTGTTGCCCCATAACAATTATTGCAACCTTCTATACAGGTGCAACTTTTTGATGTAGTGCAATCTTTTGTTGAATTTCCGCAACAATTAGTGATAGGAATTTCTTTATCTTCGGTAATATAAAAAGTTACTTTATTGAAAAACAAACCATCACCACAACTAGTTACCCTAAATGATCCTGAAAAATGAACAGTATTTCCAATAATATACATTTGATCAGGCAATGGATCATTATATACAATGGTTGTATCGCAACATCCACCTGTTACCTCTGTTGCTCCAAAAATAAAATTATCAGCAAAGAAACTTCCTAGGATTATAAAAGTAAATAAGATTAAAATATTAATATTTTTATTTCTCATATATTTTTTTATTTTTTATTCTTATTTTTGGAATAATAAACTAAAAAGCCAATAATTAAAATTAAAACAATAATTCCAATAATTATTTCTTGTTGTTTTATCTTACTTTCCTCTGAAGTTCCTTCGGTTGGCGTTTCTCCGGTTGGAATTTCGCCAGAAACTTCTTCTAGCGCCGGTTTAACCTCGAATTCATATTGATCGAGAACATTTCCATTTTTAATAATTTGAGCAGTGACTTTTGGATTCTTTACATTTTTTTCTATTGGAATAGAAACTTGTGCTTCTCCAACTTTTAAATCAATTTCTATTATTTTTTCGCCAATTTTTTCTCCTTTTTCATTAAAAAGTTGAATTACAATTTCTCCTTTTCCTCCTTCTTCTTCAAAGTGAGCTGGACCCGTATATTGAATTCGAACCTCTGCAGTTTCACCAGCTTCGTAAGAGTCTTTATCAAGGTTTACAAATAAAATTTCAGCATCGTCTGAACCAGAAATAATCCAACGAAAAGAAATAGGGTTAGAAATTGGTTGGTTGTCATTTTTATTATAAATTCTTACTTCAGAAAGATATGTTTGGGGTTGAGATAATTGAGGAAGATTAATTTCTATTGTTTTTGTTTCTCCTGGCTGTAAAATTATGTCATTTTCTTCTGTTTCTTTTACAACTTCTCCTCCAACATTCCTTTTATAAGTCACTACTTTAGGAAATCCAGTAATTGTAAAGTTTGAATTATTAGTAATATTAAAACGAATTTGCGGTATTTCACCAGGCTTATAATCTACACCACCTCCTGGTGATAATTCTTCTCCATCTTTTATTATCCAATAATTATCTAGTATTAAAAAATTACCTTCTCCTCCAATTGTTATTAATTTATCAATCCAACCCATTTCTTCTCCACGACTTGTTGTCAATCTGATTCTAAATGTAAAATCTCCTTTTGGTAAGTTTTTGGGTAAAAGATAACTAAAAGATTTAGTTGCTTTTACGCTTGGTCCAAGACTAAATATTTCTTCTCCAATTTTTTCATCAATCACTTGGGTCGGCACTCCCTCAACTTCTTTTCCTAACAGCTGATAATGAAATACTAAATCATCTATTCTAAGAGATTCATAATTCCATAAAGAAACTTGGCCTTGAATTTTTTCGCCAGGTTCAAAATTATTTTTTGAAACATCTAATTGAGTAAAATATACTTGGGGAGATAAAATAGCATTTGCTTTTGAGAAAATTAAAAGAGTTCCAATAAAAAGAATAAAAATTAAAGAGAAAATACTTTTTGTTTTATTTTTATTATTATGAAGAGTTTCCATAAATATTCTTAATTAAGTATATTATAATTTTAAATAAAATTATTTGTCAAGGGTTTTAAAAATTTTTTATTTATATTTCTTAATTAATTTTATTTTAAATAAAATTATTTGTCAAGGGTTTTAAAAATTTTTTATTGGTGCAAAGGTTTTTCGATGAATTTTACAAGAACCGTATTTTTTAATCATTGAAAAGTGCAACTTTGTTCCATATCCTTTATGCTTTTTAAAACCATATTGAGGATATTTCTTATCTAATTTTTCCATTATTCTGTCTCTAGTAATTTTAGCAATAACCGAAGCGCAGGTACAAGAAAAAATTTTTTCATCGGCTTTCACAATTGATTTTTGAGAAATTGGAAAATTTAATTTAAAATTTCCATCGACAAGTAAAAAAGTTTTTTGATTTTGTTTTAAGTTTAAATCGTTTATCGCATTTATCATTGCTATTTTGGTTGCTTCTAAAACATTAATCTCGTCGATAATTTTTTCTGAGACAAAAGCTATTCCCCACGAAATTATAGGATGGGTAGTTAATATTTTGTAAAATTTTTCACGTTGTTTTGGAGTTAACTGTTTTGAATCTTTTATTTCACGAATATTCGCTAATTTATTCGCGAATATTCGTGAATTTCTATTCACACTTATTTGTGAGTTTATCATCACTGCTGCTGCCACTACTGGTCCTGCCAACGCCCCACGTCCAACTTCATCTAATCCTATTACATATTGATAACCTTTTTTCCATAATTTTTTTTCTTGATTAAAACTTGGATATTTCATAAAATTCATTGCGAAGAAAATAGAAAAGTGATATTATTTTATAATTAATAATTTACAAACTTACAACTTAATAATAAATAGATTGTTTCTTATTCAAGTTGGAATATATTAAATAGCTAACAAAATAAAAATGGAACAAACTCCAAATGAAATTCTTAAACCAGAAGATATTGAAAGAGAACTCCAATGGGCTCAAATGGAAGGAAGAGAAGCAAATTTTAAAGGAAAAACAATTTCTTCTCTTTCTCTTTCAAATAGAATTATAGATACGAGTTGTAACTTTGAAGAAGCTACTATTAAAGGTAGTGGCTATTTTAGTAGAACTACTATTAAAGGAAATCTTATCTTAAAGGATGCAACTATTGAAGAAGCCTTATACTTGGGAGAAGCAAATATTCAAGGTAATTTAAATCTTGAAGGAGCAAAAATAAATGGCGCAGTAAATTTAGTTGGATCACTTATAGAAAATGGTATTAACTTAGAAAATATTCAGATAAATGGTTTTCTAAGCTTAACTAAAAGTAAAATAAATGGGAATGCAAATTTAAGAAGAATACGGGTTCAAGATTTTAAAGATCCTCGAGAATTTACTATAAAAGGAGATCTTTTCTTGGAAGAAACAGTAATAATAGGCTCTATAGATTTAAGTGAAGCTTCTATTGATGGCGTATTAAGTTTTAAAAGATCTATAATTAACGGTTTTGTTAATTTTGAAAATTCAAATATTCAAGATTTTTTAATTTTAAAGGACGCCGTAATTAAAGGAGGAATAAATCTTGAAGGAGCAATTTATAAAGAAAAAGTTATTTAATTTGTTTAATTATTGTTTATGGCAAAATTTACTCATTTACATCTTCATTCTCATTATTCATTACTCGATGGCTTACCCAAAATTGATGAACTTTTAGATTATGCTAAAAAATTAGGGATGGATTCGATAGCCTTAACAGATCATGGAGTAATGTATGGAATAATTGAATTTTATCAAAAAGCAAAAGAAAAAGGAATAAA
>Ga0209409_1000438_pt1 | contig 43554 bp, 33 predicted proteins | sample AD_JPNMR1_MetaG_FD_184424 | JGI IMG/M metagenome (GOLD analysis project Ga0209409, IMG submission 184424) | Active sludge microbial communities of municipal wastewater-treating anaerobic digesters from Japan - AD_JPNMR1_MetaG (SPAdes) (version 2) | ecosystem: Engineered > Bioreactor > Anaerobic... | reverse complement strand
TATGTCGCCTGATGAATCAAACAAATCACCGTATTCCCAGCAACCTCTGCCGACGCTGTCCTTATCCCATAAATGTCCGACGTGTCCGACTCGTCCGACCTGTCCGACTTATACATCTCCCTTATCTTTCGTGCCTCCGGCGAATCCTTGCCCCATTGTCTCAACCCATGCTGTCTCAAATAATCCTCATAATCCCGCAACAACTCCTCCAAACTTGCCTTTGCCACACCTGTCAACTTAATCTCCATCTTCTTTGATGTCGCAGACGCCATACTCCCTTCTGCAATATTTTGAACTCCACTCCTGCTCGCCTGAATCATCTGGTCATGTGTTCTTGATTTCTTATCAATGAACCGCTCACAAAACAATACCGTCGCATCATATATCTCCTGCGCTACTTGAAAACTCCGCAATCTCCGATAGCCCCCATGTGGAGGAATTAACCTCCCATCAGACATAATCCTTCCTTTCTCTTTTGTGTTATTTCGTCCGACTTGTCTGACTCGTCCGACTCGTCCGACTTGTCCGACCCTTTAAATTCATGGTCGGGGCGGCCGGATTTGAACCGGCGACCCCTTGGACCCAAACCAAGTGCGCTAGCCGGACTGCGCTACGCCCCGAAACCATACTATTATACCTCTTCCACTCCTAAAATAGCAATTTCACCATCACCCCGTCCAACCCGTCTGACTTGTCCGACGTGTCCGACTCGTCTGACTTGTCCGACGTGTCTGACTCGTCTGACTTGTCCGATGTGTCCGACTCGTCCGACCCGTCCGACTCTCCCCCCAACTTTATTTGCATTTATCTCTCCTTTTTTGCGATAACAATTATTGAACCTAAACACGGAGAAACAAATATGAAACCAAACTCAATCATTTTCGTAATGTTTATCCTTTTGGCTCCCCTCTGTTTTGCACAAATCGTCCTTGAAGAAGCCTTCGAACAGGGGTCAACCGCTCCTGACGGCTGGCAAACAAAGGTCTGGCAGGGCAAAGGCGATTTTCAATATCCTGTCCCGGGGAAAACCGGCAACGCAGTCCAGATTTCATCTTCCGAAGGCGGGGACTTATCCTGGTTCAAAGAAGTAGATGTCTCCCCATTTGCCCAATACAAACTCTCCGGCTGGATTAAAACAGATAACATTCAATTAGAAAACGGTGCGGGTGCTTTACTCAACATTCACGGAATTGATGGTGCTCGCACAACCTCATTATCCGGCACAAACGATTGGAAATATGTTGAATCTACATTCTTTGTCGGTTCTCAAACACGAATAATGGTGAATTGCCTCTTCGGGGGTTGGGGATTGGCAAAAGGAACTGCAATATATGATGATATCAAATTAGAAAAAATATCAGATATGGTGATGGGTGATATGCAAATAAACATTGACCCATCTCAGAAAGGCACCCCCATACACCCATTTATTTACGGTCAGTTTATTGAACATTTAGGTCGCTGTATTTATGGCGGTATCTGGTCAGAAATGCTCGAAGACCGCAAATTCTTCTATTTAATCAACACTACCGACTCTCCCTGGAAATTACATCCGTCAGATATGATGCTATTCATAGACCAGATTCATCCCTACACCAGTTGGTACACCCCTGTCATCCTCCTCAATCCCCATCGAGAACGTGGTCTGATACAGGATAATTTGGAAGTCATTGCAGGAAAAGAATATGTCGGTAGGGTCTTATTGAAATCTACACACCCCGACATCACAGTTAAGGTTTTATTGCGTTCCGGAGACACACTTCTATGCGAACCCGCAATTATACAAAACATTTCGCAGGATTATCAGAAATACGCATTCAAACTCAAAGTGGATAAAGACGGCAAACCTGCCCAATTCGCTATTCTCGCCACAGGGCAGGGTAACCTGTTCATCGGTGCGGTCTCACTCATGCCCGGCGACAACATCAAAGGGATGAGAGCGGATACACTCGCCCTGCTAAAACAACTCAATTCTCCTATTTATCGCTGGCCCGGCGGTAATTTCGTCAGTGGATATAACTGGAAGGACGGTATCGGCGACCCGGACAAACGCCCAACACGCAAAAACCCCGCCTGGGGCGGTATTGACACAAACGATTTCGGGATGGACGAGTTTATGCAGTTCTGTCGTGAAATAGGAACGGAACCCTTAGCAGTGGTCAACACAGGTCTGGGTGATGTGCAGTTAGCTCGCGATATGGTCGAATACGCTAATGGCTCATCAGATACACCGATGGGCAAATGGCGTGCCGATAATGGACATCCCGAACCCTATAAAATTACCTACTGGGGTGTTGGCAATGAAATGTATGGCGAATGGCAGTTAGGTCATGTGCCTGTAGATGATTATGTCAAGCGTCATAATGAGTTTGCACAAGCCATGAAGGCAGTTGACCCTACCATCAAACTCGTTGGTGTCGGTGAAAACATGGGTATCTGGAGCCAGAAGATGTTAGAGAATTGTGCAGAAAATATGGACTACATAAGCGAGCATTTTTATTGTGGAGAAAAGAAGGATGTATTTGAACATGTTTACCAGTTAGCCGAGAGAATAAAAGCCAAAGTAAAAAATCATAAAGGTTATTTAGAAACGATACCTGCGTTAAAGGAAAAATTTGTCCCCATTGCAATGGACGAATGGAACTACTGGTATGGAGACCATGTCTATGGCGAACTTGGCTGTGTTTACCACCTGAAAGATGCGTTAGGTGTGGCTATTGGCTTACATGAATTCTTCCGCAACAGCGATGTAATAACCATGGCAAACTATGCCCAGACTGTAAATGTAATATCTGCCATTAAAACTACCAAAACGAGTGCTTTCTTTGATACGACAGGGCTTACCCTGATGCTGTACCGTCAGCGTTTTGGTTCTGTGCCTGTGGCTGTCGAGGTAAAACCGCTATCGGATAGCAATCAGGCAGGAGTATCTATGGTACCAATTGATGTTTTCTCTGCCTGGAAAGATGAGCAAGAGGGGATATTAACTCTCTCTGTGGTAAACCCCATGGATAGGGCAATTAATGTCCATGTAGGCGTAGCAGGCAAGGAAGTGACACCACCGAAAACCGCATGGATACTCACGGGCAAAGAGCCAATGTCCATTAACCTGCCTGATACTGAACCTGGCGTCTGGCTGAAGGAAGAAAAAATCAATAAGAAAGCCTTCCCTGAAATGGAAATTCCACCATTTAGCATTGTTATCACAGAATTAAAAGTAAAATAAATTTTAAACGATAGGAGCATATCTTATGTTATTAACATCCTTTGTTATTGCGACCGCTATTGCCACTGCTTATGAGCCCACATGGGAATCATTGGACCAGCGACCTAATCCGCAATGGTTTGAAGATGCCAAATTTGGTATTTTTGTACACTGGGGAGTCTATTCTGTCCCGTCATGGGCACCCAAGGAAACCTATTCGGAATGGTATTGGAATCACATGCAAAATAAAGAGGGTGCCACATGGAAATTCCATGTTGAGAAATATGGCGAAAAATTCCAGTATCAGGATTTTGCCCCGATGTTCAAAGCGGAATTATACGACCCCAACCACTGGGCAGATGTATTTAAACGCTCAGGTGCGAAATATGTCGTTTTGACATCCAAACATCACGATGGTTTTTGTATGTGGCCCAGTGTTCAAAGTTGGAACTGGAATGCGATGGACATCGGACCGCATCGGGACCTCGCAGGCGAGCTCATCAGTGCAGTAAAGAATGCTGGACTTAAAGCAGGGTTTTACTACTCATTATATGAATGGTTCAACCCGCTGTATAAACAGGATGTACATCGTTATGTAGAGGAACATATGTTACCGCAGATGAAAGACTTAATTATTCGCTATCAACCGGATGTGTTCTGGCCTGATGGGGAGTGGGATTACCCGAGTTCTGTCTGGCGGAGCACGGAATTTTTAGCCTGGCTGTTTAATGAATCGCCCGCACCAAAGGATATTGTTGTAAATGACCGCTGGGGCAAAGATTGTCGCAATATACATGGAGGATTTGCGACCCCTGAGTATGGACATATCCCCGAGGGTCCGTTGATGGAAAAGGGACTGTTTGAAGAGTGTCAGGGGATGGGTCGGTCATTTGGTTATAACCGAAATGAGACGGCGGAAAATTACCGTAGCACCGCGGAATTGCTTCACCTGCTTATAGATAATGTCTCACGGGGTGGTAACCTACTATTGGACATAGGTCCATCCGCAGATGGACGCATCCCGGAGATAATGGAGGAACGACTGCTCGAGATGGGTAAGTGGCTCGAGGTGAATGGGGAAGCCATCTACGGTTCCGATGTGTGGAAGGATGCACCGAAGATGGAGAATTTCCGTTTCACACGCAAAGGGAATGCAATATATGCCATAGCGTTGAAATGGCCCCCTGAGACATGGACCATCCCCAAACCAGCCGAGTTCCAGACCGTGCCCAAAGTAAGTTTACTCGGCACAGACATTCCGGTAAATGCGGAAGACCAATACGGGCAAATAGTTATAACTACACCTTGCGTCTCCCCTGCCCAAATCCCATGCCAACACGCCTGGGTATTTAAGTGCGAGTTTTAAAATGGTGAGATATGGTTTTGTAGGAAAAACTTTTAATTAGTTCATAAAGAAGTATTATATCGTAATTTAATTTGGTTGGTTTTATTGGATGTTTGGTCTTTTTTACTTTGAATTAGGTAGACTCTGTGTTTTTTTGTGAAAACAGACATAGAGTTTTATGTTATCCTCTCTTATAGGTTCTACTTCTTTTTGTGAGTCATCATCAAAAATGTTTCTTATGTTTTGGGGGTTACTTAATAGTTCTATCACTTTTTCAAAAACCTCTTTGGTTTCAATTATATACTTTATATACTTAATCCCTTCGAATTCCCAAGAGTTTTTATTAAACTCGAATTTGCTAATATCAAAAAAGATAAAAGATTTCCCATCGGTTAAGATTGGGAAAAAAGAAATGTTATCTGGATTTTTGATTTCAATTATTTCTTTACGTATTTTTTTTGATTTCTGTGAATTATTATGAGATTCGTAATTATTTACTAATTCTTCAATACTTTCTATATTTATGTCAAGATTATTTTTATCATGATTATTTTCATTTTCAAAAAATACCTGATTGAATCCATAGGCAAGTATTTGACCAACCCAATCATTATCAAATGGTAAAAATTTTTTATCATAATTTTCATCAGATTTTTTTTTAGAGATGTATAAAAGAAGGTCTCCTCTCTTCCCCTTTCCAAAACTCTGTTTTGTTTTTGTTTGGTAGTTTCCTTTCTCACCTGGGGGTAAAATTATATAAGAATTTTTCGTATTATTGGGTAATCCATATTCATTTTTTGAAAATTTTGAAAATTTTGAAAATATTTTATTGAGACATTCTGTACTTTTAACTTCAATAAGGAAAAGTGGATTTTTATTGCCGTTGTTAATTTTAATGTCCACATTGTTAGTATTGTAACCGGATCTTTTTGCTCTTTTTACAATGTTTAAATTAAAAATGTCATATCCTGCAAGATAAAGTATAGGTTCTACAAAGATTATTTCTGTGTCTATTTCAGAATATTCTCCATATTTATAATTTATTTTTTCCCAAATATAATCTTTTAGTTTACAAATTATTTCCATATTTTTTACCTAAATTTGTTACAGTTTATATATTTCATTATACTATAATCATTTTCTCATTTTATAATAATTTGAAGGTTTAGTGATTGTAATTTTTTAGATTATTGATAAGTTAAATAAGTGAAATTTTATGAATATTTCTCGGATAACAAGGGAAAGTATACTAAAACATTTGGTAAGTAGAAAGATAAAATTTTATGGGGAAATAGGAATATTAGAATTTTTGAATAAAATATGGGATTTAAAATCTTTACCTTCTTATTATGGCCACAGGTACGATAATCTTTATGATGAAATATGGCAACATATGGTAATTAATGATGATTGGGATGCAGAAACTTTGCTTAAAGGTCCCTTGAATATATTAGAATGTGACGATGAAACTTTCATTAATTTTATAGGAAATTCTATCCATCCTGAGGTGATACATAGCAAAGATAATTTAATGGATTCATTTTTTCAGATAAGGTCATTTTTAAGAAATGATGGCTATAAATTGAAAAAGAGAGGAGAAATTTCAGGAATACCAGAGTTTAGGGTAGAAAAAGAAAGAAAACAGATTGGAGATGAATATGATATAGCATTGTCATACGCGAGCGAACAAAGAGATTATGTGGAAAAGGTAGGTAGTCACCTAAATGGGAAAGGAGTTAAAGTATTTCTAGATATTTTTGAAGAGGTAAACATGTGGGGTAAAAACTTACCTGAATTTTTTCAGGAGATTTTTGGTGGTGAGAAAACTCAATATTTTTGTGTAATTTTTATTTCCAAAGAGTATAGCGAAAAATGGTGGACGAAGTATGAATTTAATCAAGCATTAACAAGAGAGATAAAGGAAAAAAAATTATTTGTTCTTCCTGCTCGGTTTGATAATAGTGAATTAAAGGGTTTGCCACAAACAATTTCTTATATTGATTTGACAAGAAAATCTCCAGAGAAGTTTGCTGAAATGATTATGCAGAAACTTATAGATAATATTGAATGATAAGGCAACAGTAATTTTCTAAGTCGTAAAAAGAAAAGAAGAAAAAATAAATGTATAATGAGAAGTATTTTAATAGTAAAATTACCAGGTGAAGACGGCAATAATAGAGGGTTTTATAAAAAACAAATTCATTCAAAAATAAGATTACTATCAGCCTGATACATGTAAACCTTAACTTTAATTATTATTACCTTGATAAAAATGCTTCTCAATCGTTACTATTAACTCTCCTTATTTTAATATTATAGAAAAATAAATGAAAATAAAAATATCTAAGGAAGTTAGTCAGTAAATTAAAAATTGGGACTGTATTGTATGTAATAACAAGAAATATGGTTTAGAGTTTTATATTATTTAATAAAAGAAATATAAAATGTATCAAAGTAGTTGGCTGTCGAAACAGACAATTTCTCCTGCTTTACTAAAAAGTCACTATGTAGATGCATTTGCTACTCCTAACGAAAGAAGAGAGGTAATTTTGTCATTATATATGACATAATGATGTAGGGATTGTGATTTTCTGATTAGAATATTATTTTGTGCCGGTGATGGTGAAGGTTTGGGATAGGGTGGTGTCTTGTGTTTTGGCGTGGATGGTGAGGGTGTGTGTGCCGGGGGTGATGAGGTTGTCGTAGGTGTAATCTTCTCCGCCGAGGATGTAGGGAGGTTGGGTATAGGTGTTGATGAGTTGAGCATCGAGTTGGAGCTGGACTTCGATAGGTTGGATGCCTTCTATCCAGATTCGACAGCGTTCCCAGTTGTGGTATTCGAGGTTGGCGTCTTCGGATGGTTGTAGCCAGATGCGTCGGCTGAATTGTTGGTTTTGTTGGTTGTATTGTTGCCACCAGTTACGGACGGCTTCGCTACTGGAGATGAGTCGCATACAGCGTCGGTCTTCGGGGCGGTTGTTGGTACAGATGCGTGCGTCGGATTGGTATACATAAATGCCGTCGGTGCCTGCCTGGTAGAGTTGATGAACACGCCATAGGAATAGGGCGGGCATTTCGGGTCCCCAACTTAGTCCATCAATGACGGGGAGTAGTTTGCATGTTGAGCCACGAACGGCTTCGATGTATGGGGTGATGTCGAAGTGCATATGTCTGCCCTGGATGTTGCTCGGGCAGAGGTAATCAACTAATCCTTCATGAATCCATGTGTTGTAGTCGAATTGTTCCCAATGGCTTACACCTTTTGCGGGGAAACGGAGTAATAGTGGGATGGATTTGTTGCGTTTTTGTGCGAATTCGTTGCGGAGGGATTTGAGTTCTCGCAGGAATTGGTTGCATGTTTCGGGTTTGTCAATACCTCCGGGGTATCTGCAGAAATCTATGGAGATGCCATCGGCTCCAATTTCGAGGGTTTCTTTTAATAGGGATAAGATATATTGACGGACTTCGGGGATGTCGTATCGTAATAATCCACCTGTCATCCAGTCGGGGTGTTGTTTTGTAATATCGCTTTGTAATGGTGTGCCGGGGTAGCAGTTGGTCGCGCCGAAGTTGGCGTGTGCGGTTAAGCCTAATTCGTGGGCATATTGGAGTTCGGTTTGTAGTGTGTTGGTCATTTGTTGCATTTTTCCGACATTATTTGTATGGGGGATAACACCGCCGATAGGGTCGCCGATGGTATTGTAGAGGAGTTGGTCGGTAAGGCGTGATTCGTAAACGACTTTCATGCCGAAACGACCTACCTGGATATCTACAATATTAATTCGGGCTTCTTTATATGCGGAGATGGGTTCGCGATGTTGTAGGGTTTCCTGTATATCTTCGAAGAATGCCCATGAATAGGGTTCGAAATAGCCTGCAATGATTTTGTCCGGAGTGCCAAATTGGTTTTCTAAGATTTGCACCTGTTCCGATGATAGAGGCACTAATTTTATGTAATCCATTCTACTTTCGGTATAGCCTGTGTAGTAATGGTTCTGTTTTATTATTAGACGTTGTCTGTCTAAAGGACACCATCGCCAAAGGGTTTCTTGAAATGGTTTTGGGGAATTGAGTACATCGGAGCGTTCGTCACCGGTGAATCGTAATCGGATTGAATAGTCTTTAGGGGTGCAGACAAAGACTGCATACCAACCGTGCAGGTTAAGGGGATAGGTTAATTGAGGTATGGATATGTCGTCACGCCATTTTTTGGCTATCAGTATATTACCAAATGTTGCTGTGGTTGGGTCGCTGTCTGTTTTAAGGAACCATTTTCGGTCATTTTCTTTGGGTTCATCTGTAGTTACTAAATCTTTTTGTAGGGCCTGGGACCAGTCTTCAATATATACTATATCGGAATTATCAGCCTGTATTTGTCCCTGCTGGGTGTTCAGGATTTTCCCGTCGGGGGATTGAATTTCGATACGGAAATCTATAGATACCTTTCCATCAATTTGTGCTTCGGGATAGGGGTTAAATACAACTGTTCGTTTTAGTCCTCCTGCACACAGTTCTTTGATACGACCTTGAAAGGTCCATTCTTGCCATTCTTCATCTCTAACCAAACGCAGTGCCATTTCGGAGATGAACGGGGTTACTTTGGCGGGTCGCCATTCATTTTTGCCTATGGGAGACCATGAGCATAAAACTATGATTTCATTGGGAGCATCTGCGGGGACTGTATATGTGATATGAATATATCGGGTGAGTGGGTCTATTGTTGTGGATAAGGATAATAAATCGTTCTCTATACCTTTTGTAGTTGTGCTGATTAGTAGGAGAAAGAAAGTTAAGGTGAGTTGAAGATATATTGTTTTTCGAGAGTTCATGGATAATTGTTTCATATTTGTGTTTCCTATATATATTTTTTTCTGGATGTAAGTCTATGTTGGTTAATGTTTTATTATACTTTATTGAGAGTGATGAAAAAATATTAAAAAATTTTTATGTTGTTTAGTAAAATTTTTGGTGTCAAATATCGTATAATATAATACAACAATTGAATAATAGGTTATTGCTGGGGGCGAAAAGGTTTCGACGGGGATGGTTGAGGTGTGGAATGCATGCCGAGGTTGACCGGTTGGCCTCGTAAAAAGCCGGTCGCAAACAACTGCCAATCAAGAATTGGCCCTCGCTGCCTAATACGCGCAGCGCGTCCCACCCGTGATTGCCTGCTAACGGAATGGGGCGTCAACCAGCAGGTCTGTCCTTTCGGGAGTTGCGGTGCTCGGAAGGCAGTAACTTTTCCGCATAGCGGTTGCGGTGAGCCCGCCCTGAGGCGCTCCGCAATGGCGAATCTATAAAGGATGGGCTAAGCATGTAGTAGGTCTGCACTGAAACATCTTCGGACGCGGGTTCGATTCCCGCCGCCTCCACCATTGAATTGATATGAGGGAGGGGGAGATATGGTTCTGTAGTAATGTAGGCTTAAAGTTTGTTTATAGTTACATTATACAGATTGTTTTGAACTTTAAACATCTCTTTTACTATCCTGTATTATATTGTGCTTTTGTTTCTAGTAATATGTATGCTGAAAAATAACGAGAAATTAAAATAGCTATTATAAAAAAATGGATATAAGTATTATTGAATGGTTTAAAGGGCTTTTTTCTGCGCGAAGTAGTTTTCGAGTATTGCGGGCTGGTTGTACAGATAATCCATTACCTTGTGGTAGGTTGGTAAAGAATCGATTTGGCAAGTTTATTTATATTTATAGGCCGATTCGGATTAATACGAATGGGAAGTCGATTTATGACTTGGTACGATTGACGCCAGAAACGGTATCATTGCTGACCACATGTAAGAAGTTTGAAAATTTACATGTAAAAAATATTTTGTTTTTAGATATTGAGACTACTTCATTACAAGCAACTCCCGAAGATAACTGTGTGTTAGTGGGATTAGCATTTTATCGAGGTGGTATGTTTCATTTGGAGCAATTTTTTCTAACGGATGTAAAGTATGAGAAGGCGATGCTTCATGCTACATTAAAACGATTCAAACGGTTCTCGTACATATCGGGGTATAATGTGAAACCGTTTGATGTGAATTATTTAAAGAAATTGTGTGAGTGGCATAGATTGGGCTTTAATTTCGATACGATAGATTATTTGGATATGTACGTATCTGCCCGCCGTTTTTTTAAGGATAGAACGCCGAATTGTAGGCTGAAAACGGTAACGGAATGGGTGTTTAATGAGTATAGAAACGACATACCCAGTTATAAGATCCCCGAGTATTGGAAGAACTTTATTACAACCAAAGACCATAAATATGCACTAAAAATTATCGAACATAACCGTTTTGACCTTGTCTATATCATACGACTTTTTCTCTGGTTCTTTTGTCGGTTGAGAGAACCCTATGGATATTATTTTGAGGATGTGGAGGATCAATATGCGGTTTTACGTTTGTTAAATAAGTACGGGAAACAAAAATCGCTATAATGACAATCTAATTTGCATAAGGGTATGTTAGGTTAAAAGACTATGAATGGTAGTTATGTTTTGCATTCATTTAATTAAATTCTATATCTATATCTATGGTTTTTGAAGAGAACAGATTTAAGAAAAGATGTGCATAATGTATATGGGGTAATGAAAAGTACCACCTTATTTCAAGGATTATATTTTCCTTGTTAATTAAAAAAAATTTCAGGGCGTTTTATCCGAATTGGATAAAACGCCCTGTTTAATTTTTAGCCTTGTTTTACACAAGGCTTATTTACATTTGTTAGCGTTGCCGTCTGCGTAGAGCGAAAGCACCAGCAATAGCACTTAGAGTGGTCACAATGCCGAGCCCGAACACGCCAGTTACAGGTATTCCGGAACTGACTGTGATGGTCGCTTCATTGCTGAATATCATATCTGTGTAGTCATCACTAATTGCACAACGATACTGGCCACTATCTTCTTCAGTAATCGGTGTGAATTGTAATGTGTCAGAATTGGTGCCTGAGATATTTCCACTGTCGGACATATTTTCCCAGGCTTTTTCACCGGTTGACTTCTGCCACTGATAATTTAGTTCGCCGATACCGCCACTGGCTTGTATGCTCAAGGATACGTTTGTGTTCGGTTCGACTGTTTGGTCAAAGATATTGGATGTGATAGATATGTGGTTTGCAATTCGCACACGAGCGTCGCCTGAGACATGAGTCATCTCAACATCTGTTATTTCAGCACGGTACATATATGTGCCTGGAGAGAGTGCTGTGGGATCTACTACTAATTCGATGGTATTCATTCCGGTTTCAAGAGCACCGCTATTTACAATGTCTGTATCGCGATACCATAGATATGTGTCATATCCTGGGATGAAGATGCCACCCGTAAATGTGACGCTTAACTCGAAGGTATTCCCATCGGTGTAAGCATCTACATCGTAAGGATGTTCGACAATTTGTAGTAAGTTTCCAACATATACTCTTCTCTCTTTGGATTCGCCGGAGTTGCCACTACCATCTTTCGGTGTATAAGTTAGCAGGTATGAACCCGGTGTGTTAACATCTACAACGCCGTCAATTTCTACCAGGTCGGTTACATCACCCCAGCAGTAATCTTCAGCGGAGTAGCCTGGGTCAACCCACGGCTCGCCTAACTGCCATGCCAATAACTCTGGTCCTTCCATGGTCAATACTGGCAAATCATTATCTACCACATTGACCGTCCGATACTCTGTGGTAGTAATCGGATAGTTCGGGTCATGGTCTGTTACGCTGTATTCGATAATGTAGGTTCCTGGAGTAAATGGGTCTACATCACCTGTCACAATTACTTCTGATGTCAAATCGCCATCTTCTACATCTGTTGCTGTCCAGCCGGGTTCATTGTATGGCTCTTTGCAACTTAGCGTCATGGGATTATCGCCTAACAGTGTGATTTCAGGCGGATAGTTGCGGATGACGTGAAGTGTCCGTGTCTTCTGTTCCGCCGGATTGCCACTAGTGTCAGTATAGTTATACGTGATAACATAGTCACCTTCGTCGCTCAGTTGTAACGGGCAATTGGTCGGTGCTGGGTCGCCACCGATAATGGCGGAACCATTTCCATCACATGCATCTGTCCATGTTGCACCTTCCTCAGCGTAGCAATCCACCATAATTTTCAGCCACATTTCCTCATCACCTGTTACGGTTATAACGGGTGGGGTCACATCGCGTACTGTAACCGTAGCTGGAGCAGAAGCAGAATTGCCGTTCACATCGTAAACAGTCAGATTCACGATATTATCGCCCAGGTCGGCACAGGTAAAGGAAACCTTGTCTAATTCAAGATGGTCAATACCACAATTATCGGAACTGCCATTGTCCACATCTGCGGGGACAATACTTGCATTTCCGTCAGCATCTAAATCTATGGTGATGTTCTTTGTAATTACCGTTGGCGGTAGATTATCCTCAACCGTTACGGTAGCGGTATCCGAAGAACTATTACCCGCTGGGTCATAAACGGTCAGGGTTACAACATGTGAACCGATGTCTTCGCAACTAAAGGTGTTTGGAGCAACCTCCATGTGGTCAATTGGGCAGTTGTCATAACTGCCATCGTCCACATCTGATGGTACTACTGTCAACTGACCTGAGGCGTCGAGATATAATGTCACATCTTTGGTTAGCACAGTCGGTGCGATATTATCTTCTACAGTGATTGTGGCTTGTGCAGACGCCTGATTGCCGTTTATATCGTGAACAACCAGATCGACTGTTGTCGTACCTAAATCAGCACAAGAGAGTGTCTCTGGAACAACCTCCATCGAATCAATACCGCAGTTATCGGAACTGCCATTATCTATATCTGCAGGTAATATTGTTACCTGTCCAGAGCTATCCAACTGAACCGTAATGTCTTTTGTCAAGACTGTTGGTGGTAGATTGTCTTGCACCACAACTAATGCCGGTGCAGAATTGCCATTGCCGTTTACATCGGTTGCGGTGAGATTGATTAATACGGATGGGACATCTGCACAGGTAAATGTGCTCTTATCCAGAGATAGGTTAGCAATACCACAGTTATCAGAACTGCCATTGTCCACATCCGCAGGAACTATGGAACCATTTCCGGTAGCATCTAACTGTACGGTGACTTGTTTTGTCACTACATTTGGAGGCAAGTTGTCGCTTACAGTTACATTTGCAGTGCACTGGTCACTATTTCCTGCCTGGTCAGTGGCAGTAAGGGTTATAGGTATAGTTGAACCTGCATCAGCACAGGTGAATGTTGTTGACGGAATAGATATGTTTACTGAGCAGTTGTCTGATGAACCGTTGTCAATTTCACTGGCGCTTAATGTGTATGTTCCTGCATTGTTTAGGTATACTGTTATGTCTTTGCATACTGCGGTAGGTGCAATTGAATCATTTACAGCAACTGTGGCATTGCATTCTACCCAGCGTCCTGTATTTTCTATTAACCGCACCGTAATAGTTGTGGATGGATACATACTGCAATCGAAGTTAACTTTATATCCGCCACTAACTTGAACCCGCCATAGTCCGCCGGGAACGATGCTATTAACTAAATCTGCAAAGTTCACAGCTGGTGCGGATGCATTTCCGGTGTTATCTAACGATACGGACTGGTCATTTCTGCACACTGCAGTCATAGGAAGTGTAACAGTCTCATAAGCCCCGCGGTCATTACCAACATTTTGAGGACGCGGAACCATTCGTATATCTGTCGGTAAGCCCGGATAGGGTGTTGTACCTGTATCAACAAATGGTGAAGCAGGTTGTAATTCAAACTCTGGGGGAGCGGTAGCAAATGATGGGTTCTGATTCTGAGCGATATTTGTGTTAGTTATAGTTGGTAACCCACATCCCGGAGGTGCTCCGCCACCACTACAAAAGACTTGAACGCATTGAAGTGATGCTGGTGTATTATTCCAGAAGATACAACTATTAATTGCACTTGAGTTTGTCGTGTTGAAGCCAAAAAATCCACCACTGGCTAAACCATATAACCCACCTGTAGTGGAGTCTACCGTGTTTTCAACAAAGGTTGAGAATGCAATTGTGACATCTGCTTGGTTAGAGAAGATGGCACCGCCACCACGAATAGGATTCAAAAATGTGTCTAATTGGCGTTTAGCAGTGTTCTGATAGAAAACACAATTTTGAATTGTAAGTTGAGGCAGGATACCTCCATTACTTTCGTTGGCTATAGCACCACCGGAAACTTGTGCGATGTTACCAATGAATGTACAGTTGGCAACGGTTACCTGCCCTGCCCAGTTATACAATCCACCACCACGCCATGTATGATAATCTCCTGGAGCGCCTAAAGCATTCCCTCTCGTAATCTGGAAGCCGTCAATGCGCATATCCAACGCAAGGTCGGATAGTTTACCTACAACTATCACATGATAAGCAGACACACCTCCACGAGAGCGAAAACCATCAATAATAGTTACTGCTCTCCGAGGATTTCTTTGATTTAACGAAGTTTCCTGGATGCCATGGTAGCCTTCGAATCCGCCGTATAGATGAACATGCTCTTTGAGAACTAAAGAACCATCTACAGGCACATTACCCCACGGCTCGGTTCGAAGTTCATCATAAACATAACCTCCGCCATTGGGTCCACCCGCAACCCAGACCTGATCTCCGCCAATACTCCACGCAAGGTCAATACCTTCCTGAATCGTGTCGAACGCAGTTGCCCAGGTCAAACCATCTTCGACGCCACCAGGTCGTGGTGCCATCTTGTCCACATAGACCACAGATTGTGCTGGCATCGCTACAGCAATAATTGCTGTTACCACCAGCATGATAAACATTGAATCCAGCCTTTTGATACCCATAATCATGTTCCTTATAGTTGTTGTTTTAATTGATTAATAAACCATGACGTATATAAACCAGACGCCTCAGAATAGGGACATCTTTTTTCCGAAAGAATTCTTATTGTTATTTTGTTAACACAGTTAGCCACTAAAACGTTTTCAAGTAAAATTGGGTTATTTGTTCTTTTTTCAGTCATTTTATCGCCTACAGCCATATATATCTTTTTTTGCGTCAGTGTTCTGCCTTTCAAATTTTAGTATATATTATCATATATCCCCTAAATATCAAAAGTCAAGTTATTTTTTTATTTTTTGTAAAAAAATGGATAAATTTAATAGAAAGATTTTAAGTAATTATATTTTCTTTTTTTAGGGATATTTTATTTCTATCTTAGTCATAAAATTAAAAAGGTGTTGGATGTTTTTGCATTTTTTTATTTTTATTTATTTTTATTTTTTTTTGTTAATAATGCTAAAATATGCGGTTTGAACAAAGAAGATAGATATAGAAATTTAATTTTATTTAAGATGTTCGAGGATTTTGTTTTCTGTAATGCTTAGATGGGAAAAGTGTGCTATTACGGAGTTATCTTTCATAATAATAATTTGAGGGGATTCGTGTTTTATTTTTGTTTTTTCAGCGATGTAATTTGACAGGTTTTTGGAGTCGATTACATTTATTAGATAGGTATGTTCAAGGTATTGGGGATGGTTTTTAAGGAAGGCATCTACTTCTTTTTTTACACTCCATGAAATTGGGCAACGTGTGCTATGTTTGAAGAACATTAGATATACGTCTTTATTGTTTTGAATAATTGAATCGAAATGTTCTGTTTGAGAAATTTCTTTCATGGTAGACCTATAAATTTTTAATATGTTTATAATATCCAACTTTTATGTGGTTTGATTTTATTTCTTTATTCATGTATGTATAGGGATGAATTAAAAAAGCATGGGATACGTTTATCCACGATAGTAAAGGTTATAGTCGGTGTTTTCGTGATAGGAGTTCTAATTTAAGCCCGAGCCAACTGGTTTTTAGTAGAGGGATAATTCCGCGTTGGAATACGGTTTCGAACACATTAGAGAAGAGTTCGAATTTTTTGCGGGAGTAAGGATGCCAGTATGCTTCTAATCGGCTCCATTGTCTGTCAATGAGGATACTTTTAATATTAGAGAATGCATATAGTCCTTGTGCACCGCGGTATCTTCCGAAACCGCTGTCTTTGATGCCACCGAAAGGTAGAGCGGAGTTTGCCTGTGTGGCGAGGACGTTGTTTATTGATACATTTCCAGTTACAATTTTTCGAGCGACTCGTTCTGCACGTTTCAGGTCGGCAGACCAGACGCTTGCTGAGAGTCCATAAGGTGAGTCGTTTGCCATTTGTATTACTTCTTCTTCAGTTTTGAATGGTGTAATCGTAACTACAGGTCCGAATGTTTCGTGGTATTGGATGCGATAATCACGACCGACATTCGTCACGATGGTAGGTGGGAAAGCATGGCTATTTTTATCTCTTACACCGCCACAAATAATATTGGCACCTTTTTGTTTTGCTTCTTCAAGTTGTGATTCTATTTCTTCGATTTGGAAATCGGCAGTCATACAGCCGACATCTAATTCTGCTTCATCTGATGGATTTGGTGTATTTGCCAATGTTCTCAATTTTTTGATTTTTTCTACCATGAGTTTTACAAAGGGTTCCATGATGGATTCGTGAACAAATATTCGCTCAACGGAGGTACATGTTTGTCCGCAATTTGTGAAGCTTCCCCATATTGCTCCTGTAACGGTTCGTTCTAAGTTTACATCTTCGAATACAATCATGGGGTCTTTTCCACCCAGTTCTAATTCGACGGGAATCAGGTATTGTGCGGATTGCTTCATAATTGTTTTTCCGACGTCGACACTGCCAGTAAAATGTATTTTAGCGGGTTTTTTCTCGATGAGTAGATTGGCGGTTTTTCGGCTTGCGTAGGCAATTTGTAGAGCACCTTTCATGAAGCCTGATTCTTCGATAATTTTTTCATATAACCCTTTTAATGGTGTTAGCCGTGATGGTTTGATAATCACAGCGTTTCCAGCAATAAAAGCACAGACAAAGGGGACAAAAGATAGATGGAATGGGTAATTCCAAGGGGAGATAATGAGGATAATCCCTAATGGTTCGTATACAATTTTTGATTTTTTGCCCATAAGTAGGATTGGGGTTGGTACTTTTTGGTCGCGAAGTATTTTTTCTGCATTTTTCTGGTAATAGTCAATCTGGTCAACGGCAGGGAATAATTCTAAGATAAGGGCATCGGTTATACATTTGCCAGTTTCTTTACTGATAAATTGAGCAATTTCTTCGCGATGTTTTATAAGGTATTGTTTAATTTTTTCGAGTTCGTTAAGTCGTTCACGGACAGTCATGGTACTGATTTTTTCGAAGGCTTTTTGGGCTGTGGAGTACATTTGTTCCACATCGATTTCTGTGATTTCCTGGAAGGAATAAAGGAGTTCTCCCGTTCTTGGGTTTTTTACTTCTACGGTAGGTGGTGAAGAAACTGTGGCTTCCATTCATTTCTCTCCTCTAGGTGGATTTGTTATTTGTTGTGAATATGACTAACGAATAAATTAAATAGTTTCTTGTTATCAATTAAGTTAATTCATTAATGTGAGCCCAGACTTTTTGGAACGCGTGTATATACTGTTCAACCAATTCGGGTTGTTCTGTTGTGAAATAAGGTAAAGATATTGCGGTGCGATTCGCTTCTTCACACCCTTTGGTAGTTCCTTCTTTAGGTAGGACTGGCATAAACTCCCACCATTTAGATTCGCTGAAGATTGGGTAGGTATGTAATAGCGTCCATTGATATTCGACGACGTCAACGCCTTCTGCTTTCAGGGCTTTAACGATGGCGGATCGAGATGCACCAGATTTCTTTTCGTCTATGAACATTAAATTGCGTGAGTAATAAACTCGTTCGACATCGGGTCGGACATATTGAGCGGATAGACCTGGAAGTTGTGTTATAGCGTCGTTTAATTTTTTCATTTGAGCAACGCCTTTGGCATTTCGTTCTTCGAGGTTTTTTAGCTGAATATTGCCTAATATGGCTGCGATGGGGTGTATTCTTAATTTGCCACCGAAAGCAGTCCCTTGATATTTTCTGTAGGGGCTATCTTCAGGGAATGTTTTAGGTAGGTCATAGTTTCCATACGTAACGGAACGTTCGTAGTCGCGGATGTCTTTATACATTGCCATTCCACCTTCAATGGCTGGTAAAGGTTTGGTTGTTTGTAGGCTGAAACCAGCCATCCGTCCCCATTTGCCGATATAAACGCCTTTAACTTTTGCTCCGTGGGCATGACTTGCATCTTCTACAACTTCTAAACCGTGTTCTTTGGCAAAGTCAGTAATGATATCCATATCGCAGGGAAGCCCATACCAGTGAACGGGCAAAATTGCTCGTGTTTTTGGGGAGAGTCTTTTTTTGCAGTCTTCAACATCGATATTCATCGTTTTAGGGTTAACATCGACGAAAACAGGGACATATTTGAAGAATCGCATTGGGACGACGGGAAACCATGTGCTGTAGTCGGGGACAAGGATTTCACTGCCTGGTGGCAGGTCTAATGCGAATAGGGTAGACGATAAGGCACTTGTGCCGTTGCAATGTGCTTTGACATAGGGACAGTCAAAATGTTTTTTCCATGCTTCTTCGAATTCTGCGATGGGTCCATATCCTGGATTTTTGAGGAGTTCGGTTACGAGATTAATTTCTTCATCTCCATAGATAGGCCATTTAGTTGCATCTGGTGGTGTTGCTTTTACAGCAGGAGCCCCGCCATTGAGTGCTAAGGCTTCTTTTTTCAAATCAGAGGATTTGTTTTGAGCAGTTGCTTTAACCTGAGTACCAAGATAGATTGTGGAGCCGACAATGCTTGCATCTTTTATAAACTCACGACGGGTTTTATGGTGATTTTTGTTTTTCATAATGTATTCCTTTTTATTTTTTTAGAAATTAAGTTTATACACTACTATACTTGTTCTTTATTATTATCGTAAAATTAAACTATAAAATCAATTTTAAAAGAAGAAGGTAATAGGTATGTATAAGACGATTCTTATTATTTTGTTTAATTTTTGTATTTTTGTTTTTATTTTTTTAATTGTTTTATTTGTTTGGGTGATGGAACGGGCTAATCAATCGGAGGTCGATGCCCGTTTTGATTATCGATTAGAGGTTATGTATTCAGATGGATTGCATAATTCTAATTCGGACCTGATATGTTGGCGGGGGAGGTTTTATTTGGTTCATGCGAACTCACCATTTCATTTAGCGAGCGAACAGTGCAAATTATTTTTATGGGAGTCGAATGATGGTACTAAATGGACAAGAGTTGCAGAATTTAAGGTTTCTGGGGAGGATATACGTGACCCGAAATTTGGAGCGATAGGTGACAAGTTATTTTTGTATGCTTTGGTGAATAAAGATTTTTTTGCGGAGCCGTATCGGACGTTGTATTCCAGTTCGAGAGATGGTAGACATTGGGGATGTTTTCAGCCGATTGATGGGGAAGCCGATGGTTGGCTTTTTTGGAGGCCTAAAACGAAGGATTGTGTGGAGTGGTATGTAACGGCATATTGGTATGAACATGGGAAGTCTGCATTATTCCGGTCTGTTGATGGAGTGCATTGGAATATGGTGTCAATTATTCATGAGGGGGCAAGGAATGATGAAACGGATTTTGAGTTTTTGCCAGATGGTAGAATAATTTGCACGGCGAGATTGGAATATTCCGGCTCCTTTTTTGGTCATTCGCAAGGAAGTACTTTAGTGGCTACTTCAAGATACCCATATAAGGAATGGGATAAGATGGAAACGAGATTAACCCGTTTGGATGGTCCTTGTTTATTTGCTTTGGATGGGAAAGTGTTTGCGATTGGTCGAAGGGAATGTAAGAATAAGGGGCCTTTTTGGTATACGGGAAGTATCTTTAATAGGAAGAGAACAGCATTGTATTATGTTAGCCCTGAAGGGTTAAGATGGTTGACCGATTTTCCCAGTGCTGGGGATACCTCTTATGGAGGGGTAACAATGCGAGGTGACACAATGTTTATGTGTTATTATACCAGTCCTATTGAAAAGGATTACCCATGGGTTATAGGTATGCTACATGCAACAGATATTATGATAATTCAATGTTCTAAAGATGATTTTTTGAAGTTTGTTGATGTGTCGTTGAGATGAGCAGATACATGAGTAGGATATCTATATTAGAACTATGTTAATTAACACGAGATAGTAGATAAAATTTTCACAAATGATTTTCTTTACGAAGCCTATTGTTTAGGGGTATTTCTTCACGAATAACAGTTCTATCTTCTGGGTTGGGTTTGTTTAATCTGATAACATGGGAGATAGAGTGATTGAGAAGTAGTTGGCGTGCCTGAGTAATGCCATAGCCTACTTGATTGACACTATGCGAATCATCCCCGAAGGTAAATGGGATGCTCAATTCCTTTGCCTGTTGAATAATAATAGAGTCAGGGAATATACGTTGTATAGGTTTTCGTAACCCGCTGGTATTAAGTTCGAGTAGGCAATTATTCTGTTTTATCGCCTCTAAAGCTTTTTCAATTATTTTGGTTATTTTAGGGGAGGGAGTAGGAAGTTCATCTGGTTTGAGGAAACAGGTAATCAGGTCAAAATGGGCAACAATGTCAGGTTTTATGTTGTTTACCATGTCTATCAGGGTTTGATAATAAGATACCATGAGATTTTCTAACCCGTTGAACGTTTTGATGGCTTCTTCAAAGGTTTCTTTTGAAAAATCGGTCATAATATCGTTGACCCAATGGACGGAGCCAACTATGTATTCAATATTCCCTTCTTTTATTATTTTTTTTGAGAATTCGACATACGAATCGGTTGGCACGACTTCAATTTCCAGCCCTTTTAGTAAGGTAATTTGCTGGGCATATTTTTTTTGTAGATGTTCTATGGTGTCACAGTATCTATGGAATGTTTTGATTAGGGAGTCTGGTGTGCGATTTAATTCGATTTCTTCGGGGTAAAGGTATTTTTCATGATTACGTGGGGCATGTTCGGAGATACCAAATACAGGCATACCTATTTCGATAGCACGCAGAATCATTTGTTCAATAGGACTATCAGCATGGTCACAGAATTCTTTACTATGTCCTCCATGGACAGAGAAGAACCAAGGATTTTTTCCTTGCATTAGAGTTGAACTCCATCGATGTTTATTGTTTATATGTGTTTATTTTAATTATTTTTATTTAGAATTGTAATTATAATTGTTTCATAACAGGTTTTTATATGATATGCTAATTTGTATAGGAACAAAAAATTAATATTTAAGAGAAGGGATTGGATATGGCATTTGTAGGTATTGTTCAGTGTGTTTTTATCTTGGGTTCATTTTTGGTTAGTGAACAGCCTATTGTGGAACTATGTGGATTTACGTTTACCGAGGGTCCGTTATGGGTTAAAGATATTGGTTGGATATTTAGTGATATACCTGCGAATGCGGTGTATAAATTAGATAAAACTCCTTTTCGAGAGCCGAGTGGTAACTCGAATGGTTTAGCAGTTGATAAGGAAGGAAGGATTTATTTTGCTGAGCATGGGAATCGAAGGGTTTCACGAATGAATAAGGATGGAACGTTTGATGTGATTGCGGAGAAATATCAAGGGAAACGATTGAATAGCCCCAATGATTTAGTTATTGCACGTGATGGAACGGTGTTTTTTACAGACCCGCCCTATGGTTTGCCTGGTGGTATGGAAGGACCTAATTCGGAGCTGGGGTTTTGTGGCATATATTGTGTCACTACAGGAGGAGAGATTCGATTGTTGAATAAGAATTTGAAAAAACCTAATGGTATTGCATTATCACGGGACGAGAAGATGTTGTATGTTGCGGATACTGAACAAAATGCTGTGTATAAATTTGTTGATTTTTTGAAAGAGGGTTTGATTCAGGAAGTAAAATTTTGTGATGTTCCAATGCCAGATGGGATAAAAATGGACACACAGAATCATCTTTGGGTTACTTCATCAGAAGGTGTTGTTATTTTTGATGACGAAGGTCATAAAATAGGTTCTATAACGATTCCCAAACAGCCTTCGAATTGTGCTTTTGGCGGTGAAAAACAAGATGAATTTTTTGTAACTGGACGAGATTGTGTTTATATATTTCGGTTGAAAAGGTGAAATGTGAGAGAACATTTTTTGGAAAACGAATTTAATGAATTGAAACTTTGTTTATGTATAGTGTTATGATAATATTCCTTTCTGTTTTAATGGAGAATCAAAATAATTAAAATGAATAAATAGGATTTATTTTTAATAGTAGAAGAAGGTGTGATGTTATGATAGATTTGAATAAGATAAAGAATGCAGAAGATTGGCGAGAAAAGCGAGAAGAGATAAAGAGGCAATTTTTGAGTTATCTTGGAGAAGATTTATTAATTTTAACGGACCCTCTTTATGATGAGATAGAGGAGGATAAATCTGGAATATTTGTTCCGCATACGAAGGTTATTGATGAAAGTGTAGAAGATGAGGTTCGTAGGTATAAGATTGAGTATTCTGTTCAAGAAGATGAGCGAATAATGGCTTGGGTGTTTGCTCCTGAACGGAGTAAGAAGGAGTCGACGCCTGCAATTCTTTGTTGTCATGATGCTATTTCGCAAGGGAAGGATGAATTGTCTGGAATTGAGGGGGATAGTCAATATGCTCTTGCACGGGATTTGGCATATTCTGGTTATATTACTATGGTTCCGGATTGTTTGTATTTTGGGGAGCGGAAGGATTCAAAGAGGTCGAATAGCGGTAAGAACAACAAGGTGTCTTATCAAGGCAAAATATTGATGGACTATTTGGCAGGACTCCGTGTGTTTGGAACATGGTTTACAACAGATATAACGAGTATTGGTGTGCTTGGGAAAGGTTTTGGAGCATTGCAAGCCATTCTTTTGACAGCGATAGAACCTATGATACAGGCATGTGTTGCTATTGGACCTTTGAGTTCTTGGAAGGATAAGAAGAGTAAATACAATTGGTTGTTTAGTAGTAAGCATGACCTTATTCCTGAACTCCGCAAAAAGATAGAACGAGGCGAGGAGGCTTTTGATATAGAGCATATTCTTGCATTGTGTGCCACGAGTGCAGTGTTGATTATAAATCCTTCTGAAAATTCAGAAACATCAGCCAAGGGAAAAACGGCGGTATCCTATTTAAAAGGTGCCGAGAAGATATATGACTTATTAGGTATGCCAGAGGCGTTGCATATAGTTCAAAGGAAAACAAAGTCATTTCGTGATACATATCTTTCTATTATTGAAGATTGGTTTGCTGAATGGTTGTGATTTTTAAGGTAGAGATGGTTCGGTAAGGAATTAAAAACGAAAAAGGAATGTTTTTTACAGCATGATTGAAGCGTATAAACAAAAAATTGACAAATTAATAAATAATGTAGAACGTGTATTTTTAGGCAAGACGTATGCAATCCAATTGTGTGTTGCTGGTATTCTTGCTCGTGGGCATATTCTGATTGAGGATGTGCCAGGGATGGGGAAGACGACATTGGCTCAAGTGTTGGCACGTTCAATGAATTGTAAATTTCATCGTATTCAGTTTACGAGTGATATGTTGCCTTCGGATATATTAGGTGTTTCTATACTAAATCCGAAGACAGCGGAATTTGAATTTCGTCGTGGTCCCATTTTTGCGAATATTGTTCTTGCAGATGAAATTAATCGAACTCCGCCTAAAACTCAGAGTGCTTTGTTGGAAGCGATGAGTGAGTACCAGGTTTCGATGGATAGTAGGACGTACGGATTGCCACAACCCTTTGTTGTTATTGCTACACAGAATCCTATTGAATATGAAGGGACTTATAGTTTGCCAGAATCGCAGTTAGACCGTTTTTTGATACGGTTAGAGATAGGTTATCCGCCTGCGGAAGAAGAATTGGTGATAATGAAAAAACGGGATGTGGTGAAAGAAATTACAGAGTTACCACCTGTTCTTACAGCGGAAGAGGTGTTGGAATTACAGGAACGGACAAAGGGTATTTTAGTAGATGAATCTATCTCACACTATATTTTACAAATAATAGAAAAGACCAGAACCCATGAGCAAGTAGAATTAGGTATCAGTCCTCGTGGTACTCAGAGTCTATATGTGGCTTCGCAGGCATGGGCATTAATACATGGTAGGGAATTTGTTACTCCGCAAGATGTTAGGGAAGTAGCGGAATCGGTATTGGCACATCGGTTGATTACCAAAACGAAGTCATTTAATTTAACACATCTGGCTGAGGAGCGAAAGAGAATTATTCAAGAAATACTCCGAACAGTTCCAATTCCCCGTTAATTATGGTTACAGGAATATTAAAACAGAAGGCAACAAATCGAAAGTATTGGATAGGGGAGGTGTTTTTTACAGCGCTTTTGTTACTTTCTGCGTGGAATAGTGGGAATAACATTTTATATTTAGCGTTTGCTATTTGTTTTTCAATTGGAGTATGTGCGGAGGTTATGTCCCGACTGAATTTTAAGCCACCCAAAGTTGATATATTGGTTCCAGAGCAGGTTACAAGAGGTGAAGAGGTGACTATATGGGTACGGGTCGAGAATTTACAAAAAAGATTTCCTTTATATGGTATATCAATAGAATTGGTTATTGAGGATGTTAAAGGAAAGCAAACAAGGTTATTTTTAGGTAAGGTTCCAATGATACCCGCCCGTGATGGTGTAGAACTTTCTTTTCAGCAGGTATTTATGAAACGGGGTTTGATTAAAATTACGGAGGTGATTATAAAATCTGAATTTCCTCTTGGGATTATTGAGAAACAGGCGACGTATAAAATTACGTCGGAGGTTCTTGTAGTTCCTAAAACGCAATATCTTAATATACAGACGTTGGGTAATTATGCTGGTGGTAGTCGTGTTCCCACGCGAACGTTAATATCTGAATCGGGAGATTATTATTCTGTTCGTGAATATCAGCCGGGGGATGATCTCCGATATATTGCATGGAAAATAAGTGCTCGATTAGGGATTTGGTTAGTACGTGAGTGGGCTTTAAGTTTACCTAATAAATATCTTATCTACCTTGATTTGAGAAAGAGGTCTGATTCTGATGATGAATTATTTGAGACCATGATAGATTTTGTTGCATCGTTAGCATTTTCTTTAATTATGAAACAATTCCATGTCGGAATTTGGACAGATATGGAACGAATTCCGACGGGACATGGGATAGGGCATCTGAATTTAATATTAAAGAGGTTGGCATTAGTGCAGGCTATTGAAAGCAAGGAGATTGATGAGGCTTTATGGAATAAATATTTTCAAGAAGGTAGAAATTCCCGACTATTACTTTTATCTGTCAATCCCGAACTTTGGGGTAAAAGTATAGTTGGTATGAGGATTCTAAATCCCGATGTTATTAAAGCAAGTAAATAGATATAACATGACATTAAAGTTAGCGGTGGCTATTGTTGTCGCTTCGTCATATTTGGCATTGACAGCAGTTCGTTCTTATGGGAGTATTGTTTTTTTCATTCCTATTATCCCTCTATTTCTTAATTTCTTTGTGGAGAGGATTGTTGAAAGATTTCCGCGTTATTCCACCTATATTCAAATACCGCTATGGATAGTTAGTATTAGTTTGCCAGTATTGATTATGACGATAGGTATTTTAGATACGGTATTGTTATTAACGGCGATTATCCAATTGACGTTGATGGTTCGGAAGAAAGGGTTAAAGGAATATTTATACATTATATTAATGAGTTTTTTCTTGTTATTAGGAGCAGGGGTTCAGGCACCTGAGTTTATTGTTGGTATTTCTCTTCTTTTATTTATATGTTTTGTATTTGTGTTGTTGCCATTGGTAACGATGACGTATACAAAGGAAGATGTTGTAAGTAATAAGCGTGTTTTACAGGGAAAAATAAAATTTTCGAGTTATGGGGCATATATATTTATAGTGGTTTTGTTGAATATTACATTGGGTTGGTTTTTAATAGTTGTGAGTTTTTTGTTTATGCCGAGATTGGAAGCAGGTATTTTTGGTCGGGATATCGGAAATGTGACAAGGTCAGGTATTTCGACTACTGTCTCATTAAAAGGTGGACAGTCTATTGAAATCTCGTATACCCCTGTTATGAGTGTTCATATTCCGTCTGCAGGTGCAAATCCGCCTATACCAGAGAATCGACTTTATTGGCGGATTACGAGTTTACCTACATATCTTGGTGTTCAATGGCGTCGTTGGCCTCTTGAAGAGTCGTATGAGATGTCTGGAACGGTAGTATCTTTTATATCGCTGTTAAGGTCTATAGAACAACAAAAGAGAAGTGCCCAGAAAAGGTTAAAATTAGAGCAGGTTCGTGAATTGTCATCAAAGCCTGTCGTTCAGGAGATATATTTGGACCAGATACCAGAAGATGGAGTTCCTGTTTTGGACCGTGTTCGTGAGTTCCGAACGAAGGATACTGGTTCACGGGTATTGTTAGGTTGGGATATGACGAAGGATTATACAGTTACTGTTACAACAAATAATGTTCGTAGAATGGTCTACACAGTGATTTCGGATTTAGTTGAATGGGATGGGGATAAATTAAAAGAGGCTTCTTCTAATTATAAAGAATTAATGTCGCCACGGGACTATGATTTACTTACACAACATGATTTATCACCGGAGGTGCAGGCACGTATTCAAAGTGTTGTTTCTGGTAAAGAGACGGTGTATGAGAAAGTCAAGGCGATTGAGGGATGGTTATCGGGAGCTGAATTTCAGTATACATTGGATATTCCACCGTTACCAGGCGAACATCCAATGAATGCTTTTTTTATGCAGATTCGGAGAGGTCATTGTGAACTGTTTGCGTCAGCAATGGCTCTTGCTGTCCGTAGTTTGGGGATACCCGCCCGAGTTGTTTCTGGTTATGTTGGAGGGGAATGGGATTCGGAAAATCGCTCTTATCTGGTTCGTGAAGGGATGGCACATTTGTGGGTAGAGGTTCTGTTTCCAGAATATGGTTGGGTTCCTTTTGATCCTTCACCCATGCCAGATAGTAATTATTTTATGCGGAATCAGTTGGTACGGCGATTAACGCGTTGGGTGCTTCAGACGCGGATGTTTTGGTATCAACGGATTATAGGTTTTGACCAGGGGTATCAACTTCCCAGTTTTGGTTTTAAGTCGGTTGGTTTTATTCGTAACATTGATGACTACATTAATCCAGGGAAAAAATTACCAGTTCCTTCTGTAGGTTCTGTGTTTGCTTTATTGATACTTCTATTGTTGATATATTTTATTGAATTTATCTGGGGAATTTTAAAACGATTGGTTAGAATTCAGAAGGTGACGGTGAGGAAGGTATCTTTGGCTAAAGACCAAAGAGATGCAATGAAATTGTTTAAGAAGATGGAATCAATATTTAAAAGAAATAATTGGAAGGTCTCACATTTGACTGTAGAGGAAATTATGGAAGAGTTGCCGAAGAAACTTCCTTTACTCTGTTCTGATGTTCAGGCATTTTTGGATGAGTATAACTATGTGCGGTTTGGGTTAAAGCCATGGGATACCGAGAGGAAACATTATTGGTACAGAACAATAAGAAAATGGAAGAATAAAAAATTTTGGGTTCGTAAAGAAAGTGGGCAATAATTTATTTAAGAGTATGATAGTGAGGGAAACATTACTTGGATTTTTTGTTGTTTATGAAAAATATAATTTCATTAGCATCAGTGCTTACGACAATGTCTGCATACCCATCTTGGTTGAAATCTGTGGAAGCAAGAGCAAGGGGTCTACCTGATTTAAGAGGATATTTTTCAATTGTGAAGGTGTTGTGTTGGAAGATATTTTTGGTGGCAGTCCCTTTATTTATTAATACGATTAATTGTTCTCCTTTTCTATCTACAAGGGCTAAATCGTCCCAATGGTCATTATTAAAGTCAGACGTTATAATATCCATCAGCTCTGAATGCGTTTCGGGGTTGGAAGTGTTGAAGTAGTAAACATTGGACAAAGGGAAAGAGAATGTTTCGCTACTGCCATAAAGGATTTCGAGGGGATGGTCTATTTTTCTGTGTGTAACTGCAATATCTGTTTTTCCGTCGGCGTTAAAATCTGCAAGAACAATGTGATTAGGTTGGGAACCACGTGTTTGAATACGTGAGTATTCGTGGAATTTAAAATCGGAATCACCTTTTAGGAAGCATATTTCGTTTGAGTTATACATTGTTACTGCTATATCGGGATATTTATCGTTATCTAAGTCGGATATTGCTAATGCACGGGGACCTTTTGATAACGGTATTATTTGGGATATTATAAGATTTTCTTTTGAGTCACCTGTAAGTACCACGACAATATCGCTTGTCCATCCTGTTGTAATAACATCATTAAGTCCGTCTTTATTCAAATCTGTAATTAATAGGGAAGTTAAGCCTGGGGTTGTGAATAAAGGCTGTTCATCGCCATCAGTTATCTGGGTGTATTTTAGGTTTTCATCGGGTATTTTTATAGAGGTAACAGTAAATATACCTTCTTCTTTTAAGTTATGAAAGATTTGAATATCTTGATTTTTTTTGGCAAGGAAATTGGAAACTACGATGTCGTGCCATTTCAGGGAGTCCATATTCGCTATGGCTATTGCATAGGGTGCAAAATCTGTTTTAGGGGAAGGATGAAGTTTTATGTAATTGAGAATTCCCTGTGAAAGAAGGATAGATAATTCGTCATTTGCAGGTTTTTCTTCTCTTGGGTTTCTCATTTCGCCTCGGTCTGCTGTTACAATGTCAGGGATGCCGTCACCATTAAGGTCTGAGACTGCAATTGCCCATGGTTTGGGTCCCACAGGAAGGAATCGGGGATGGATTGAAAACGTTTGGGAATGTGATGGAAAGCAGATAAATAATAAAGGAATAGAAAGCAGGACAAAATAAAGGGAAGTGATTTGCCCTGAATGGTAACTATTATTTGTTGTTATTCTTTTTAAGGGGGGCATGGATTCTATTCCTTATATGTGGAAAAATCAATAGCGAGTTTGATTGCATTATACAGGCTATGTTCGCGGGCTATTCCTTTCCCAGCGATATCGAATGCGGTGCCATGGTCAACAGAAGTTCTTATTATAGGTAAGCCTAATGTTACATTTACACCTTCATCCATAGCGATGAGTTTCATAGGGATATGTCCTTGGTCGTGATACATGGCGATGACCATATTAAATTCACCGTCAAACATTCGTTTAAATATCGTATCAGGGGGGTAAGGTCCATAACATGGGATTCCGTTTTGATTACATTCTTTTATTGCTGGGGTAATAATTTCAAGTTCTTCATTTCCAAAAAGTCCATTTTCACCTGCGTGAGGGTTTAATCCTGCGATGCCTATTTTTATTTCGGGGATATGTATTTTTGTGAGTGCGTTATGAGCGATTTCGATAGTTTTTATGAGGTCGTTTTTATTAAGGCTTTGGATAGCATTTAATAATGACATGTGGGCTGTGTGATGTACTACTCTTCTTTCCCCAGCAAATAGGGACATACGGTAGTGTTTTGTATTTGTCCATTCTGCAAGCATGGTTGTATGACCGTCAAAGGGGATTCCAGCTTTTGCCAGACCTTCTTTTGTGATAGGGCATGTAACAATGGCATCCAATTTTTTTTCTAATGCCCAGATGACTGCTTGATGAATCCATGCTGTCGCAGATGTACTGTTGATAGGGTCGAGAATCCCTGGGTGTATATGTAGTTGTTCATATTCGAGTTCAATGAATCCTATTTTATCTGGATGACGGTAAATTTCTTCTGGTGAATAGATTTTAATGGGTTCCCTGAGATCAGGTAAATTTTTGTTGTAGTATGTATATGCGTTGATATTCCCGAGAATAACGGGAAAACAAAGTTCAAACAGTTCTTTTCTTCTAAGGACTTTGCCGATAATTTCGGGACCAATGCCATTTATATCTCCCATCGTAATACCAATAACAGGTTTTTTTATCATTGTAAAATCCTTTTATAAGTGGATATAAGTATAAACATAAAATTGAATGGATATATATTTTTTTCTTTGTTTATAATTATTCATAAATAATACAGGAAATATATATCCTTCTTTCTATTGGAAAAATATAAAGCAGGATATGATATATATCCTGCTTTTATTTCTTTACTGCTTATTTTCTTATTGATAATTATGTTAATGCTGATACGAGAACACCTATTACAACTGCAACCGCTTGTGTAACTGGAGCAGTCCCACCAACAGGTTGGTACCTGATAAATTCGACATGTCCATCCAGGTAAAGGACGTTAGAACCGCCTGGAATATGGTTGAAATTAGAGGCATCAGTTGCGATTTTATCGAACATAATAGGTAGGGTGCTCTGTGCTTTTGAACTGGCTGCAGGATTGTTGATATCTGTAATAAGGAAACGTTCAATGCCTTCACGTAGGCGGTAAACGGTGTTTGTTCCTGCATTACCATAGCCTTCAAGAATACTGCTTGTTATATCAGCATCAATAACACGCATAATGCCAGCGTTATCTTTGTTTTGTACGGCGGTGATAAGTTCTGGTTTTGCTAACGCCATTAGACCGTATACTAATTGAGCAGGGGCATTACCTGAGCCTGAGACAGGACCAGCACCCAAGGTATTTAATACGTTTACCATAGGTGTAATATCTACTTGTGGCCATTCGTCGCTGACGCGATCCATAACCAAACCTAAATAGATATAACTTGAATCCATAGCGGAGGCACAGGAAATGGTGTCGTTTGTGTAATAATTGACACACCATTCATCTCGGTCGGGATATTTTGCACGGGTAATGGTCTGACGGTAGTCAGAGTCGGATGGGCAAAAAGCAATCATGGGGTCGTTAAGATATTCTGGGTAGATTAAAAATGTGCTCGGACATAAATCTGCACGGACCTCAATGTTTCCATTGATTTGAGGGTAGGCGCCAAATTGAACAGGGGGAAAACGTTCACCTCTTGCTTCGTTGCTATACATTTTTAGGACTAATCCCCACTGTTTTAGATTATTTTGACAACTGGAACGACGTGCCGCTTCGCGTGCACGTGCTAATGCGGGTAAAAGAATTGCTGCAAGTATGCCGATGATAGCAATGACGACTAAGAGTTCGATTAATGTAAAGCCTTTTTTGTTCATTTTTTTGCCCTTTCCTGATGTTGTTCGTTGTTTTCATTTTGCCACGCGATTCGTTTGTGGTTTACTATATATAAGACATATATATGAAATGTAAGGTTTCATAAAATAATTGTCTAATAAAAAAATTGTTGAGGAGAAACATATGAAAGAGAATGTTCAAAAGATTAGTATTTGCTTTATTATTGTGGCAAGTATTTTTGTTTTTTCAGGATGTTTTTGCAAACCTGATGAAGAAGTGCAAATAACATTGATGTCAAGCAAGATAGGTTATTCGGTAAAAGGTCCGTATGGATTTACAGGTACGATAACAAAAGAGAATGTAAATGCAGAGGAATGGGTTGTATCTGGGACATTTTTATTTCCAAATAAATTGTATTTTTATTTAGGGAAACGAGTTAAGATTGAAGAAATCTATCCAGAGCAGATAAAGATATATTTTTATGTATTACCCTCACGAATTGGAGAAATTCTATCGCCAGAAACGAAAGAGAGAAAGGTTGAATTTAAGATAAAAGCATCTAATGATGCGAGGTTTGAAGTAAATTTTAATTAACGTTGTAGATATAGAAATTTAAAATATAGCAATGAGATTAAATAAGGAAGAATTAAGAAGAAGGATATTGTTTGCACGTAAGTGTCTTCCTACTAATATTGTAACGTTCAAAAGTGAAATTATTATCCGCTCCTTGATTTCGTTACCTTTATTTCGTTCATGTCGGAAAGTTTTTACTTATTTGTCAGATAATAAAGGGGAGGTAGAGACATGGGGTCTGGTTCAGGAATGTTTTCGATGCGGAAAAGAAGTGTGGGTTCCAAGGATTGTTGGTAAAGATTTGGTTTGGCATTTAATAGAAGAAAATAAATTGCAAGAATTGAATGTTAATACATGGGGGATTCCTGAACCTTTGTCTCAATGGATGCCAATTGAGGAACAGGCTTCGGATGCTTTGTGTATTGTTCCAGGGATTGCTTTTGATAGACGTGGTTATCGTATTGGGCATGGGAAAGGTTTCTTTGACCGATTTTTAAAAAATAATAAGCGATGTATTAATATTGGATTATGCTACCAATTTCAGATTGTTCCATTATGCCCTCATTGGAATTGGGATGCACGGATGGATTGGGTTATAACTGAAGAACATATATTTCAGTGTGCTTCTTCCTTCCGTTAATATGTAACGATACATATAGATTAATACTTTGATTAAGGAAAAGATATGGAAGGTAAGGACTATGATTTTGTAGAACTTTCTTTTGGTAAAACTTGCTATCAGGTGAAAGGGGGAGGAACGTTCCCTGTTGTCGTTTTAGTTCATGGATTATCTTCTCCGATGTGTATTTGGGATAAGAATATTGATGAGATGGTGAAAGCAGGTTTGTGTGTGGTGCGATATGACCTTTACGGTCGAGGGAAATCGTCCCGCCCAAAGTTAAGATATAATGCAGACCTGTTTATTTCACAGTTAAAAGAACTTATTGAATATTTATCGTTACCGTTACCAGTTCATCTTGTAGGATTAAGTATGGGTGGTGCTATAGTGGCTGAATTCACAGTTCGGTATCCGAAGATGGTGGATAGAATAGGGCTAATTGCTCCAGCGGGTTTAATTAAGAGGTCGGTAGGGGTAAGAGTTATTACGTTGCCAGTTATTGGCAAAATAATATATGAAATTTTTGGTAAAGAGGCTTTGATACGAGGTGTGTTAGAGACAATTGGAGATTCGGTGGAGGATAGGAAAAGAATGAGGGAAGTGTATGAGGAACAGATGAACATCGCTGGTTATAGGGATGCTATTTTGTCAACATTAAAATATGGTCCTTTATATGAAAAATACTTGATTTATGAGGAGCTTGGAAAGCAAACGAGGAAGGGATGTCTCATTTGGGGTAAATGTGATGATGTTGTTCCGTATATACTAAGTGAAGAGATATTGCGATGTGTTCCATGGTTAAAGTTATATGCTATTGAAGGTGGTACTCATACGGTAAATTATCAGAAAGCGAATGAAGTAAACCCTATATTGTGTTCTTTTTTTACATCGTGAAAATAACAAAGGAGATGAAAATGGATTTTTCAAAATTGCTTGAAATTGCTTTTAACTTTCGTGAGTCTCGTGTTCTACTTACGGGAGTGGAATTGGATGTGTTTACATTGTTAGCCGAAGAGGGAAAGGATTTGCAACAGGTATGTCACATATTGACATCAGATAAACGGGCAACACAATATTTATTAGATGCGATGGTATCTATGAAATTATTGGAGAAGGCAGAAGGAAAATATAAGACTGTGCCAGAGATAGTTCCTTTTTTGAGTAGGAACGGCTCGGAATGTATGTTGCCTATGTTGGAACATTATGCAAATTTATGGCAACGCTGGTCACAGCTTACGGAGATAGTGAAAGGTAAGGGTATCACAATAAAACCAGTTGAACAAATGAGTCCTAATCAATTGAGAGCATTTATTTTGGGTATGCATGTACTTGCTGTAAGGGCATCGAAATCATTGTTGAAAAAATTAGGACCGATACCATATAAGCGAATGTTGGATGTGGGTGGTGCCACTGGCACCTATTCAGAAGCATTTATAGAGATGAATCCAGAATTGACCGCAACGATATTTGATTTGCCTCCTGTGATTGAGATTGCTAAAGAACGGTTAAAAGATTCACCGTACAGGGGAAAAATAGATTTTTATACTGGTGATTTTTATAAAGACCCACTTCCTAAGGGGTATGATTTTTTATGGTTATCTGCGGTAATACATCAAAATAGCAGGGAACAAAATGTAGATTTGTTTAGGAAATGCTATTCTGCATTGGAATCTGGTGGTGTTTTATGGATACGTGATTATATTATGTCTGAAGATAGAACAACACCGAAATCAGGAGCTTTATTTGCAATTAATATGTTGGTAGGGACAGAAGGTGGAGGTACATATACATTTGAGGAAATTAAGAATGATTTAAATCAGGCAGGGTTTGATGAAGTTCATTTCAAAATCCACGGCGAACAAATGGATACAGTAGTAGAAGCTTTGAAAATAGTGTAGATGTGGTTAGTCTACTTTTTCTGCGAATGCAGCAGAAAGCATGAACGAAATAACAGTAAAGTATAAATAAAAGAACATGGCTTCAGCGGAGGATGCTCGTTTTGGAGCGTCAATTGCGGTGTTTGAAAGTTTTTTTACGTGTTTCATTTCTCCACTCCTTTTATAGAGTTTAATATTTCCATCTATATAAGACGATACAAATGAGAGATAAATTCATTTCACTTTTTTTGGGAAAATGAAAATTAAAAAAGAATATGCCGTTATTCTTTTGGAGTGGATACTTCTAATTCTGGAAGATAATTTGGGATAAGGTAGCGAATGGCTATTGCAGAGAAAATACCAATGATACCTGTGATTATCATTACTAAGTCCAAGCCTGTAATTTCGATTTGATTATTGAAAAGCATTACGATTGGTTGGAATATATTGAAGGTCGGTTTCATTGGTATGTCTGTTATTTTTCCGAAGGATGCGACAAGACCTGCCAATATAGGGGTTATTCCTGCTACAAGTCCGTTCAGAGAACTATTTAATGCGAGATGTGCAGTGGCTTTCCCTTGTGGAGAACTTAAAAATATAAGATTGGTCAGGCAAAGATTAATGCCCGCAACGGAAGCACCAGAGAGGATATGAAGAATTAATATCACATACCATTGTAATTGTGGGTTACGTAATTCTGCACCTAAAAACCATAGGAATACTGTGCTGAAAAATAAAGGAACACAAAAATAAAGCAATGGACGGTAGCCATACCTCAAAGAAAATTTTCTCCAAAATGAAAATGACACTACGTTCGAAAATTGGTTAATAACAGTGAGGCATACAACGATTAATAAAGAGTACCCGATTTTTTTCATCAAAAAAACAGGTAGAAATGGATTTGCAAAATTAACAATTGTATTCCATATCACGCAGAATATCATGACCTTCAAAAACACTTTATTTTTTATAGGTTCACGAAACAAGGATATTAGGGTTTGTTGGGATGAAGTGTTAATTAATGTGTGAAACGAGGGTTTATTAAAATCGTAAATATTAAACAGTGCTATTGAAGAACCAAGACCTAATACTCCTGCAAATGTAAAGATAGATGCATATCCAAAAGAAAGATAAGAACTAAAATTATGTTTTATAAATTCTAAACCGAAGGCACCAATAAAACTTACAATAGCACCCATTAAAGTAGCATAAATAAATCGTTGTGTTAACACATGATAAAAAGTGTCTGGGTTGAAAGAATCTCTAAACCATGTCCCAAAAGCACAACCACCAATATTTCCCGCAGTAACGTAGGTAAGATATAGGAGGAAGAAGATAGAAAAGATATGATTATTTGTGAAAATGAATGGGAGAAAACCGCAAAGTAATATGGCTATACGGCTAATAGTGAGTGCAAATACTGCAATAGTTTTCCGTTTTTGATACCGCTCGATAAGAAGAGTTGAGGGAACTTGTAAAATTTGACTGAGAGGCATTAATGCACCCAATATGCCAATTGCCACATAACTTGCACCAAGATATAAGGCATAGGCGCTCAGGAATGCTCCTGTAGTAAGATTTAGCATTCCCTGAGCAAGTGTTGCATCGATTACAAAAAGAGTCTTATTTTTCTCAATGTAATCGGTGCATGTGGATTCAATTTTATTATGATTAGTTGAAACAATAACGCTCATAAGCAATATTTTGTGGTTTTAAGGAAAGCCATACAATATGTAGTGGTGCAAATAAATGTTAGTTTTAATACAAAAATTGCACATCGTGACGATGCGCTGTAAACATTTATTTATCTTTTTGTAATATCTTTTAGTAAAATTATACCATAAATGTAAAGAAATATTACATTTTTTAATGCAAAACTAATTAAAAAAGTTCCATGAACCTTCTATAACTGGAATAAACATGTATTTGAAGAAATTTATTGCACGATATTTCCGTTGTATAACAGATTTAGAAGTATATTTCCAGCCGAGGTTAAATATTATAATCGGGGCTAATGCACAGGGTAAGACTTCATTATTAGAGGGGATATATTTTCTTTCGTTATCACGGAGTGTAAGAACTAATAATGAGAAGGAGTTGGTTCAATATCAGAGGGAAGGGTTCCTTTTAAGTGGTGAAATTGTTACGGATATGGATAGTGATGGGTGTATAGTAATTGAGTCAAAATGGCAAAAGGGACATAAAAAGATATTAATAAATGGGGTAGAAATAGAGAAAGTAAGTGAGTTGATTGGAAAATTGAGGGTTATCTTTTTTACCAGTGATTTTTCCGATTTGGTGAGGGAAGGTGCTGGTTTTCGTAGAAAGTTTTTAGATATTCAACTTTCACAAACAGATACGAATTATCTTATAGCATTGCAGGGATACCAACGAGCCCTTCGACAGAGAAATGAACTACTTCGGAGAAAGAATGTCAATAAAGAGGAACTATGGGTTTGGGAAGTGCAAATGGCTGAACATGCGAAAATGCTGATACAAAAGAGGTGGGAGTTTATTGAGGCTATTTGTCCATTTGCAAGTCATATTCATTCGCAGATTGTTGCGGATGAAAAGCTTGAGATATGCTATGAACCTGATGTGGAGGAGGATTGTTTTTTGCAGTTGTTAGAACAGGGGCGTCCATCTGATATTCAAAGAGGAGTAACTCAGAGGGGACCGCATAGAGATGATATAGGGATGCGAATTAATGGTCATTTTGTGCGTCAATTTGCATCACAAGGTCAGCAAAAAACATGTGCTTATGCGTTGCGATTAGCGGAAGTATATCTTTGTAAGGAGAAGAAACAGGAAATGCCAATAATTTTGGCAGACGAATTATTTTCAGATTTAGACCCAGAACGAGGCAGGAAATTTTTGGAGGTGATACCTGAGCAAGTACAGGTTATAATAACTGCTGTGGATGAGAATATATGCAATAATGTATTAAAGGAAAGTAATAAATTTCGGATAAGGAAAGGTAATATTGAAAAGGCGTAAAGATAAACCTGAAAAAATATCGGATATTGCTGGAGGTTTGCCGAATTCAAGTGTAATTAAGACAGCATTCGAACTAATACCTGTTTGGAAACAATGGGAAACAATTATTGGTGAAGATTTTGCTGAGTATACAAGCCTTGCAGGATTTAAACGTGGTGTTCTTTATATTCAAGTGAAAAATACTGCTGTTATGCACCGTCTAACATTTGAAAAAGAGCGAATATTAGAAGCCATAAGAGGACTGCTCAAAAAAGATTTGGTTCAAGACATTTTTTTCGAACTTAATAAAGACGTAGAAGAATGAATTGTTTTTTGGAATTTGTTTTTTCTTAATTATTCGGAATTTGTATCTTCGTCAAAAAGGTCAGGTGTCTGTTCTTCTTCTGTTTCTTCTTCAATAATTATATTATCAGGGAGTTCTTCTTCCGTCTCGGTTTTTTTGATGGCTTTATCAGCAGAGGCGATTTTTGCACCTTCACGTAGGTTCATTAACTGAACACCCTTTGTGTTTCTACCAATGACTCGAATGCTTTTAACAGGGATGCGTAGCATTTTTCCATCGGTGGCAACGACTACAATATCTTCATCATCGCTGACAGTAAGCATTGCGACAACATTACCATTTCTTTCCTGAGTCTGGATATTAATAATGCCCTTACCACCGCGATGTTGTAGGCGATATTCTTTGACTTCTGTTCGTTTTCCATAACCATTTTCTGTAACGGTGAGTATGGTAAGGTTATCTTTTGCTACGGAGACTCCCACGACATAGTCATCTTTCTCTAATCGTATTCCTACAACACCTTGTGCGGTTCTCCCCATGGGACGCACGTCTTTTTCTGGGAAACGGATAGCCAGGCCAGAACGTGTAGCGAGAAGTACATTGTCGGTGCCAGAGGTTACAAGGACATCGATAAGTTCATCACCTGACTCTAATGTGATTGCCTGAATTCCAGTGGATCGTGGTTTGCTATAAGACGTAAGAGGTGTCTTCTTTACCATTCCTTTTTTGGTCACCATAAATAGAAATTTACTTTCGTCGTGTAGATTTTTTATTGAAAGGAATGCGGTTACTTTTTCTCTATCGCCGAGGGCAAGAAGGTTTTTGATATTTCTTCCACGTGCTGTTCTGCCTGCTTCGGGGATTTCGTGTACTTTACGCCAGTACACACGGCCTTCATTGGTGAAGAACATTAAATATTCATGTGCGGTTGCAGTGAATACATGTTTTACGAAGTCGTCTTCTGGGGTTTCCATGCCCATTACACCTTGTCCGCGACGACGTTGTTTGCGTGAGGTCGTTTGGGGCATTCTTTTGATGTATCCTTGATTGGATACGGTAATAATCATTGCTTCATCAGCTATTAGGTCTTCGATATCAAATTCTTCAATGGATTCTAAAATTTCGGTTTTTCGTTCGTCGCCATATTTTTCGCGAATTTTTTCGACTTCTTTTTTAACTTCGGCGAGTATGGTTTCGCGACTGGATAAAATATGTTTTAGCCGTTTTATTTCTTCTAATAAGTTCTTATATTCTTCAAGAAGTTCTTTCCTTTCTAAGCCTGTAAGGCGTCGTAATGGCATAGCAAGGATGGCTTTGGCTTGTTCTTGGGATATTTCTAATTTTTTGCAAAGTCGTGTTTGTGCTTCTTCTGGATTTGCTGATTTCCGAATTAGGTCAATAACGGCATCAATTTGGTCAATGGCTTTTAAGAGCCCTTCAAGAATGTGTGCGCGATGTTCTGCTTGTTGTAAGTCGTAGCGAGTTCTACGTTCGACAATCTCGGCACGGTACTGGACATAGTGCTGAATCATATCTTTAAGGTTCAGCACACGAGGGATATTGTTAACGAGGGCTAAGAAATGGATTCGAGAGGTAGTCTGTAATTGTGTGTGTTGGTATAGTTGATTTAGAACGACTTGAGGGTTGGCATCACCTTTGAGTTCAATGATGAGACGCATACCCTCTTTATCTGATTCGTCTCGGAGGTCTGTTATTCCTTGGACTTTATTGTTTTCTACTGCTTTTGCAATAGATTCAATAACATTCTGTTTTGTTACTTGATAAGGAATTTCTTCAACGAGCAAACTTTTTTTCTTTGTTTTTTCCTGAGATAGAACTTTAATGCGGGCTCGGATTTTTACTTGTCCTGTCCCAGTACGGTAAGCCTTACGAATTCCCTCTTTTCCGCAAATAATAGCACCTGTTGGGAAGTCGGGACCGGGAACAATTTCCATAAAATCTTCTACAGGTGCGGATGGATTTTCGATGTAATAAATGATAGCGTTACAAATTTCTGTGATATTATGGGGAGGACAATCGGTAGCCATTCCGACGGCAATGCCGTAGGAACCGTTAACCAATAGGTTTGGGAAACCTGAAGGTAGGACGGTAGGCTCTTCGAGACGGCCATCGAAGTTGGGTCTCATCTCGACGGTATTTTTCTCAATGTCGGTGAGCATTTCGAGAGCGATGGGTGTTAGCCGTGCTTCGGTGTATCGGTATGCTGCAGGGCTGTCACCATCGATGGAGCCGAAGTTTCCCTGTCCATCAACCATTGGATATCGCATGTTCCAGTCTTGTGCAAGACGAACAAGAGCATCATAGACTGCCTGATCTCCATGGGGATGGTATTTACCAAGGCATTCACCTACGATAGTGGCACATTTGCGGAATGGACGGTTTGGAGTTAATCCTAATTGGTGCATTACAAATAAGATTCGTCTCTGGACAGGTTTAAGTCCATCTCGTATATCGGGTAGAGCACGACTTACAATAACGCTCATCGAGTAATCGAGGAAAGCGGATTGCATTTCTTGTTCAATAGGGACTGGCTTTACATTTTCATTCACCGCCATTAGAAATTCTCCCAAAAAGTTTTTTTATGGTTTAGGTTCTTTTAAATATCAAGGTTTTGTACTTCGAGTGCATGTTTTTCTATGAATTGTCGACGTGGCTCAACTTCGTCACCCATTAATACGGTAAATATTTGCTCTACGGAAGTTTCATCGGCAATTTCAACTTTTAGCAGGGTCCTTTTTTCTGGGTCCATTGTTGTTTCGTAGAGTTGTTCTGCATTCATTTCACCCAGTCCTTTGTATCGTTGTATTACGAGGTCTTTTTTCCCTAATTCCATTAGGAAATTTCTCAGTTCCATTGGTGAATCTGTTTCGAATAACAAATTGTTTTCTTTGTTATCTTTGCTGAAAATTCGGAATGGTGGGTTTCCAAGGGCATTTGCTGATTCATACCAATGAAGATAGGAAGAGAAATCGGGACTTTTCATGAAAGCAATGTCTACTTGGTTTGGTAATCGGGTTATTTTTACGGGAGGTGTTGAATCTGTGTCACCGTTATCATTTTTTGGTGTGATGGAGGTGTTGATAAGTTCTTTTTCTTCACCAAAGATACGTTTCCATTCTTTTTGTGTAATTGCTTCGGGGTAGATAATTTTTTCACGGGGGAGTTCTCTAATTTTCTTGAGGTCTTCTATTGTTACTCCGTAGATTTTATTTAATCGATTAATGACCTTTTCGAGGTTTCGTATGGCTTCAATTGTTTTGATAAGCGTACGAACCTGAATCTGTTTTTCATCATTACTACTTTCGCCATTGCTTGCAACGACGCGGACATTTTCCATTACCGTTTCAAGAATGAATGCTTCGAACTCATGTTCGGAATGGGTGTAACGTGATTTTTTATTTCGTGTAATGCGGTAAAGAGGAGGTAATGCGATATAAAGATGTCCTTTGCGGATTAGCTCTGGGGTATAACGGAAAAAGAAGGTTAATAGTAATGTTCTTATATGAGAACCATCTACATCAGCATCGGTCATGATAATAATACGGTGGTATCGCAAATCATCGAGAGATAGTTCTTCTTTTGTTATATCGATACCTAAGGCTCTGAGCAACGATGCATATTCTCTATTTTCGAGGACTTTGTGTAGTCTGCTTTTTTCGACGTTAAGGACTTTACCACGGAGTGGAAGGATAGCCTGATACCTTCTATCTCTACCTTGTTTAGCAGAACCACCTGCACTATCACCTTCGACGATGAATAATTCACAAAGTTCTGGGTTTCGTTCAGAACAATCTGCTAATTTGGAAGCCTGTCCCAATATATCAAGGGCTGACTTTCTACGGACTCGTTCTTTGGCTTTTCGTGATTCTTCACGTGCTTCTGCGGCTTCTAATACTTTATCTGCTATTTGATTTGCGACGCGTGGATTTTGTTCAAAATATTCTTGAAGAGCGCTGTATACGATGGAGTTTACTAATCCTTGAACTTCGCTGTTTCCTAATTTATCTTTTGTTTGTCCTTCAAATTGAGGGTTGGGATGTCGAATTGAAACGACAGCAGTTAATCCTTCGCGGGTGTCATCACCAGAGACAGAAAAGTTCTTTTTTTTATTCAGGTTGTTTTTTTCTATCCAGTCTGTAATGCTTCGGGTTAATCCACTACGGAAACCTGTGATATGAGTTCCTCCACCTGGCGTGTGAATATTGTTTGCGAAACTAATCACTTGTTCATAGTAGGTTTTTACATACTGAATAGCAACTTCAACTTGGATGTCATCTTTACTTTTTGAGATGAAAATAGGTTTGTTATGGATAGGTTCTTTGCCTTTGTTTAAGTGTTTGACAAATTCTTCCAATCCGCCTTTATATTGAAGGGTGATAGGTGCTTCTTCGGTTCGTTCGTCAGTAAAGATAATTTTAAGCCCCGCGTTTAAGAATGCGAGTTCTCTTAGACGATTTATTAGTATTTCGGATTGGAAGACTACCTCTTCGAAGATGTCTGGGTCTGGTAAGAAAGTGACTCGTGTTCCTGTTCCTTTTGCTTTGCCACGTACTTCTAAAGGAGTAATGGTTTTGCCCCGTTCAAAAGCCATGTAATAAATTTTGTCGTCTCTTTTTACCTCAACTTCTAACCATTTAGATAACGCATTAACACATGAAACACCTACACCATGCAGTCCCCCAGAAACTTTGTAAACGCTATGGTTAAATTTGCCACCTGCATGGAGAACGGTCATAACCACTTCAAGGGCAGATTTCCCTTTGTGTGACCCTTCTTTCATTGGGTCGACAGGAATCCCTCTGCCATTATCTATAACTGTTACACTATTGTCTATATGTATAGTAACATGTATTGTATCTCCGTAACCTGCCATGACTTCGTCGACACTATTGTCAACAACTTCGTATACAAGATGATGTAGACCACGGACTCCAGTATCACCTATATACATTGCAGGGCGTTTTCGGACGGCTTCAAGTCCTTCAAGTACACCAATGGCATCTGCAGTATAAGCGTGATTAGAATTTTCTTTCATTTGCTCCACCTTTCTATCTGATTATGGGGAAAATCACTTCGTTGGAAAGGATTTTTAGGTAAGTTTATTATATCAAATTATGATAATAAGGGGCAATATAAATTCATATATTTTAGATAGATGAAATAATGTGTAAAGATTTTATTGGGGTATTTTAGGGGTGTAAAAGTGATATAAAAACTACCCATCCCTCCCTCTTGGTAAAACAAAATGAAGTATAAAAAAATGGTGGGCGATACTGGACTTGAACCAGTGACCCCTTGCATGTCAAGCAAGTACTCTAACCACCTGAGCTAATCGCCCACGTCTATTTTGAAGTAATAAAATTATAACAGTTTGGTTCTTTATTTTCAAATTTTGTTTTTTAAGCAAGATGATTAAAATTATTAATGTAAGGGGTTTGTTTATTGTTATTTTGACGCTGTAGTAGCAGGTATCGCTTTTATGTTTTCTTTGTCAACAATGAAAGGATATTTGTTGTCTGGTAAAACTTTCATCTGTGTGCAAATGCTGAATGGATTGTCAAAGGAGCCTGGGAAACGAACTTCAATGTAGTAAGCAGTCCAGCCGTCTTTGGGGGGCTTTAATTTTGCTTTTGCCTTTTGTTTCCCTTTTATTGGTATGCTTTCCCACTTGGAA
>Ga0209409_1000429_pt1 | contig 44161 bp, 36 predicted proteins | sample AD_JPNMR1_MetaG_FD_184424 | JGI IMG/M metagenome (GOLD analysis project Ga0209409, IMG submission 184424) | Active sludge microbial communities of municipal wastewater-treating anaerobic digesters from Japan - AD_JPNMR1_MetaG (SPAdes) (version 2) | ecosystem: Engineered > Bioreactor > Anaerobic... | reverse complement strand
AAAATTGTGTAAAACACTTGAAAGTTTCAAAAAAATATTTAACTTTGCAAAATTAAAGATTTAAGTTCTTTGAAAAATAAAATATTAACAAATTAAAAAAACTGTCCTAATAAAAGGGGACACTTAAAACTACAATTTTTTCATACAAAAATCTAATTTTGGCAACCTTTAGTAAAAATTTACGTTAAATTATTAAAAATTTTTAAAATTTTTATGGTTAAAGAATTTTTATTTTTTTAAAAAAAAATCAAAGTTGAATTATGAAAAAAATATTAAAAACATTTCTGTTAATTATGTTAACTGTTTGTTATAATAAGATTATTTCACAGAATAATGTTGGAATTTCGGAAAACCCTATTGTTCCTCATGCATCCAGTATTTTAGAATTAAGATCCGATAACAAAGGATTATTAATTCCAAGGATGACAACAGGACAAAGGCTTGCAATAGTTAATCCTGCAAATGGGTTAATGGTTTTTGACACAGATTTATCTTGCTTTGTTTTTTTTAATACAAGTATTTCGCAATGGATTTCATTATGCGATTTTATTGGACCGCAAGGACCTCCCGGACCCACTGGACCGCAAGGACCACAAGGACTACAAGGACCTACAGGACCACAGGGACCACAGGGACCTACAGGAGCACAAGGACCACAAGGACCACAGGGACCTACAGGAGCACAAGGACCGCAAGGACCGCAAGGACCACAGGGACCTACAGGAGCACAAGGACCGCAAGGACCACAGGGACCACAGGGACCTACAGGACCAGCAGGTTCGGCAGCTCTTTCTTGTAACATTGCTAACTATATCGTAAAATCAGATGGGACTAATGGAGTTTGTAGCCAAATTTTTGATAATGGTACAAATGTAGGTATTGGGACTAACACTCCTACACAAAAACTCGACGTAAACGGAGCAATCAGATTCAATAATGCACTAATGCCTAATGGAGATGCAGGACTTAACGGTGCTTTTTTACGTTCTCAAGGACCAGGATTGGCTCCTATCTGGTCATTACCTGGTTTTGCTGTTACAAATATTATTACCCTTAATAGTACAGCTAATCTTTGCATTAATTCTGCAACTTGGGGGACATATCCAGGTTGTTCTCAAACTGTTAATTTACAAGCAGGTCAGAGAGTTCTTGCCTTTGCCGAAGCAGGGATTATGGTTGATAACAACTGTGACGGGATTTCAGATACATATTATGTACATGTTGACAGCAGAGTCGCAGTTAATAACAATGATTTTCCTGACGGTGCATGGTTAAGAACTTCTATGGATAATAATTCTGCTTATGTTGTTTTCAATTCCGTAACACTAATTGGCGTTTATACTGCTCCAACAACAGGAAATTACACTTTTGCCTTGCAAGCAAGAAAAGCCGGAGGTAGTGGAAATGCAATTTCAGGCGGTGATAATACATCTGCATTACAAGCAACTTTGGTTTTAATTGTTTATAGTCCATAAAATTATTATTATATGAAAACTATTATTAAATTATTATTGATTTTTATTTTATTTTTTATCAAAATAAATATTACATTTGCTCAAGATAAACCTGTTTATTCTATGAAAAAAACTGATTGTGTTGTGTTAGAACCAAAGCATAGTTCTGAAAATAATTCAATTTATCAAAATAATGATAATTTAGAAAATCAGGTTTCTATGTATAAAAATGTTATTTCGATTAGTGAAATTGATGTTGATAATCAAAATAACAACAACAATAATAAATTGTACTTAAAAATGGAAACAATTACTAATTCAAAAGAATTCAATAAAAGTAAAGCAGAGGATATTTTAAAACAGAAAAAAACAAATAAATTATGAGAAGATTTACGCAAAAATTATTTTTTATTTTGAGCATAAGTTTTTTGTTATTCTTTAACGGACATATTTTTGCTCAAAATAATGTCGGAATTTCTGATAATCCAATTGTCCCACATCCGTCAAGTTTATTGGAACTTAGATCTGATAATAAAGGATTTCTTGTTCCAAGGATGACAACTGCACAAAGGCTTGCAATAGTTAATCCTGCTGATGGTTTGATGGTATTCGATACGGATTTATCATGCTTTGTTTTTTATAGAGCAAGCATCTCACAATGGTTATCACTTTGCGATTTTCCTGGGCCACAAGGACCTACCGGACCTACAGGCCCAATTGGATTAATGGGACCAGTTGGACCGCAAGGTCCTCAGGGTATTCAGGGACCAACAGGACCAGTTGGACCGCAAGGACCGCAAGGCATTCAGGGACCGACAGGACCAGTTGGACCGCAAGGTCCGCAGGGCATTCAGGGACCAACAGGTCCTGTTGGACCGCAAGGTCCGCAGGGCATTCAGGGACCAACAGGACCAGTTGGACCGCAAGGTCCGCAAGGTCCGCAAGGTATTCAGGGTCCTACAGGACCAGTTGGACCGCAAGGTCCGCAAGGTATTCAGGGACCGACAGGACCAGTTGGACCGCAAGGTCCGCAAGGAATTCAAGGTCCTACAGGACCAGTTGGACCGCAAGGACCGCAAGGTATTCAGGGACCGACAGGACCAGTTGGACCGCAAGGTCCGCAAGGTATTCAGGGACCGACAGGACCAGTTGGACCTCAAGGTCCGCAGGGCATTCAGGGACCAACAGGACCAGTTGGACCGCAAGGTCCGCAGGGCATTCAGGGACCAACAGGACCAGTTGGACCGCAAGGTCCGCAGGGCATTCAGGGACCAACAGGACCAGTTGGACCGCAAGGACCGCAAGGCATTCAGGGACCGACAGGACCAGTTGGACCGCAAGGACCGCAAGGCATTCAGGGACCGACAGGACCAGTTGGACCGCAAGGTCCGCAAGGTATTCAGGGACCGACAGGACCAGTTGGACCGCAAGGTCCGCAAGGAATTCAAGGTCCTACAGGACCAGTTGGACCGCAAGGACCGCAGGGCATTCAGGGACCAACAGGACCAGTTGGACCGCAAGGTCCGCAAGGTATTCAGGGACCGACAGGACCAGTTGGACCGCAAGGTCCGCAAGGAATTCAAGGTCCTACAGGACCAGTTGGACCGCAAGGTCCGCAGGGCATTCAGGGACCAACAGGACCAGTTGGACCGCAAGGTCCGCAGGGCATTCAGGGACCAACAGGACCAGTTGGACCGCAAGGTCCGCAAGGTATTCAGGGACCGACAGGACCAGTTGGACCGCAAGGTCCTCAGGGTATTCAGGGACCGACAGGACCAGTTGGACCGCAAGGTCCTCAGGGCATTCAGGGACCAACAGGACCAGTTGGACCGCAAGGTCCGCAGGGCATTCAGGGACCAACTGGACCGCAAGGCATTCAGGGACCAACTGGACCGCAAGGCATTCAGGGACCGACAGGACCACAAGGTATCCAAGGACCGACAGGACCACAAGGTATTCAAGGACCGACAGGACCACAAGGTATTCAAGGACCAACTGGACCGCAAGGTCCGCAAGGACCTCAGGGTACTCAGGGACCGACAGGACCAGTTGGTTGTGCGACTCCTAATTATGTAATTAAATCAGACGGAACTAGTGCAACTTGTACAACTGCCCCAATTTATGACAATGCAGGTTTAGTAGGAATAGGGACAACATCTCCTACAAACAAAGTTCATATTTACGAGAATGGAATAAATAGTGGTCTATTTATTGAAGAATACAATAATGGTCAAGCTTTAATAATCGAAGAAAACGGTAATGGAGCAGGTATTTTATTAACATCACGTGAAAATGGTTCAGCAATTTACTCAACAGCAGAAGGGAATGTAACTTCAGCTTCTATAACAGGATATTATTATGCAGATACAAGAATTAATCCTGGAGCTGCAATAACTAAAGTAGGAGTTGATATTTTATCTTCCGGAGCACTTGTAGCAGGATCTACAAATATCGGACTTAGAGTTGATGTCAGTGGAGGTACAACAAATTATGCCGGATTATTTACGGGTGGTAACGTAGGTATAGGAACAAATACTCCTGCTCAAAGATTGCATGTTGTAGGAACAACCCGAATAAGCACTCTTGCCAGCGGAGCAAATGGAGCGATTGTTAGATCAGATACAAACGGGGACCTTTCGATTACCAATTTTACAGGTAATTCATCAGATGTTCTATTAGGAAACGGGACTTTTGGACCTATTGACAATATAGCATGGAGAACCACTGGAAATACGGGGACGGTTGCAGGAACAAATTTTCTTGGAACTACGGATAATCAAGCATTGGACTTTAGAACAAATAATTTAATTCGCTTCAGAATTACAACTACAGGTCAAATTTTAGGATATTATGATGGTGCTGCAAACTCACCTACATACTCTTTCAATAATAATACTAACATGGGGATGTATAGAAGTGCAGCTAATCAATTAAGCTTTTCAACGAATGGTTTAGAAAGATTAAGAATAACTACCGATGGAAGAATTCAAACGGTTCAGGATGGCACTGCAGCATCTCCGGTATATTCTTTTACTAATAATACCGGAATGGGAATATGGAGAGCAGGTGCAAATATCATGGCATTTTCTACAAGTTCCTTAGAAAGAATGCGAATTTTAGCCAATGGACAATTTGCTGTAAATACTACAGCTCCATATGCTGGAGATTTATTATCTGCAGTTGGTTCTAATGCAACTTTAGCTTGGGCATTAAATGGCTATCACACTGGAACAGATGGAGGTGGGTTATATGCTGAAAATACAAATACTGCAAATGGATATAATGCAATGGAAGGAATAGTTAGATATAATAGTACATCATATACTCCATCAGGTGTCTTCGGATTACATATTTCTAATAGTGGATATGGCATAGGAGTTAGAGGAGCAACTAATTCTGGAGACGGTATTGGAGTTTTAGGCACAGGTAGTGGTTGGGCTGGTTTATTCCAAGGTGATCTTGGATATACAGGGTGGTTTGTTTTTGCTTCTGACATAAAGCTCAAAAAGAATATTACTAAAATTAATAGTGCTATTAATATCATTTTGAATTTAAACCCTGTAGAATATAATTATGATACAGATAATTATCCATATGCAGGTTTCAGGTCTGAAAAAAGTTTTGGTTTTATTGCTCAAGAATTAGAAACAATAATACCTGAATTAGTAAAAGAAAAAATTTTAGACCTAAATGCTACAAAACCACTTGACAAAAAATCAAAAAACGAAGCAAATATTCAAAAATTTAAAATGATTGATTACATCTCCCTAATTCCTATTCTAACAAAAGCAATACAAGAACAACAGCAAATAATTGAAAATCAACAAAAAACAATTGAAGGATTACAAAAAACTCTAGATGACGTTGTCAAAAGATTAGAAAAATTAGAAAATCAATAAAGACATAAATGCCATGAAGTCAATGATAAAAATAAAACTTATTCTGATACTTGCTTTATTTTACGGTGTTGCATATGGTCAACTTTTCGTTAATAACGGGAGTAACATAAATGCACGCTACGGTGTTCACGTTTACATAGGCGGAACATTCCAAAACCAAAATAACGGGAATGCAAATATAGAAGCATTTGCCGGAACTCCTGCAGAAATTTTCATTACAGGAAATTTGGTAAATAATGCTTTTATTTCTGCAGATGGACATATACGATTATTGGGAGATTGGATTAACAATAACACTTTTAATGCAGGAATCGGAACAGTTTTTATGGAAGGTGGTAATCAGTTGCTTAGCGGAACTTCCGTGACACAGTTTCATAATCTTACACTTCAAGGTACCGGCGTTAAAACTCAAACCATTGATAAACAATGTAATGGCATTTTAAATCTTACTGATAGAGAATTGGCTACTCAAACTCATGGATTCTATGTTTTAAACACTGACCCTAATGCTGTGCAACGTATTACAGGTTTTGTATCAAGTTTAAACGGAGGATTTTTAAGCCGTAACACAAACTCTAACTCAAATTATTTATTTCCTGTTGGCTCAACAATTGGTGTTTTTAGATATAGACCAGTAGAAATAAAACCTGCGAATAATGCTGCAAATACTTATACTGTTCGGCTTGCTAATGTTGATGCAAGTATTGAATCCTATGACATTAACTCTCACACAAGCGAAGTTTGTCAAATAAATCCAAACTTTTACCATCAAATAAACAGAACTTCGGGAGGGACAGCCGCAGATATAACCATATTTTATGACCAAGCTGCTGATGGTAATTGGGATGGAATTGCAAATTGGGAAGCTGCTCCTTTTAATGAATGGCAAGAAATTTCAACCAGCTTTACAGTTGCTGATGTTCCAATGTACAGAGCAGTTGTAAACAATTGGAATGATTTTTCTGATATACCTTATGCATTATACAAATCATCCGTAATAATTACTTTTAACGATTTTGGTCCATTTTGTCTTGGTACTCCAAATTTCACTTTACCAACAACATCAAATGAAGGAATCCCGGGAACCTGGACGCCGGCTTTTGTAAACACATCTGTTTTGGGAACACAAACCTACACCTTTACTCCTAACCCACCTCTGGTTTGTGCTACCCCATACTCTATTGACATTGAAGTAATTGACTGTTGCAATGTATCGATAACCGCCAATGCAACTAATCCTCAATGTTATGGAAATAACGGGACAATAACGTTTTCGGCAGTAAACGGGCAAGCACCATTTACATTTACTGTTAACGGAAATCCAGCAACATCTCCATATAGTGCTCCTGCAGGAACATATACCGTTCAAGTTACTGATGCGTTAGGTTGCACTGACAACACTGTTGTTACAATTACATCACCTTCTCAATTAAATGTAAGTTATTCTTTCAATCCTATTTTATGTTATGGAGATAATACAACTGTTCTTGTAACAGCCTCAGGAGGTGAACCACCTTACACAGGGGCCGGAGCATTTCAGGTTTCAGCAGGGAATTATAATTATGTAGTAACAGATAATAATGGATGTGCTGAGTCGGTGAATGTAAATATTACTCAGCCTGCTCAATTGCAGGTTACATTAACAACTGCCCCTGCACAATGCGGAAATACAGGTGGGTCAATATTTTCAAGTGTATCGGGGGGCACTGGAAATTATTACTATATTTGGTCCAACGGTAATACATCAGAGTTTATTTCCAATATTAATCCCGGAGCTTATACATTAACTGTTTCAGATGAAAATTCTTGTAGTCTTTCTGTTTCTACTAATGTTGGAATTTCAGGTTTCTTATCCCCAACCATAACTCAAATTTCACCAATAACATGTTATGGATATTCAAATGGAGCTTTACAGGTAAACGTTGCCAATACTGTTAATCCTGTTTCGTACTATTGGAATAATGGAATCAACAGTCCGTTTAATAATAATTTAGCTTCAGGAATTTACAATGTAACCGTAACAGATGGTTGGGGATGTCAGGGTACCTCAAGCTTTGATTTGCAAGATCCTCAACCTATTATTATTTCAGAAACACTTAATCACCCTTCATGCAACGGAAATCCTGATGGAAGCATTAGCCTTTCCATTTCAGGAGGAACACTCCCCTATTCATTTATGTGGAATACCGGAAGTACATCTAGTTCTATTAATAATTTAAGTTCGGGTTCATATCAGGTTACTGTTTCTGATGCTAATAATTGTATTGCTTCAAAAACATTTATTTTACAACAACCTGATTTAATTTCACTGGAATACGTAGCTCACAATGTTTCCTGTGCAGGCTATAAAGATGGTGCTATTTACTTAAATGCAATAGGCGGTACAGCGCCATTTAATTTCGGAATTATTTATGACAATTATACATTATCCGGACAAAATCATAACAATCTTTCTACAGGAACATATACAGCTATTGTAACAGATATAAATGGTTGTTCAGACCAAAAAACTATTTCTATTTCTGAACCTTATCCGTTAAGTGCTTCGGTAACAGTCTCAAATCCCACATGTATAGGAATCAGTAATGGAGAAATTGAAGTTACTGTTATTGGTGGAACAGCCCCTTACTATTTCACGTACAATCAGAATGTTGTTGATTTTCATGTTTTAACCGGACTTCCCGAAGGAGTTTACAATGTTACAATTACAGATGCTAACGACTGTAAGTATGAAATAAAAGCAATCTCACTTACCGACTACCAAGTTGATTGTATTGTAATACCAAATGCCTTCACCCCCAATGAAGATGGTATAAATGACACATGGATAATAGAAAATATTGAATTGTTTCCAAGTGCTTACATTTATGTTTACAACCGCTGGGGACAAGAACTATGGGTTGGGCGTCCCGGTGAAAATTGGAATGGAACATACAAAGATAAACTTGTACCTACCGGACCATATCTCTACGTAATAAATCTATATAATGGGACAAAACCTTACGTAGGAATTGTTACTGTAATTTATTAGTAAAAAGTATTTCCAGTTTTTCTTTTATAGCCTCTAGGGGTTCTCTCTAATTTAAAGTTTATTATTCTATATTATTGTGTGATTTTAATTAATTATGATTGAATATGAATAAATAATGTCAAAATACACAATTTGTGATACTACCACAAATTATAGATAAATTGACATTAAAATTGAATAATTAGTATCATTACCTAAATTTTTCAAAATCTGATAAAAATCTTTTTTATAATTCAAAAATTCTTTTAGATTTGTAGGCTTAGAACAAAAAAATTAAACCAAAATAAATATGAAAAACGTACATGAATTAAAAGCTAAAGTAAAGAAATTGACTGAATGGTCATACGTTTGGCATCCAATAGAAAGAGGCTACAACAATCGTACTTTATATGTTAATGTTGGCACTCTCGAAATTAAAGAAAAACCTGTAAGTCAGCAAATGAAAGAAAAATTTGTTGGCGGAAAAGGTTTCGGATTACGTTTATTGTGGGATGCGACAACTCCTACAACAAAATGGAATGACCCTGAGAATGAAATTATTATTTCTCCTGGTCCCATCGGAGGTATTACCCAATATTCTGGAGCCGGAAAATCTTTAGTTGTTTCTCTTTCTCCTCAAACTGACTCCGTAATGGATTCCAACGTAGGAGGATTTTTTGGCCCGTTCATGAAATTTGCAGGATTCGATGCTCTCGAAATTCAAGGTAAATCAGATAAAGACATAATTATTTATATTGATGCCATAAATCATAAAGTTGAAATTTTTGAAGATCCCGGGTTTTCGACAGATTCTCATATTTTAGGTGAAGAACTAACGGAATATTTTGCTAACGACCCAAAAGAAGCAAAAAATATTGGGATAGTATCTTCAGGAGCTGCTGCAGATCATTCTCTAATAGGTATGTTAAACTTTACTTTTTGGGATGTTAAAAGAAAAAAAATACGTTTAAAACAAGCAGGACGTGGTGGTATTGGCACAGTTTTCCGTGATAAAAAGATTAAAGCAATCGTTGCAAAAATTGATGGTGTTAAGCCAAACTTGAACAACGTTGCCGACATGGAAAAAATCACCGTTCCCGGCCGTGATTACGCTAAAGAAATGGCAGAATACGACGACATTCAAAATCAAATGAGGAAAAAAGGGACTGCCAATATCGTCAATGTAATGAGTGATTATGATTTATTACCTACTCACAACTTTAAATTCGGTTCTCATAAAGATGCATATAAAATTCATAGCGACATATTGAGAGACAAATATTTTACTCAAGGAATTAATGACGGATGCTGGATTGGTTGTGCTATGCAATGTGCAAAGGGAGTAGATGATTTTATTCCTAAAACCGGACCTTACAAAGGACAAAAAGTTATTGTTGACGGTCCTGAATACGAAACAGCTGCAGGCTTAGGATCAAATCTCGGAATATTCGATTACGATGCAATAATAGAACAGAATTTTTATTGCGACACTTATGGAATTTGCACTATCACCTGGGGTACAATAGTTGCCTTTTTAATGGATTGTTACGAAAATGGTATTATCAATAAAGAAATTACCGGCGGATTAGAATTAAATTTCGGTAACATCCCTGCTGCTCTCGAACTTCTACATCAATGTGCACGTGGCGAAGGTTTCGGAAAAATTGCAGGAATGGGTGTTCGTAAAATAAAGCAATATCTTATTGAAAATTATAATGCCGATCCTAACTTCCTCAATGATATTGCAATGGAAAATAAAGGACTGGAATATTCACAGTATGTTTCGAAAGAATCTCTAGCTCAACAAGGCGGTTATGCAATGACCAACAAAGGTCCACAACATGACGAGGCATGGTTGATTTTTATGGATATGGTTAATAACCAAATTCCAACTTTCGAAAATAAAGCTGATGCTCTCCATTGGTTCCCAATGTTCAGAACATGGTTCGGATTACAAGGACTTTGTAAAATTGTTTGGAACGATATTATTCCTCCTGATAATAAATTCGAAAAAGAACCACATAAAATTCCTAAACATGTTAAAAATTACCTCTCTGTATGGGAAGGTGTTACAGGTATTCCAATGACCGAGGAAGAGCTTATACGTCAATCCGAACGCGTTTATAATTTCCAGAGAATTTTTAATATCAGAAGAGGTTATGGTCTCAGAAAACACGATGCTCAACCATACAGAGCTGCAGGTCCAGTTACCGTAGAAGAATACGAATCCAGAGCAGAAAGATACGATGGACAATTGAAAGAGTTAATAGGTGTTGATCCTGTAGGGAAAAGTACTGAAGAAAAAATAAAAATTCTCAGAAAATATCGCGAAGAACAATACGAAAAACTTCTGGATGCTGTTTACGAACGTAGAGGATGGAATAAAAACGGGGTACCAACTATCGAACATCTCAAAAAAATCGGAATGGATTTACCTGAACTAATTGAAGTTGTTGCTCCACTACAATAATGATTTAAAGCCCTTTTAAAAGGGCTTTTTTAAATTTTTTGATTATGACTTTTATGGAGATCCAAAAAATACTTAAAAACAAAACTGTTGGCATTGCGGGATGTGGCGGTTTAGGATCAAATTGTGCTGTTGCATTGGCACGTGTTGGAGTTGGAACATTGATAATTGCCGATTTCGATAAAATTGAAGAATCTAATTTAAACAGGCAATACTACTTTTACGATCAAATTGGTTTACCAAAATCCGAAACTTTAAAGGAAAATATAAAAAGAATTAACCCAAAAGTTAATGTAATAAATCATCAGGTTTTCGTTGATGAGAAAAATATTCCTGTCATTTTTAAAGATTGCGACATTATTGTTGAAGCTTTTGATAAAGTCGAAGCTAAAGAAATGATAATTAAAACTGTTAATAAAGTTTTCCCGGATAAATATCTTGTTTGCGGCATTGGAATGGCAGGTTGGGGACAAAATGCACTGATTAGAGAACAAAGATTTGGAAAATTAATAATTTGTGGCGACGGAATAAACGAAATCAGTGATAGTAATCCTCCTCTTGCTCCCCGTGTTGGAATTGTATCAAATATGCAGGCAAATATTGTCTTAGAATTATTATTAAAAAATAACTAACTATGCAAATAACATTAAACAACAAAATTGAAGTCTTTCCGAACGAAACTTTAACAATTAAAGAAATTTTGGAATTAAAAAAATTTACATATCCAAAATTAATCGTAAAACTCAATGATGTTATAATTGAAAAGGAAGATTTTGAATCTACTTTTCTAAAAGAAGGAGATAATCTTATAATACTCCATCTTTTAGCAGGAGGTTGATTTTTATTAAAATATTAACAAAAATCATAATTATTAAATTAGATTAATTATACATTTGAACTCAATTAAATAAAATTGTTATGAAGGCACTTGTAAAAGCAAAAGCAGAAAAAGGTATTTGGATGGAAGATGTTCCAATGCCTGAAATGGGAGCAAACGATGTTATGATTAAAATTCGCAAAACCGCAATTTGTGGAACGGATTTACACATTTACAAATGGGACGAGTGGTCGCAAAAAACAATAAAAGTGCCAATGGTAATTGGGCATGAATACGTTGGAGAAATTGCTGATGTCGGAGCTAATGTTAAGCACATGTTTGCCATAGGAGAAAGAGTTACCGGTGAAGGTCATATAGCTTGTGGAGTTTGCAGAAATTGCCGCAGAGGATGGGCTCATATTTGTGAAAACACTTATGGAGTCGGTGTTCACAGACAGGGCTGTTTTGCTGAATATCTTGTAATACCTGCTTCAAATGTAGTTAAAATAAACGAAAAGATTAGTGATGAGATATGCTCTATAATGGATCCGTTCGGAAATGCCACTCACACTGCTTTGTCATTTAATTTGCTTGGTGAAGATGTTATTATTACAGGTGCAGGCGGACCAATCGGAGCTATGTGCGTTGCAATTGCAAAATTTGCAGGGGCTCGTAATGTTTTCGCTGTAGAACCCAACGAATATCGCCGACAATTAGCAAAAACAATGGGAGCTGATGTTTGCGTTAATCCTCTGACAGAGGATCTTCGTAGCGTTCTAAATAATTATAATATCCAAGGTTTTGATGTTGGGCTCGAATGCAGTGGTAATGGAGTTGCATTCAATCAGATGGTTTCGGCAATGTACAACGGCGGGAGTATTGCTCTTTTAGGTATATTACCTTCAACTTCGCCCGTAAACTGGAATGAGATTATCTTTAAAGGCTTAAAACTAAAAGGTATTTATGGACGCGAAATGTACGAAACATGGTATAAAATGGAAGCTATGTTACTTGCAGGACTTGATATCAGCAAGATAATTACTCACAGATTTAAAATTGATGACTACATTAAAGGATTTGAAGCTATGGAATCCGGAAATTGTGGAAAAGTAATATTAGATTGGCAATAAAATAAATTATAATACAAAAAAAGAGGCTGTTTTTGAGGCAGCCTCTTTTTTTTATTTAAGTTTGAATTCCTCAGGAACTTCTATTGGAGCTACTTTCACAGGAGGCACACCTTGTACGATAACACTTACAACAACTCTTCTGTTTAATCTTCTAATTAAATCATCAGTTGTTTTAATGGTGATATTTTCACGTTTACCTCTGTAATCAGTTTCGACTTGATTTTTAGTAACACCTTTAGCAAACAAATAATCAGCAACAGCATTAACACGATTGCGACTAAGTTCGATATTGTATTCATCTGCACCATAATGGTCTGTATGCCCGGTTAATTTAATTTTTGCTGTTGGATTTGCTTTAAGATATGAAGCAATAAAATCTAAATTTTGTTTATATTCCGGTTTTATATCATACTTATCGAAATCAAAGAAAATATTTTCAATTACTGACTCGGTAAATACCTGTTTTTCAGAATAAAAGAATGTACCATTATCGTAATTCAAATTTTTGTTTTCACGATAATAAGTTGGCACATAAACATTTACCGGAATTAAAGCAGCTTGTCCGCTCACAAATTTAATTTCAGCACGTTGATTATACATTCGGGAATCGGGATAAATATTTACAGCTAAGGCTTCATCCCAACCTAAAGCGGCAATATCAATTTGAGAAGCATTTACACCATATGATAATAAAATATTTTTAACATTTTCTGCTCTTTGTCTCGACAGGTTAATATTGTATTCATGATTACCGGATTTTGAAGCAAAGCCAGTAATTTGTATTTTCTGATTATTATTTGATTTTAAGTAGTCAGCCAATACTTTTAAATCAAACTTAAACTCCTCCTTTACATCAGCACTGTTTTTAGCAAAAACAACATTTTTTATAAGATTAGTTGTTGTTTGAGTTTGAGCCTGTGTTTGAGTTTGAGCCTGTGTTTGAATTTGAGCCTGTGTTTGAGTATCATTTTGAGCCAAAAATGGTCTGGTATCAATTGTCATATTTGCATTAGAAATATTCCAGTTTCCATCTTGTGGAACAACAACATTAATACTCATTAAATCATTATCATCAGCAAAAGCAACAATTTTATAATCTCCGGCTTTAATGTTATTAAAAGCATAATTACCATTTTTATCAATTTCTACGTTAGCTAGTTCTTCACCTGTTTTATTATTAATAAGTTTAACTCTCATCTTCATTTTGAGTTCTTCAAGATCCGGATCCAAAGTTATAACCCCAGAAAGAGATGCCAACATTGGGGCTTTTTCGTCAACTAAATTAATACAATCGCATTCTCCCATATCCGGACGACGTTTGTTATCATTTACCGGACAAAATGCAAATATTGGTGTATTTTCGAGTATATATCCCATATCATTTCCTGAAGTACTAAACGGAAATTTTAAATTAATGGGGGTACTACATTTTTTTGTTTCAGGATTAAAACTTGAATAAAACATATCAAAACCACCAATATTTGTATGTCCTTCGGAAGAAAAATATAACGCCTGTCCATTTCGCATTATATAAGGCATTTCTTCATGATATTTGGTATTGATTTCCTTACCGAGATTTACTGGTTTTGTCCAATTACCTTTTTCGTCTCTATCGCTGTACCAGATATCTAAACCACCTTCTCCCCCTCTTCTCATGCTGGTAAAATAAATTCTCCTTCCGTCATGAGTAATAGTAGCATGCGATTCCCAACGTTTTGTATTTAATTTTTTTACAGGTTTTGCAGGCTGATATTTTCCATCCTCGAATTTACTTACCCATAAATCGCCATTATCGTATTTATCAACTACTAAATATAATTCGGAGCCATCAGATGTTGCAGTAACAGGGATATAAGGATAAGGAATTTTCAAATCATTATGAATATTTACTGGATTATAAAAGGTGCCATCTTCTCTCATATCAGCCATAAAAACTTTATCAAAAGGACCTTCACTGTAGTCTTTATCCCAATTAATATCAGGAGGAAAAATATTATACTTTCCATTAGTAAAAATTAATCTTTTTGCATCATAGCATAATATCGGGCAGCGAACGTGTGGATCTTTTAAGCCTTCAACAGTTATTTTTTCAATTTTCATGTATCTTTCGTCAAAAATCTGCATTGCATCCTGACAGGATTGAATTTCGCGTTGTAAAAAAGAACCTCTGATTGATTTCTTTTCCTTTTTAGGCATCATGCTTTCATAAGTACGAAAAGCATCTATTGCTCTGGTGTAATCTTTATTTAATCTATATGCTACTCCAAGGTAATACCATGAATTTACGGGAGCTTTCTTTTGTCTGAAATTACTTTTATATTTTGTTGTTGTTTTTTCAGTTGCAAATTTTAAATATTCAATCGCTAAATCAGTATTTTGGCCACTTTCGCTGCTAACATAACAATAACCAATTTTATACGAAAGATTATAATTCTGTTTATCTGTGGCGTAAAGTTGATTATAAATATTTAATGCATCATCATACTTTTCTTGAATCAATAAATTTTCCGCTTGCCTCCATTTTTGGCCATTACTTTCATCTTGAGACTTGACATCAATTGTTAATAATAATAACAAAATTATATTAAATAATAACTTAAAATTCTTCATATCTAAATTGTTTAATTTTATGCAAATATATAATATTAATAAATAAAAATAAAAAATCTTATCAACATATTTATAAACTTTATTTTAAATTTACGAAATATGTTTTTGGAGCATATTTTACTAATAAGAACAAATATTTTTTATTAAAATAAAAATTGTAATTATATTCGTGCTGCCAAAAATAAAATTATATTATTATGCAAAAACTACTTTTATTAGGAGACGAAGCAATTGCACAAGGTGCTATAGACGGAGGAATATCAGGCTTTTATGCTTATCCCGGAACACCTTCAACTGAAATAATGGAGTATGCTCAACATTCAAAAGAAGTTAAAGAAAAAGGCATACATGCAATTTGGTCGGCAAATGAAAAAACTGCTACAGAATCAGCAATTGGTATGTCTTATGCCGGTAAACGTGCCATGGCTCAAATGAAACATGTTGGTTTAAATGTAGCTGCTGATGCATTTATTAATGCCTCAATAACCGGTGTTAATGGCGGTTTAATTATTGTTGCAGCAGACGATCCTTCTATGCACTCATCTCAAAATGAACAGGATTCACGTTTTTACGGTGATTTTGCTTTAATTCCGATACTTGAGCCTTGCGACCAACAAGAGGCTTATGATATGGCCTATAATGGTTTTGAATTAAGCGAAAAATTTAATGTCCCCGTATTGTTAAGAATTACCACCCGTCTTGCTCATAGCAGAGCCGGAGTAAGTACTTACGAAAAAAAAGAGCAGTTAAAAGGTGCATTGCCCAAAGATCCTCGCCAGTTTGTATTGCTGCCATCCATAGCAAGAAGAAACTATAAGAGATTGCTTGAAATGCAACCTGCTATTTTAAAAGATTCAGAAGAATCAAAATACAATAAATACATCGACGCATCTGATAAATCTCTTGGAATTGTTGCCTGTGGAATAGCTTACAATTATTTAATGGAAATTTTCAACGGTAATTGTCCTTATCCGGTTGTAAAAATATCTCAATATCCTATTCCCGAAAAACACTTGAGAAAGCTACGCAGCAAATGTTCAAGCATTTTGGTTCTCGAAGATGGATATCCTTTTGTTGAAAGACAATTACGCGGATTTTTCAACGAAGGATTTGAAATTAAAGGTCGTCTCACCGGAGATTTACCACGCGATGGCGAATTAAATCCAAATCTTGTTGCAAAAGCCTTAGGAAGAGAATTATGCGAAGGACAACAAACTCCGGAAATTGTTAAAATGCGGCCACCATCATTATGTATGGGTTGCGGACATAGAGATGTTTACAATGCCTTAAACGAAGCTATTGCCGAATATGGTGAAGGTAGAGTTTTTTCTGATATTGGTTGTTATACTTTAGGCGCATTACCTCCTTTTAATGCAATAAATTCTTGTGTGGATATGGGAGCTTCAATAACAATGGCTATCGGAGCTGCTGATGCAGGACTCGTTCCTTCGGTCGCTGTTATTGGGGATTCAACTTTTACACATTCTGGAATGACAGGATTACTTGATGCAGTTGTTAAAAATTCTCCGATTGTTGTAATAATATCCGACAACTCAACTACCGGCATGACCGGAGGTCAGGAATCTTCTGCAAAAGGTCGTATTGTTAATATTTGTAGAGGCATTGGAGTTCATCCCGACCACATAAGAGTTATTACTCCTTTGAAGAAAAACCACGACGAAAATGTGGCGATAATTAAAGAAGAATTGGCATACAACGGATTATCAGTAATTATTCCTCAAAGAGAATGTATCCAAACCGCAGTGAAAAATAAAAAAGAAGCAAAAAAATAATATAAAAACAAAACACATGAAAACAGATATAATTTTAGCAGGTGTTGGAGGTCAAGGCATTTTAACAATAGCAGCTACAATAGGAATGGCTGCCGTCAACAAAAATTTATACCTCAAACAATCCGAAGTTCATGGCATGAGTCAAAGAGGAGGAGATGTTCAATCTCACCTCAGAATTTCAGATACTCCAATTTATTCTGATTTAATCCCCAAAGGTTGTGCCGACATTATCCTTTCTGTAGAACCTATGGAAGGATTGAGATATTTATCTTACCTTAAACAAAACGGATATCTTATCACTAATAGTGTTCCTTTTAATAATATTCCGGATTATCCCGAAATGAAGGAGTTGATGAAAGTATTGGAAGGTATTCCGCGTAAAATTATTCTCGATGCCGACAGCATTGCAAAAGATACAGGTAATGCAAGAGCCTCCAACATTGTAATGCTGGGAGCAGCTGTTCCTTTTTTAGGAATGAGTTTAGAAGATCTCGAAGGCGGAATTAAATCCCTTTTTGGACGGAAAGGTGAAGAAATTGTTGAATTAAATATTAAAGCACTTAGAGCAGGTTACGAATTCACAAAATCAAAAATGTAGAATAAGTCTGATAAAAAAAGCTGCGAAAATTTCGCAGCTTTTTTTATTTTTGTAGAAAGAAATTTTTATGGAAAACTATATAGTATCAGCCAGAAAATACAGACCAGACAGCTTTCAAATGGTTGTGGGACAAGATGCAATAACAAAAACTCTTAAAAACATCATCAAATTAAATCAAATAGGACAGGCTTATTTATTTTGTGGCCCGCGTGGTGTTGGAAAAACAACTTGTGCGAGAATTTTTGCGAAAACAATCAACTGTACTAATTTATCGGAAGATGGCGAAGCCTGTAATCAGTGTGAATCTTGCGTTTCGTTTAACAGCCAAAGGTCTTTGAATATTCACGAACTCGATGCCGCATCCAACAACTCTGTTGATGATATAAGAAATCTCATTGATCAGGTGAGAATTCCCCCCCAAATTGGAAAATATTCCGTATATATCATTGACGAGTTTCACATGTTATCCTCAAATGCATTTAATGCATTTCTAAAAACTTTAGAAGAACCTCCAAAACATGTTGTTTTTATTCTGGCAACAACCGAAAAACACAAAATTATTCCAACCATATTGTCAAGATGTCAGATTTTTGATTTTAACAGAATATCTGTAGAAGATATAAAAAAAAGACTTGAATTTGTCGCAAAAAATGAAAACATCATTGCTGAATCGGATGCTCTTCACATAATAGCCCAAAAAGCAGACGGTGCTATGCGAGATGCTCTTTCAATATTCGACCAGATAGTGAGCTTTACCGGAGGAAAAATAACTTATGATGAAACAATAAAAAACTTAAATGTCCTCGATTACGATACTTATTTTTATATAACAGAAGCTCTTGTAAACGGAGATTATGTGAAATCTTTACAAATTTTTGATAATGTTATAAAAAGAGGTTTTGAAGCTTCTTATTTTATTAATGGTCTTGCATCACATTTCAGAGATTTGTTAATGGTTAAAGACCCCGGAACAATAAACCTTATTGAGGTTGGAGAAAACATTAAACAAAAATACTTAACAAACAGTTCTCTCTGCTCTGTTCAATTCTTATTTAAAGCTATTGATATTGCAAATACTACCGACCTATCCTATAAAGCAGCTCAAAACAAACGGCTTCTTATTGAATTGGCATTATTAAAAATAAGCAATATCAATAAAAATCTTGGAACAATAACTGAAACACAAAATCAACCTGAAAAACATCCTATTACAAAAGTAGAAGAAAAACCTACACAATATTTAACTGGATCGACTACGACTAAAGAAAATACAACACAAGCACAAACTTCAACAAATACAAAAGCAGGCAAAGAAAGTTTAAGTCAAGGGAAAATAGGAATTTCTTTAAAAAACAAACTTCAACAAAAAGCCTCTGAAGAACAAATTGTTAAAGAAGAAGAAAAAAAAACTTATGGAAAAGATTTAATTACGCCGGATAAAGTTGAATCTGCATGGGTAAAATATGCTGAATATGAATCCGAAAACCCCCGTCTTAAAGCCTTCCTGAATAATCATGTCCCAAAACAGAAAGAAGGTAATACTTACTTTGTCGTTGTTGAAAATAATGCCATAAAAGAAAAATTGGAAAGTTTCCGACAAAGAACACTTGATTTTATGCGGACAGAACTTAATAATGAAGATTTTGACATCGAATATAATGTTGGAAAGGCGAGTCCAAAAGTGGACTATAAAACTCCCACTGAAAAGTTTCATGAATTATTAAAAGAAAAGCCTGAAATTGTAAAATTAAAAGAAAATCTGGATCTTGATCTAGAGTAGATTATTATAATCGTTGACGAATTGTCTCATATAAAACTATTGACGTAGAAACTGAAACATTTAGAGATTCAGTTTTGCCGAACATAGGAATTTTGATTTTATCATCACATCTTTTCAAAACAGAATTTGAAATACCATTTTCCTCCGATCCTAAAACAAAAGCTGCTGGTTTATTAAAATCAAAAGAATAAATGTCGAGATTAGCCTTTTCAGTGACAGCATAAACATTAACTCCAAACTGTTGTAAAATCATAATTGCATCAACTAGATTCGATTCTCTGCAAACTTTAATGTTAAATAAAGCTCCCGCAGATGTTTTAATAGCATCTTCACTAATGCGAACACTGTTTTCTTTGGGTATAATAATTGCATCAACACCTGCACATTCGGCAGTTCTGGCAATAGCTCCAAAATTCCGAACATCTGTAATTCCATCTAAAATAACAAAAAGAGGTTTTTCCTTGTTTTGAACAATTTCTTCGATTATTTCAGCAAGTAAAAAATAATTTATTGGACTAAGATATGCAATTGCTCCCTGATGATTTGATTTGCACAATTTATTTAATTTTTCTACTGGAACATGTTGAATTTGGATTCCTTTCTTCTTAATTTCTTTAAAAATCTCCGAAGCAAATTCCCCTGTTAGATTGCTTTTTACCAATACTTTATCAATATTTTTGTTTGCTTTTAAAGCCTCGTAAATCGGACGCAATCCGAAAATAAAATTTTCCATATCAATTTATCTTAAAAGAAAAAATACGACCATTTCGCCATGTTGCAAGGGCTTGTCCCCATAAAGGTTGATAATTAACATCCCGCCTCAAAACAAAAACTTTTTCACCAAAATTGTTTTTTAACCTGTCGAAAACAAATAAAACACCTGCAATATCAGGATTTTCGCCATAAAACCACTCTTCGGAATTTTTTGAAATTCGAACATTATTTGGAGGTCCAAGTATAACATACAACATCCCTCTATCGGTTTTCCAACCTTCCGTAAAATCTGTAAAATAAACATTTGCAAGATTTATCCTACTGTAAAAAACTCGTATCTGTTCTCTTGCCATTTTTTGACTTTTTGATAACGAAAGCCAAAATTTATCAATCCCTTCTTTCAAATTTTCCGATTTCTCAATTTCGCTGAATTCTTTATTTGTTACTAACAATTTTATTGGTTCAAGCATCTGTTTAAGCATGACTATTTCAGGATAGTTTATCCCAAAATTCACTAAACAAAATATCCCCGACTCTCCTGCCCTAGTCTTAAAAACATAAATCCCTTCATTATTAAAACTAATTGTATCATTAAGTTTATAAAAAAATACAGAATCCGGATTTTTATACAATACTCCTTCAGCTCCGGTATAATATGGAGGAAGGTTTATATATTTTGCAAATTTATAATACTCTACTAAGAGATTATTAGATTTATATCGGTTTGATTTTATTCGATATATATTATTTGAAAAAACATATTTATCAAACCAAAATTCATCTTTATCATCTTCGGTTCGACGATAAACGATGAAATCATTTGAGTTAAATTCATTATTTGAATCAACGTAAATAAATAGTCGTTTCGAAATTTTAGAACTCTTATCAATAATATTCAGAATCAATCTGCTGTCTTGTTTAGATAACGAATTTATTTTCAAATTTCCGACATAATTCTGAATACTGTCATTCAAAGTAAATAATACTTGAATAAGAGCACTATCAACAATTTGAAAATCTTCTGATTTCCTAAGAACATATTTAATCACTAACTCGACTGTATCACTATTGCCCTGCTTAAGTTTAAGCAAATCAGATTTAGTTAAGCTATAAAACAACAGACTTTCCTCTGAACTTATGTTGTATATTTTTATTTTAGGATTTATATCTGTTTGTAAAGGAATATATAATGAAGAAAAGTTAAAAGGATAAGATTTTTTTGGGGCAAGATCTATAGTAGATTGAGGAGCACTACATGCATATAACAGTAATGCAATAGTAGTAAAAAAAATAATATTTTTAAATATTTTATTCATCTTCTACCTGACTTTCAATTTTAAAGAATTCATACATTTCTTTCTTGAATCGTTTCATATAATTCGATCCTCCCAAACCATACTGGTAAAATTTGCCATCCTTTTTGATTTCCCTTTGAGAAGGTTTTGCATCATAAATTATTTTATTGAAATTTTCGTCAGAAGAAACAGCACTAAACGTTCCGGCAGAATATTTAAAATAATACCAGCTTGTTGAATTTGGTTCGAGAAGCATTTCAAAGGTATCTCCTCTGCGAGATTTTTCAATTCTGATAAAACCAAAAACATATTTATTCACCTGTTCTTTCCCGAGATTAACTATACCAATAGGGCCATAATGTACATAAGATTTTAGCCTAGGATACCATTTAAAATTGAGATCTGTGAATATCATTTTTTCGGAAAGTTCCTTAGGAAATTTGTTAAAATTTCCAAGACTTAAATTCGAATACCATTCATCAGCTCGTTTTGTTCCCAAAAATTCAGTTAGGGCATAATGATAAATTTCGTCACGCATATTAATACCGGTAAGTCCTTTAATAGAATTTATTTTCTCAGCCATAAGTTTTTGAGCCGATGGATTAAAGTAAGCATCAAGTATCATGCTAACATTAAATTCTGTAGTATCAGTATCGGGATAGTATAAAAATTCACCAATTATGTTAGGTACGAATAATCCGAAGTCATTACTAAAATTAAATTTTCCCTGTCCATAAACATTACAGATATTTTTATGAATATGAATATAATTTCCGGGTAAACTTGGTTCTGCTAGTTTATCTTTTGAAGCAATCATAAATTTTCCTTCATCTTTGTCGTAATGTAGAAAGCCACTCACAGAAAATATTTCTTGATCGTTCGGAGTACGTTTACGTCCAAGGAAAGAAGGATAAATCTGATTTGAAGCAGATAAAACAAGTCCGGCAATCAATCTGGTATTGTTTATGTTATAAGGGATTTGGTCAACCGGAATATAAATATCTTCAGAATCAATAAAACTCTTAAACTTTAGCCAGTTTGCTCCTGTGGTATCACAATCATCCATAGTTTTGGCAGCTCCATTAAATTCGAAATTTTTATTGTTTGCATAAACTTTTATCTCGCCTTGATATTTAAAATATGGACTTAACATAAAATTATCAGGTTCGGTAACAGATCCTACCCCATAAGTTTGTCCTGAATTGTCAACGGCAATTTTTGTCAGATGTATGGTTTGTGGTCGCTTAGTAATATCAATATAATCTATATCACCGTAGGCTGTATAATTTCTTTTACCGTAAATATTAACAACAGAGTTATAAATTGTGTGATATCTTGTAGTATTGTTAGCAATGATTTTAGCATTATAAATGGGTTGCATTACAGCATCAGGTTCAATAACAACAATCCCGTCCTCGGTGTAAATGGTAGCATCGGCAACTCTTATAAACTTAACACCTTCTGCTGTGATAATATGATCCTTATAATTGTATTTTGCTCTGGGAGCAACAAAACTTAGAGAATCCTGACGCGGATGTATTGATGTAAATTTAGGTCCTTCCATAAAAAGTTCTTCCCACTGATTCGGACTCACTGAGGCATCTACTTTATTTGCTTTTTCTAAAACATCCATATCTGCACTTATTTCAAGCTCTTCATTGTCCATAAACCATGTAAGCTGGTTCATTTCGGTAATGTATTTATTTTTTGGGAATCTCCAGATTGTGCTTTTACCATTTGTTTTAAATTCTCCTTTACGTTCAGTAAAACTTACATGAGCTTGCACATTATCAGATTCAAATTCAGTATTTAAAATATTCAATGTATATAATTGAAAATCAGCCGTATCGCTCAATATTTCCTCTTGTTTAAAATTAAAATCTTTAGACCTTAAGGTTGCCTTTTCTATTACAATAAGTCCTTTGCCTTTTAAACCATTACTTGAAATAACAATGTCTCCATCAAGAGTAGCTTTGTTGTCAAACATTTTAAAATCAACAGTATCTTTTTTTATTAAAAATTGATCTTCTTTCACATCCCATCGTAGTGTATTGCTTTTACCTTCTACTGAAGGAAACTCAACAGGAGCTTTTTGTTTGGCAATTTGCATTTTTTCGCTGTGTCCTTCCATATGATCTAGGAAAAATATCAAGTAATCTGCATAAATTTTTGATGTAAGATAATCAATAATTCCAACCCCTCTAAGTCCTTTATTACTCAGATCGATTTCGTTGTAATATGTAGCTCTTCCATCATATAAAGGCAAACCTAAAGGACTGGTACGCATATTAAATCCAAGAGAAAAATCACTGTATCTAAGTACCAATGTTTCTTTTATTGGCGGAAATATTCCTCCGCTGTAAAGAGTACCTTTAAATTTAAGATTTTCTCTGGCGAAACCTTTTATACTATCCATAACAAAAGGATCTACCTCAAAATAAAATCTATCCCTTCTATATGCTTTGTTATAGACATCTGAGCGGTCGTAGTATACATAAGTCTTTTCTTTGGAAATGAATTTCGGATACTCCGGATTTCTGTCTTTCCCCGACTTGTTGTTTGGTTCATCAATATAAAATTCCCCATTTATTTGTTCGAGTTTATTTCTTACAATTGCCAGAGTTTTTTGACCATTAGCATCTAGAATTTCAGTTTCTGCCACCATTTTCATTGAATCGCATTGGCTAAGGTCGAGCATGAAACGATTGTAATCAAACTTGAAATTGTTTCCGTAATAATAAAATTGACCGGCTTGAACAGTTCCGTTAAAAATAAAAGTTCGATCTTTTTTAAGTGTTATTTTTTGATCAATAGGATAAACTTTAACACTCTGCGAATCAGATAGATGTACCTCACGAATTCCATTAATTTTAAGGTCGAAATTCAAAAGACTTAGCTCCGCATTAGGAGTTTCACTTTCGGTTTTGCTATAAAACTGAATAACATCAGAATCTCGAACTCCACGATGGGCTTCGAGAAAAGTCCATGCTTCGGGATAAACTCTTATAAATTTTGTTTCGGAGTCGTAGCTTAAAAATCCTATATATGCGAGATTCAAAACCATTTGTACAACTTGATTAGGACTATATCCCATATATCTCGACAAATCATCGAGGTAAAACTCAGGATTACCTGCCCATGAGCTTACAAAACCTGTTATAACTTTTAGCGGATGCTGTTGATCACGTTTCTGAATATTTCTGTAACGCTCGAGACGATAATAATCATTAGATTCAAATAAGGCTTCATTTGAAACGCCTGGAGTTTTTATGGTTGTGAATTCAATTTTAAATTTATCAATGTTCCACTTAAGCCAGCTGAAATCCATTTTTACCTTATGATACGAATTTGTATAATGAACTTGCGACATATCATCTTTTGAACGGATTAATTCTAGAAAATTTCTTTTATTATGAAATCTGAATGTAAGATATGGATGATATATTGAGTCTTGTCCAAGACGAAGCATTATAGCACAGGGATTTGAAACTATCATTTCCGGATCAATATAAAATGCACGCGAATACGCATTCAGATACACAGTGTCATTTTTTCGAATAAACATTTTGGCCGGCTCTTCTTTTGTTCCGCTGCCAATAAAAGAACGTCCATGAATACTGAATCCACCTTCGTAATCTACGCCAGGAACGATATTCTTTAGAATAAAATGTTGTTTGTAAGATGTAAATTTTGGGTAATCTGATTTACTGGGATTATCAAGATTCCCGGCTTTATCAATTAACCTGCCTAACATTGGCTGCTTAAAAAACAAGGAATTAGTAAAAGTTACAGAATCAGCAGTATAAGTAATATTTCTCATATCAATTTTGTAGTTCTGTAATGTAGCTTGAATGCTATCCAACCCATACCCTACTCTTTCCCAACCGACAACTCCACTTTTCCCTACCCATAGCTTTTGCATCGGATAATAAACACCATCGGTATTATAAATTTTCAAGCTGTCTTTATCCTGATAACCGATAAGATTTACATTCTCGAAAGTAATAATAAATTCTTTATCAAATCTGAATGAATAGTAAGTATTTTCTGTTTTCCAGTAGGTTCTGGGATTTTTTTGAACAATATCATTACTCAATAAACTATTTACAGAAAATAAAAATTCTGAAACGTCTTTAAGATTTGGTCGGCGACTTCGATTAAAAAAGTTTTTCAAAGCAGACTCATATTCCTCATAATGACTTGTGCTAAGACGACGTCTTTTGTATTGCATCAAATTATCGGCAATCAACACTAAATCAGGATATGATTTAGCTCCTTTTGAACTTAACAAATTGGCAAGTTCTATGAAATTATTTTTTTCGGCTATCGCTAATGTATCTGAATCCCAGAATCTTGTAAACTCACGAGACATACTCTTACCTTCTTGCCTAATTTCGCCGGTAAATCCCAATTCACCTGAAAAAGTCTTAACAAATTTATCATGCTCGGTAGGAAAATTCTGAGCTTGTGCTGATAATGTTATTACCAAAAACAAAAAAAGAATTTCAGAGAATTTTATTTTTGAGAAGCTAACTCTTTTCATATTAATAATTTTTATTTTTTAAAAACACTGGCATTCCAAAAATCTCTGTCGCAGGAAGTTACAAAATCAAGACCATTTTCTTTACATACATTTTTTATTTGCTCCAATTCGATTGATAAATATCCGCTGAAAAATATCAGTGAACCGTATTTCATTAGTTTACTTAATGCAGGGATATCTTTTTTCAAAACATTAAGATTTATATTTGCCAGAATCACATCATAATTTCTTTTCGGAACATTACAAATATCACCTTTAATAACGTGCATATTGCTGATATTATTTCTTTGAGCATTTTCCAGAGTGTTTTCATAAGCCCATTGGTCTATATCAACTGCCACAACCTCTTTAGCTCCCAATATAGAAGCAAAAATTCCGAGAATTCCCGTTCCGCAACCAAAATCCAAAACAGATTTTCCCACAAAATCATAGTCTGGCATCAACTTGCATAACATATAGGTAGTTGCATGATGACCGGTACCGAATGACATTTTCGGTTCGATTAATATTTTATATTTTGTCTCAAAATTTTGCTTATGAAATGGAGCTATTATCGCCAAATGATCATCAATTAGAATCGGATCAAAGTTTTTTTCCCACTCTTCATTCCAGTTTTTTTGTTCAATAACCGCAAGCTCATAGGTTAACTCATAATCTTTAAGAATATCTTCAAGAAGTGGTTTTTCAAACTTATTTTCTGGAATATAAGCAAATATTGTATTATTTTCTTCATAAAATCCCTCGAAGTCAATCTCACCAAGCAATGCAATTAAAATATCGCCTAGATAACTTTTATCGGAATTAAGGTTAATTTTTATTTCGATGTAATCCATTTTAAATTGATTCAATAATCTTTATAAATTCATCTGGTTTTAATGAAGCTCCTCCAACCAATCCCCCGTCAATATCCTCACATTCGAATAAAGATTTTGCATTGGAGGCATTTACTGAGCCCCCATAGAGTATAGAAGTCTGGTCTGCCAGATCATGTCCGTAAATTTTGGCAATTACTTTACGGATAAAAATATGCATTTCCTGAGCTTGTTCGGGAGTCGCAGTTACTCCTGTTCCAATTGCCCAAACAGGTTCGTAAGCTATTATTGTGCGTTCAAAGTTAAATCTGTCAACACGAATAAAGGCGTTAACCAACTGATTTTCTACAACTTTAAAGTGTATATTTTCTTCGCGTTGCTTTAAAGTTTCGCCACAACAAAATATTGGAAACAGAGCAGTTTTATAAGCCTGATAAAGTTTTTGAGAAATCAATTCATCCGTATCGCCAAAATATTGTCGCCTTTCGCTATGACCAATAATAACATATTGAGCTCCGCAACTTTTAATCATTGCAGCGGAGACTTCGCCGGTATAAGCTCCTGATTCAAACTGAGAACAGTTTTGGGCGGCTACGGCAATTTTTGTATAATCAACAGTATCAACTACTTTAATAAGATGAGTATAAGGAACTCCTAAGACAATTTTTTTGTTTACAGGTAATTCTTTGTCGGCAAGATAATGATTTATTTTATTTGCAATCTCAACACCTTCTTTTGGAAGAGTGTTCATTTTCCAATTAGCAGCAATGACATTTTTACGCATAATTTGATTTTTAGTTATTATTTATATATTTATTATTCTTCATCCAGTTGTAAAAATTTGTAAATAGACTCATAAAGAGCAACAACGAAAATAAAATAAATCCAGAACGCATATCTTCGAAATATTTTCTCTGTTTACTCAATGAATATCTTTGTAAATCTCCCTTAAAATTTTGGAAATCAGGGATATTTCGTGCAGCCCATTTATCTATGATGGTAGCATCTTTAAGTAACAACAAGCCGGGATTTGAACGAACAATTGTTTTTAAAGTTATTGGATCGGTATTGTAAAATTGATAGACAGGCTTATGTTCTGCAACAAACTCAGAAATATCGTTTTCATTAGAGACTGTGAGGCAATAAAAATTATATGAATTTTCCTGACAATATTTTGCAACATTATTCAGGCGATCCAGATATTTTTTGTCGGCTTTTTTCAAGTCATACATCACAGCAATAAAGTAATAGTTTTTATCTGCTAGTACTCTGTCTGTTATATCATCACCGTAGTGATAATCACCGGAATAATTATTAAAATAGAAAGCATCAATAAAGGTATAGTTTTGTCCAGGCAAACTATGGAAATTAAAAACTTCCTCGATACCTTCGGGATTCAAATAAACCAGTCGTATTAAAGAAGGATCTATTTTTGATTTATAAACAACATGCTCAAATTTCCAGGAAGAATCAGGCAAGTGGTCAATTGTAAAGTATTCGGTTTCACCGTTTTTAGTGTACATGAATTCTGCATCGTAAAGATTTACTTCTTCAGCTTCAACATGTTCCGGACTATGTCCAGGGATATACACTGGTGTAATAGTAAAGTCATGAATTGGTGGTTTATATCCTTCCTTTACTAATTTATGCTTAGCATCAACAAACTTCCATGTGCTATCAGGCAAATTATCAACTTTAAACTCTTTCTGAACGCCATCTTTTTCATAAATAAAAACACTTTCGTAAACATCTACATTATTGATTTGATCTTCGGGAACGGTCATCCCTTCAATAATATTGGCACCTATATGGTATGGTCTGAAATCTATTATTGGCAGATTTTTTAAACAATAAAAACTTAACCATACAGACATTATTGTGAATAATCCGGCAATAATCCACTGAAAAAATGTATTATAAATAGATTTGAATTTGTTTCTGTAAATAAAAATGAATATTACAAAAATCAAGATTAGGATGTTTTTATAGAAAGTTTGCCAATTTGTTAAAATTAAAGCATCGCCAAAGCATCCGCAGTCGTGAACCGGATTAGCAACTGCCAGCCATAGAGTAAGAGGAGTAAAAAACAACATAAATAACAAAACTCCCCATGAAGCCAATTTCGGCAAGATATTAAATACCAAACATAATCCGATAACCAGTTCCGCAACAGACATCACTATTGCAAAAAAAAGTGACGCATCTGTCATAAAGCTCAGATGCATAGCATTAAAATAGTCAGTAAATTTGTAGGCCGAACCTAATGGGTCAATTACCTTGACATAACCGGAAAAAATAAAAATTAAACCTACTAAAACTCTGCTGAAATTTGCTAAAATCTTTTTCATAGTCCAATATTTTAGATTATACCTTTATTTCTCAACTCACTTAAAATTAATTCTGATATTTGCTCGGGTTTAAACATTTGATCAGCTTCATTATAACATTTTATTGCAATAAAATTACTGTCGCGATCAATTGATTTAAGATAAAATTTTCGTACTTTTTCCTGAAAAATCAAACTCTCTTCGTGTATGTCAGTTTTACCCTTAAGATAATTTCTATCAGTGCCTTCACGTTGAGAGGTTAATCTTTCTTTTGTAAAAGAAAATGGAACTTCGAGAAAAATATTTAAATCCGGTTTAGGAATTTTAAAATACTCGTATTCCAGTTTCAAAATCCAATCCATCAATGCATCGGCTTCTTTATCGTCTGAACATTTCGCACACTGGTAGGCAATATTTGAATAAACATATCTGTCGTTTATAACATGAATTCCTTGTTTGAGCCAAGCACTAATCCTTCCAGCAAGATTATATCGGTCTCCAGCAAAAATCAGTGCTACAAGATAAGGATTAACTTCCGTTAATTTGCCCAATTCACCTCGTAAAAATTTTGAAATAAGTTCTCCAAATATTTCGGAATCAGTTGTAGGAAAATGTATAAATTGCGTTTTAATGTTTTTAGAATTTAAATAATCAGATAATAATTTTACCTGTGTAGATTTTCCCGAACCGTCTAATCCTTCAATTACAATAAACGCCATTGTATAAAATATTTGGCTTCAAATTTAAAAAATTTTAATTAAGAAAACAGAATTTCTAAAATCTATTCATATTATGATATGTTAATAAAATCTTAATTTTGCACTAAATTTAATTGATAATTAAAAAATGTTTAGTTTAAAGTTAAAATCCGAAATATTTGAATTTCGTCAGCCTCTAATAATGGGAATTGTTAACGTTAATGAAGATTCGTTTTATAAATATAGCAGAGTTTCGAGTGTAGAGGATGCTTATAAAAAGATATCCTTGATGTTTGAAGAAGGTGCTGATATAATCGACATCGGAGCTATGTCATCCAGGTCGGGAGCAGACTTGATAAGTGTGAAAGAAGAGTGGAAAAGACTTGAACCGGTTTTAAAAATAATTCAAAAAAAATTTTCTGATAAAATATTTTCACTCGATACGATTAATTCTGAAACTGCCCACAGAGCAATATCAGATTACGGAATTGATATTATTAACGATATCAGCAGCGGAGAAATTGACACTAAAATACCCGAGATTGTGGCAGAATATTCGGTGCCATACATTATTATGCACATGAGAGGTGTTCCTGCAACAATGAACAATCTCACACAATACGAAAATTTTCCCGGAGATATAATAAAATATTTTTCCGAAAAAATTAATTTTTTTCACTCACTCGGAATTCACGATATAATTATTGACCCCGGATTTGGATTCTCAAAAACTCTCGACCAAAACTATATTTTACTCAAAAATCTTGACAGTTTTAAAATTTTTGAGCGACCAATACTTGTAGGTATAAGCAGGAAATCAATGATTTACAGATTTTTAAATATAACCCCCGAAGAATCATTGAATGCTACAACCGCCCTACATGCTTATTGTCTCGAAAAAGGTGCAAACATTTTAAGAGTTCATGATGTTAAGGAAGCCCAACAAGTTGTAGAATTGTTTTTGAAATTAAAAGACAATAACATCTTTTTACTAAAGTCATAAATTAAATAATTTATATAAAATCTTATTTTTGTTTAATTTTGCCAAAAAACCTAATAAATGATTAATGGATTTATCACCATAAGATTTCTTGATGTTTTAGATATTTTGCTTGTAGCATTTCTCCTATATCAGATATATCTACTGATTCGCGGAACGGTTGCCATTAAGATTTTTATCGGCATTTTTTTAATTTATTTATTCTGGCTTTTCGTGCGTACTTTAAAGATGGAACTGATAAGCGAGATTATAGGTCAATTTATGGGTGTTGGAGTAATTGCTCTTATTGTAGTGTTTCATCAAGAAATAAGACAATTTTTGTTAATTGTAGGAAACAAATACACAGAGAATAACAAAATCAACATTTTAAAATCATCGAGATTTCATTCCGGATTCAGCACAGTTAGTATAGATAAAATTTGTACTGCAGCCGTGGAAATGGCCTTCTCAAGGACTGGAGCTTTATTAGTAATTTCTCGGGAAAATGCACTCAAAGTTTTCGCAGAGCAAGGAGTAATTTTAAATGCAGATATTTCCGTACCACTAATAAAAAGCATCTTTTATAAAGATAGCCCTCTGCATGACGGAGCAGTAATACTTGAAAACAATAAAATCCTTGCTGCAAAATGCATATTGCCCGTAACAGCTAAAACAGACCTGCCCGTTGACTACGGATTACGACACAGAAGTGGTATTGGCATGAGTGAAATTAGCGATACTCTGGTAATTATCGTAAGCGAACAAACCGGAAATATTTCAATAGCTCGTTCCGGAAAAATTCACAAAATCACAAGTCCGGAACGTTTGAAAAAAATTGTATTTGGATATTTATCCAGAACAGATAGTTGAATATTTTTACTTCATTTCTCTTTTAAAATTAAAGACATCTGTTCCTTCAATCTTGTGAGATTTTAATACGGAAGTAAAAATATTCTTTAAATTTTCAAGTGAACTTTCATATTTAAGGTCTATCAAAAATTTACTAAAGCCCTTTTCTTTTAACTTTTGAATATTTTGAGTTATTGAAACCGGTTTTTCGGGACAAATAACCGTAAAATTGTGTCTGATATATTTTCGAAAATTTCTTTTATCAAAATCTGCGAAATAGTCTTTTAATTTTATTGGTTGTCGTGAATAAAACAATTCCGGATAAAAATAAACCGGAACAATTCCGTTTCTGTCTTTCCCTGTTATAAGATTTGGATAATCATTCTCAAAGGGATAAATATATTCTTTAAATCCCGATTTTCGAATGAAATCAATTGCAATATCATTGAATAAATAAATATTCTCATTTGCCAGAAATAAACTTTTTTGTGGAATAATCTCAAGTTGGGAAATATTCGAAAGAGAGAACCCGCAACCTGTCTTTTTATGAATTTCCAAAAGCTTTTTTTGCCAATATGTTTCTTTTAAGGAGCTTATAAAAGCTGGGATTTCGAAATAAATAGCAACATTTGCCGGTAAATTTTGGCAAATCTTGAAAAGTTCCTCATCAACATCTAATTTTCGGGGACTAAATATTACAGTTTTAATCTTATTTAAGTTAACATTTTGAAGTTGCTCTACTTTTGAAACACGTATGAAAATTTCCATTCTTTTTTCGTTAGTTTTTATTTGAGTCTTTTGTTTAAATTTATCATTAATGAGTTTTAATCTTTGGTTAGAAATAAAATTAAACTTTTTGTTAATTATTTTAAGTTTTACAGGTTTATAAACCTTCCCGGCAGAAACATAAACTTTATCACCCGGTTTTAAAAATAGACCTTTATCAATAAAAATTCTGAAGACATCATTATTAATTTTGTTTAGCTTATTTATTTTAATCAAAACACCTTCTTTATCATCAGCAGTTCTAATTCTAAGTTGATATCCATCCTCAAGATTTTGTGATGAACTTAAATCAAAAAAATCAGAATTTACATTTAAAACTACTCCTGCAAAAACACCTGTGCCTGACAATTCAGAGACAGAATTTTTCAAATCTTTACCAACAAACCATTGCATTTTAGGTCGAGAAAAATCGGTTTTAAGAATTTCTTTTGCTTCCTCAATTTTTGAATGATTATCTATTGCCATTCTATAAGCCTTTGCAACAGAAAAAACGTAATCGGAATTTTTAAGTCGTCCTTCAACCTTTAGCGAACTGATTTTTAATTCAGAAAAACTAGGTATAAAATCTATGAGTTGATAATCTTTCAAACTAAAAGGAGTAATATTTTGGTTCTCGCTTATGAATTGACGTCTGCAAACCTGAGCACATTTACCTCTGTTGGCACTAAATCCGCCATAATAAGAACTAAATAAACATTTTCCCGAAAAAGAATAACAAAGAGCACCATGAACAAAAATCTCCAAATCAATATCCGAATGTTTTGCGCAAAATTCAATTTCTTTCATTGTCAACTCTCGAGAAAGAATTACGCGTTTTACACCGTTTTTTTTTAGGAATTTGATTGCAGAAACATTATTAAACCCCATCTGTGTACTTGCATGAATTACAAGATGAGGATATAAATTTCTGATTAAATTTATAGTCCCAAAATCTTGTACAATTACAGCATCCGGCTTTAATTGAGAAATAATATCTAAAGTTTTTATAAGTTCTAATGTCTCGGTGTTTTTCACAACCGTATTCAAAGTAATATAAACTTTTTTGTTTCTTGAATGAGAAAACGCTATTGCAGATGCGGCCTCATTAAAGCTAAAATTCCTTGCACGTGCTCGGGCATTAAAATTTTGCAATCCAAAATATACTGCATCGGCACCTCCCTCAAGAGCGGCAACAAAATTTTCGACACTCCCTGCCGGTAATAGTAATTCAGGTTTGAACATAAATAATATTTAATCGCAAAGTTAAATCGAGAATCACTAAAAAACTATTTTTTTGAAATGTTTTACACATTTTTAATATCATATTTTTTTATATTATTTTATATCAGAGTTTTAAAAACTACTCTGATTCATCTCTCTCATTAAAAATTATACAACACGATGTTTAATAAGAAACTCTAGTGCTTTTAAAAAAATTAAAATCAATTTTTCCACACTATTTTGAATCAGAGAAATTATTAAAGTGTTTTTCTACGTTAGTTCCACTTTAAAAACTTCAACAACATTATTTTTAATAAATACCTATCCGCTTTTTGGAATTCTTTATTAGATTTTTCCCACATTATTATGTATCAAAAAATATATTAAAGTGTTTACTGCTTTATTTTAACTTAAAAAATCTAACAACATAAATTTGAATATGAATTTTTTATATAATTTTATATTAGATAATCCAGTTATACATAAGTAAATGTCAGAAAAAATTTTTCGAAAAAAAGTATGCAATTTTTATCCAATTTTCTTTTGTGTTAAAAATTTTGTTAATTTTGTTAGTGAAATAACTTTTTGATATTTTTATTATGAAACATTACATTTGTCCAAAATGCAGGGGTTATTTAAGTGTTGACAATGAAATCATTTTCATCACAAAGACCAATAACCATGATACCGCAATGGTTTTATTAAGTGCAGAATTAGGAAATTACGAATTCCGAAAAAATTCGAATGTGAATTTTGAACCGGGAGACCATGTAAATTTTATTTGTCCGCTTTGTTACGAAAATCTAAATGCAGAAGATGTTGATCAGAATCTTGCTAAAGTAATAATGGTTGAAGAAGACGGCACAGAAGTAAATGTATTATTTTCAAAGATAGTCGGAGAAAAATGTACATATTCAATTCACGAAAAAGGCATAAAAGCCTTTGGTGATGATGCGGATAAGTACATCTCCAAATTATAGTTTTTTTTGCCACACTAAAATTGAAGAGGCTGAATAATATTTGACCCAGCCTCTTTTTTATTTTGAAAAGTTTCGAATTTAAAAAGAGTTTGTAACTGACATTAAAATTAATCTACTAAATAAATAATATCATTTTTTTTTATTTGAGTTAATATAACATTTTTATATTTTTGAAAAAAAATTGAACTATCGGTTTAATAATTATAAAATTTAACAATATGAAATACGACGAAAAAGTTTTTGAAATTATTAAAAAAGAAAAAGAACGTCAGATGCATGGCATAGAGCTTATTGCTTCTGAAAATTTTGTTAGCCCACAGGTTCTCGAAGCTATGGGTTCTGTAATGACAAATAAATATGCCGAAGGTTATCCAGGGAAAAGATATTACGGCGGCTGTCAGTTTGTTGATATGACCGAACAATTGGCAATAGATCGTTTAAAACAACTTTTTGATGCTGATTATGCCAATGTTCAACCACATTCAGGAGCTCAGGCTAATATGGCTGTTTTCCTTGCTTGCATGAAACCCGGTGATACTTTTTTAGGACTGGATTTAGCTCATGGCGGGCACCTATCTCACGGTTCTCCTGTAAACTTCTCAGGACTATGGTATAACGCCGTATCATATCATTTGAAAGAAGAAACCGGACTGGTTGACTACGACGAAATGGAAGCTCTCGCCTTAGAGCATAAACCAAAAATTATTGTTGGTGGTGCATCAGCTTATAGTAGAGACTGGGACTACGAAAGAATGCGTGCGATAGCCGACAAGGTCGGAGCTATCTTAATGGTTGATATGGCTCATCCCGCTGGTCTCATTGCTGCCGGATTACTTAAAAATCCTGTAAAATATGCACACATTGTTACTTCCACAACTCATAAAACTTTACGTGGTCCAAGAGGTGGAATAATACTTATCGGAAAAGATTTTGAAAATCCATGGGGATTAAAAACTCCAAAAGGTGAAATCAAAATGATGTCAGATATTATAAATTCTTCTGTTTTCCCGGGAGTCCAAGGAGGTCCGCTCGAACATGTTATTGCTGCTAAAGCCGTTGCTTTTGGTGAAGCCTTAAGTCCTGAATTTAAAGAATATCAGATGCAGGTAAAGAAAAATGCAACTGCAATGGCAAAAGCATTTATTGATTTGGGCTATAAAATTGTTTCTAACGGAACCGATAATCACTCAATGTTAATTGACCTTAGAACAAAATATCCCGACATTACCGGAAAGACTGTTGAAAATACTCTCGTTCTAGCTGATATTACAGTTAATAAAAACATGGTTCCTTTTGATCACAGATCGCCATTTACTACTTCGGGATTGAGAGTTGGAACTCCTGCAATTACTACCCGTGGATTAAAAGAAGAACACATGGAGCCAATTGTAAAATTAATTGATAAAGTTATCGCAAATATTAATGACGAAAATGTTATAAACGAAGTTCGCAAACAGGTTAACGAAATGATGAGTCCATTTCCATTATTCGCTTACTAACACAAAAAAATGGAGAAGTTTCCTTCTCCATTTTTTTATAGTGTTTTTGGTGTAATAAACTCCTTTAAAACTCCGCAACCGGGTTCAATATCTTCCCATTTATAAATATCAAGTTCAATATGTGCCACTCCTGATGTGGGAACATTATCTATATTTTCATTAGCCACCATATTTAAAAAACCGGTTGTGCCAGGATTGTGGCTAACAATCATAATGTGCTTAAGTTTTAAATTTTGTTCCATTAAAACTTCGAAATACTCTGATGTAGAACAAAGATATAATTCATCAACAAATTCAATTTTATTTTCGGGATATCCGATTTTTTCAGCTATTGTAAGAGCAGTTTGTTCAGCCCTAACAGCCGGACTCGAAATTATCAAATCCACTTTCGGAAGATTCTTTGCAATAAAATCTCCAATTTTCGGAGCATCGTTCATTCCTCTCTCATTCAAAGGACGATCGAAATCAGATAAATCATTATCCCAATCTGATTTAGCATGACGAACTAATGTCAAAAGTTTCATTTTCTTTAAAATTCTTGATTTTTTTAATTATTACTTGATTTACTACCACATAATTTATGGTTAAATTATCATTTAACTCGAAGTTTTTGCCCGATTTGCAAAGTAGAATTTTCACTTATTCCATTGATATTGCAGAGATATTGAACAGAGACTCCGTAACGTCTGGAAATACCCCATAGTGTATCTCCACTTGATACTGTATGGTACTGTGCTTGTGATAATTGTCGCACATGTTCAAACATCGAGGGCATTAATATCAATTTTTCGGAATAAAGTTCAAAAGTTTCAGGATTTATAAAACTAAGCGGATCAAAAGGATTGTCCTTATACCTAACTTCGAAATGCAAATGAGGAGAATATGATCTCCCTGTGCTCCCACCTAATCCTATTGGTTCTCCTGCCTTAATAATCTGATTATTTCCTACAAAACGTTTACTCAGGTGAGCATAATAAGTTTCCAACCCGTTGAAGTGCCTAATAATTATTAAATTTCCATAACCACCTCTATTCCAACCCGAATATCTTACTACTCCATCAAAGGCACAAACAACTGTATCTCCGGTTATCAAATCAATATCAATTCCATTGTGGTGCGAACCTCTTCGCCATCCAAAATTTGAATATAGCTTACCCTTATATGGCATCGCAAAACCAGAATTTTCAGTAATTAAGGCAATAACTATTGTATCTTGAACTTTTGAATAATCGTAATTCCCGTATGCAAAAATATTTACGGTATCCCACTTTTCCGAAAAAACTATTGCTGAATCCAGTTTTAATTGCTTTTCTTTAATAATATATTCGTAAGTAGCTATTGAATCTTTCTTTCTCAGTACTGTTAATACAGAATCATGATTTTCATACTTCCAAGTATAATCATTGAAAATAAGAATTTTATGTCCATCTATTTCAGACGTTCCAACAATCTTTGCAGCATTCTGAGCCTGTAAATTAGGCTGAAACAGAAAACATAACAAAAGTAAAAAAGGTAATAATTTAAATACTTTTATCATCAAAAAATTTTTTTGCAAAAAAAATAAATCTTTAATAAAAAACAATATTAATTTAAAAATTCCTGTGATTTCTGCCGAAACCTTGTCGTTTTAAAGTCTCATGCACATTAATATCGGTTTCGCACACCAAAAAATCTCCAATCGGTTGTATTAAATCAGGTCCGTCTAAATTCGGATTTTTAATATTCGGTGAAACAGGATATGCATTCAATGTATTTGAATCGGGAGCTTCTAGCATATCGGTTACGTCTGTCAATGCTAAGGATGGATTTAGCCATTTGTCCTCATCGGCAGGTTTTAAAATTACAGGACAACGATTATGCGGAATCTTTTTCATAAATTCATTGGCCACCGTAGTAATAATTGAATATCCCCTTATAATTTGCCCGGTTTGAGGATTCTCCCAATCATCATATATGCCGGCAAAAGCAAATGGTCGATGTTTATTTCTTAAAAAAACAACATAGGGTTTAGATAGTCCCTCTTGAGTTGTTCCTTCAATAAAAGCATCAGCTATCACCAAACATCTTTTGTGTCGTATGGATTTTCGGAAGGCTGGTTTTAAAATTATTTCTTTAGCTCCTCTATAATTGCTATCATTTTCTTGATTTCGGTCTCCTTCTGCCCGTGCATTAAACAAATACATTGGTTTCTTCGACCAATGAGGTGTAAGACCAAAAATTGCACTTTCAATTTTTTTAACACTTTCATTTATAATAATTAACCCTTTTTTACCGGGAGAAATATTGTAAGAAGGGCTATAATTAATATTTTCTATGGTCCGAGCATTAAATCTTTGCTCGATAACTTCAAGTTTTTGCACCAAAATATACCTTCCACACATAAAAGTTTGTTTTTCTCAGGTAAAATAATAAACAAATTTACATTAATATTGCAAGTATGAAAAAACAAAATAAAGCATATCTTTTTGCACTGGCGGCTGTACTTTGCTGGTCAACGGTTGGTAGTGCTTTCAAATTAACGCTTCAATACTTGAATAGTTTCAACATGTTGTTTTGGGCGGTTCCTTTTGCAATTTTTATCGTTAGTATTTTTCTGTTTTTTGAAAAACAAAAATTTAAATTATTAACTTTTAAAGAATTCCTGTTTTCGGCAGTTGGAGGTTTTTTAAATCCATTTTTTTATTATCTGATATTGTTCAAGGCTTATAATGTGCTGGCAGCTCAAGAAGCTCTAACTCTTAATTATCTATGGCCTGTTGTTCTGGTTTTACTTTCAATTCCTATTTTAAAACAAAAGATAAATTTTATCGGAATTTTTGCTTTATTGATTTCATTTTTTGGAAGTCTTTTCATTGCAACTCGCGGCAATGTTTTTTCTCTAAGTTTTTCTAACTCTAACGGTGTTTTTTTGGCAATCCTAAGTACATTTATCTGGTCCGCCTTCTGGTTGTTAAATCTTTTTGACAAAAGACACGAAAGCACAAAACTTTTCTATAATTTTAGTTTTGGAATGATTTACTTAATCATTTACGGAATAATTAATCAAAAAATTAAAATCCCCGAATTTTACGGCTTAGCAGGAGCTGCCTACATAGGTATTTTTGAAATGGGATTGACATTTTTTCTCTGGTTAAAAGCCCTATCACTTTCTTCGAATACGGCAAAAGTTTCAAATCTTATTTTTCTATCTCCATTTATTTCTTTGATAATAATATCTTTAATTTTAAAAGAAACCATAACACATTCAACAGTTATCGGTTTAATCTTAATTATCAGTGGAATACTAATCCAAAGATTTTACGGTTCGCAGAAAATAAATTTACACTAAAAATGTAGAGTAGAATTTTTCATGTAATTTGCCACCAAACAAACGTGAACAGGAATAATTTCAACCAGGTCTCCAACATGAAAATCTTTAATATTACATGAACTGATTTTTATTATTCCATGTTCTTGTGACAATGAAATCAAGTTTTCGTCAATTCCTGTTTTTAAGTTATTTGAGATATGAGACACTGCTTTCCCGAAAATAATTTGACCACCCAAATCCAGAAATTCTTTTCCAAAGTGCACAGAACCACCGTGTATGACAATTTCATTTCGAATTTCGTTAATGTCAACAACCGGACAAAAAACAGAGGCCGCTATATCACCTAATTTACAAACCTGCTTTTGCAGCATCATTAAATCATAATACACAAAATTTCCAGGTCTTATTTCATCTATTTCATTAAAATTTCTTAACACAGAACAAGATGGAGTATCTCCGATTGATAACATTGGAGAATATTCAGAAAAACGGGCTTTCAATTTTCTTAACTTTTCAAATGATTGCCAAGCGATATCAATAATTTCATTTTTATCTCTACATGAATAGGTTTCACCTGTGTGGGATAAAAAGCCTTTGAAAACAAGATTCTCTGATTTAGAAATAATTTCTATCATTTTTTCAATTGAGTTACAATCATCCCAATCAATTCCACTTCGATTTTGACCTGTACGTATTTCAATCCATGCATTTGCATTTATACTTTTAAATTTAGAAACCAAATGTAATGATTCTAAATTAGAAAAACATAGTCCTAAAAAAGTATTTTTAGCCAACCTGTTCAAACTTCGCTGTTCTCTAACGTTAACCGGAAAAGCAATTGTAATATCGCGAAATCCGAGTTGTCTGAAATAAAGAGCCATCTCAACTGATGAGACTGTAATTTTATCTATCCCAAAATTTTTAAAAATTTTTGCTGTAACTGAATTATTATGTGTTTTAAAATGAGGTCTGAAAACACAATTCTCAGGTAGTCCTTGCAACATATTTTCAATATTATTGATTACCTGAGAAGTATTTACAACAAATGTAGGTGATTTAATTTTGGAATATCTAAACATATATTACAATTAGTTTTAATTTTTACCCTTCTCCCCTACAAAATTATCGGACTTATTTTTAAACAAAATGTTAAAAGACGTAAGGCTGCCATAACATCTTGTAATGTATTGCTGGCAAGCAATTTTTTCGTCTTCGGGTAAATTGCTGGCATTAACTTTTTGTTCAAGGACTCTAAGCCTATCACGAATCATTATAATTTTATTGAAAAAAGTAGAAATTGGCATTTCATAAGGCTTAAAATCTCCACTGCCGGGTTTTAGGATAATAGTTCCTCCCCTCCATTTCTCTGCTATAGGAACAGTTTCCTGTATATCTGAAAAATTTCTGAGAATATTTATTAAACTTTGCTCAATGGCTTCCATACTTACCAAATCATCGGGTTGTTCAATCAAATCAATAACTTCAATATCCTGGCTTGTTTTTAAAATTTCGCGTATACCAAAATCCTTAAAAGTAATCAAGTATGAGGCCGTTTTAACCTGAACAACAACACCGAAACCATATTCTTTATGATTTACTCTGGATCCAGCTCCCAATAATAATCTTTCGTCTATTTCATTCATAACCATAACTTTTTTAAATAAAAAATAACAAACAAAAATAAAAAATTTTGTAAAAAATCAAATTAAAAACTGATTTCCACATTTGAGTTTATTCAGTATTAAGAAAAAATTACAATTACTTAAATTGTTTTATTCAGGTTGATGAATCGATATATAACAAAATAATACTTATAAAATTAGCCATAAATGGAATTCAGGATAAAATCAAAAACTACAGTTTTTCATTATGAATAAAAAGCACATTTTATTTTCAAATGTTAATTTGACTATTGAAAGCTATCTGAACAAAAACCAAGACGATAAACTCTTGACAATAAAAATTCCATCAAAAATATTTTGACTTTTAAAATTATTTCGTAATTTTGCGAAATATAAAATTATAATTATATCATTATGGAAATAAAAGTATTAGGTCCAGGTTGTGCGAAATGCAAACAATTACACCGATTAGTTGAAACAGTTGTAGAAGAAAACAACATTAAGGCAAGCATAGCAAAAGTAGAAGATATTGTTGAAATTATGAATTACGGTATAATGATTACTCCCGGTTTAGTAATAAACAACAAGGTTGTTTTAAAAGGGTACGTTCCGAGTAAAGATGAGTTTAAAAAAATAATAGAAGTGAATTTAAATGAATAATAGAACAAATTATTCTGAGGATGTTTTGCTAATGGCTAAGTACGCCAAAGCACTTGCTCATCCTGTAAGGATTTATATTCTTAAAAAATTATCAAAAATGAACTCTTGCTGTTACAGTGGTGATTTAGTAGATGAGTTGCCAATTAAACGATCAACACTATCACAACACTTAAAAGAATTAAAATATGTAGGTCTGATTCAAGGTGAGATTGAACCTCCATTCATAAAATATTGTTTAAACACTTATGAATGGGAAAAATTAAAGAATATTTTCAGTGAATTATTAAATGATTAATAATATAAAAGAAATTACTATACTATGAAAAAATTGAATTTAATAGTGATTATGTTAATGTTGAGTTTTAGTTTATTTTCTCAAAAAGCTGAATTTATGTATTTCAAAGCAAAACTGAGTTGTTGTCAAGCTAGAAGTTGCAATGCTTTGGAAGCAGAAATTAAGAAAATAATTGAATCAAATTTTAAACCCGAAGATGTTGTATTTAAAACTATTTTAATTGATGCCCCGGAAAATAAGGAATTGGTAGAAAAATATCAAGCAAAATCACAAACATGCATATTGATTGTTAATCAAAAAAAGAAAGTGCTTGACTATAACCTTACAAATTTTGTAAGAAACTATCAAATTGCTAGTAATGAGGATAAAAAATTGCGTGAACAAGAACTTGTTTTAGAAATCAAAAAAAATATTGTTAAGAAAAAAGCCATTAATAGCAAATCATGATAGATCTTTTTCAAAACATAGCTTATAACTCTGAAATTCCAATTTTAGCTGCTTTCTTTTTGGGACTTATAACAGCAATAAGTCCATGTCCTCTTGCTACAAATATTTCGGCAATAGGATTTATAAGCAAAGAACTGGAAAACAGAAACAAGGTTTTTATTTATGGATTGTTCTAAACAATAGGAAGACTTGTTTCTTATACTGTTTTGGGAGTTATTCTAATATATCTGCTGCGTCAAGGTAGTGGAATTTATAAAATTAATAAATTTTTTAATTCTTACGGAGAGTATTTTATTGGTCCCTTATTACTTTTTATTGGATTGTTTATGCTTGATGTAATAAAAATAAAGTTTTCGTTACGGAGTAATAATGGGAAAATTAGTGAAAAATTAACCAAAGCTAATAATTTAAACTCATTTTTGATGGGTATTATTTTTGCTCTAGCATTTTGCCCATATAGTGGAGTGTTGTATTTTGGAGGATTAATCCCACTTTCGGTTGCATCATCGGGAGGATATTTTTTACCTGCGGTATTTGCAATTGCTACAGGAATTCCCGTAATTATATTTTCTTGGATATTGGCTTACAGTGTATCAAGTATTGGAAAAACTTACAATAAAATAAAATTGTTTGAACTTTGGTTCAGAAGATTTGTTTCGGTTACTTTCATATTAATTGGTTTATATTATGTCTGGATATTTTTTATAAAAAATTTAATTTTATAATTACATGTACATGGAAAAAAGTAAGGAGTTTAAGATTTTAGGATGGATTATTGTAATATTTTTATTTGCCTTTTTTCTTCCGATAGAAAGTGAAAGATTTAACACCGCAATATATGCAAGCTTAGATTTAGTAAAATGGTATGCTCGTGAACATGTGATTTTATGCTTACTACCAGCTTTTTTTATTGCTGGGGTAATTTCGGTTTTTATTAGTCAGGCAGCGGTAATAAAATACTTTGGAGCTAATGCAAAAAAATGGGTTTCTTATACTGTTGCAGCTGTTTCTGGAACTATTCTGGCAGTATGTTCTTGCACTATTTTACCTTTATTTTCGAGCATTCATAAAAGAGGTGCCGGATTAGGTCCCGCTATTGCATTTTTATATTCCGGACCTGCCATCAATATTCTTGCAATAATTTTAACCGCACGTATATTAGGATTTGAAATGGGAATCGCAAGAGTTTTCGGAGCTGTATTTTTTAGCATTATTATAGGAGTAATCATGTCTTTAATCTATCGAAAAGAAGAAAGTCAGAAAAAAGAAGAACAAATGAACATCGTTGCCCCCCGGGAAAAAGACCATTATGGCAAACAGCTATTCATTTTTTCACATTAGTATTGATTTTAGTTTTTGCCAACTGGGGAGCTCCCGTAAACGATAATAATTCAGGATTGTGGTTTAATATATGGTCAAATAAGTGGCTTATTACTGGCGGATTAGGAATTATTCTAATGTCCCGAGTTTGACAGATAAATTGCCATGAGTGCTCTGAAACCCTTGTAAATACTGACTTTTATTTTTAATTTTTGAAAAGTGTAGTGAACATTTTTTGTTATCAGTATACTATTTAGTGAAAAAAGT
>Ga0209409_1000424_pt1 | contig 44283 bp, 44 predicted proteins | sample AD_JPNMR1_MetaG_FD_184424 | JGI IMG/M metagenome (GOLD analysis project Ga0209409, IMG submission 184424) | Active sludge microbial communities of municipal wastewater-treating anaerobic digesters from Japan - AD_JPNMR1_MetaG (SPAdes) (version 2) | ecosystem: Engineered > Bioreactor > Anaerobic... | reverse complement strand
TCGACTACATTCAACAATTGAATATGTTTCACCAAATAAAAAACGGAACGTTGCGTAAAGCAAAGTATATTTATGAAAAGATGAAATATCCGCCGTTTTAGGTGTCTATTTTATTGATATAAGGTCAATCAATAGGATTATTACCTTTATTGGTCTTGTCTCTCCTTGCAAAGGACTATATCGTTATAATGGGTTTAATGGTTGCGTTCATATTTGCTTTATTATTAATCATTATTGGAGTTAAAGCATTTGGCTTAGTAGATAAAAAGAGCTTGAGAAAGGTAAAGAATTGAAAAGGAAATAAGATTTGTGTAATAATGTTATACCAGAAAATTTACACCGCTTTTGATCATCATCAAAAAGCGGCGTTTTCTTTTTTACCAAGAACTGAAATTCGTCAATTATCTTTTGAAGCATTAAATTAAATATCTATCATCAACTCCGATCATTAATCCCCAAATAATGATCGGAATTTTCATATAATCTAACTTCAGGTTCCTTCCGATAATTAAAATTGAAAGCATTACGATTGCTTTTTTTACAAAAAAACGGAAGGAGGTGAATAAATGAAAGATATCGCAATATTACCAGCGCTCAACCTTGAATCAGTTGGTGGTAATTCTGCTTTAAAATCAAAACCTACAAACTCCAAAGGTGCGTCATTCCAACAAATTTTTGCTTCGGTAAACGGTTCGCCGGATCGGGAATTGCCAACCGAGCTGTCTGTAGAAAAACCACAGTCAGAACCAGTTGAGCATGACAATACGGAGTTACCACTGCCATTAGCAAATTTGGCAGCAGATCAAACTCTCAATCCAGTGCTGATTGCGCAAATGATGGCTGGCCTGCAAACTAATCTAAATACCGATGTCGTTATCGATAATAATCATGAAGAACAATTGGTGACTCAACCTGAAGTTAGGTTGGCAGCGATTACGACACCGGAAAACCGGCCATTTGTATTAGAAACAGTTACGCCAAACAATATTTCTGCGGAGATTCTTCCCAATTTTGAAGCAGAAAGTATTGTGTTTGGGGATGAAGCAGCCCAGGGTTTGTTTCTTTCTCAAGCAGAGCCGAAAAAGTCAATGGAGTTGGCAGTGGAAAATCCTCAACCTTCTTTGGCTAATGTTCAAGAGAATAAACCTGCTAAGGGAATGAGTGATGTTTTTCCTGTAAAACTGGATGTAGTTAAGGTAAAACCACTATCGGTTCAGTTAACCCAACCGTTGCAACCAAATTTGTTAAACTTGATTAATCATAATCAGTTAGTATCAAATGAGAGTGAATTAAATCCAGATTCATTGGAACAACCGGTTATTGGACAAGTTGCAACTAATGGTAATGTTTTGAGCAATGAAGTAAAGCAATCAGCCATAACAAAAGGCGATTTGAAAGGGTCAGATGATAAGACGGTTTTTGATCTGTTGGTTGACCAATTAACTACAGACGCTGGCAGTGAAGAGCTTAATGGCAATCTGAAACTATTGGAACCGGAGATTCCTTTTGAAGAGGTTGATTTAAAGAATTTGGTTAGTAAGGTCGATAATATAACATTACCTGAACTAAATCAACGTCAAGTTACTAATTTAATCTCACCAACCAAAGAGAACGATGGCGAATTGCCGGTATCAAAAAGTGAGCTTTTTACACAGATCGTTGAGAAAGCTAAGGTAATGGTTAGTCAGGGTAACAGTGAGATGGAGATCAGCCTTAAACCAGATAATTTAGGAAAATTACAACTGAAGATCTCCTTAGAAAATCACTTGGTTACAGCCAAATTCGTCGCTGAATCAGATCAGGTAAAACAGATCTTGGAGTCCAATCTGGTCCAATTAAGAAATTCACTTCAGGAACAAGGGATTCAAGTGGAAAATCTGATGGTTTCGGTCGGTCAGGATGGTAACGGAGCAGAAAGCTTCCAACAACATTTTGCCGATCAATCAAAGAACTTTGAGCTTCAAAGGATCAAATTAAACAACAATACCATTGAAGAGATATTTGAAACCGGAGTGGAAAAACAAAGAATGTTATCCTACTCAAAGATCGATTTAATTGCTTAATGCTTAATCCCGAAAGGAGGTGTAAAGATGCAGGTTACAGCGGCAACGACCAATGGATATATGAATACGACTAAAACCAGAAATACCGGTGATTCCTTGGGTAAAGACGATTTCTTACGGTTGTTGGTGACTCAGTTACAAAACCAGGACCCGCTAAATCCCATGGAAGATAAGGAGTTTATCTCACAAATGGCCCAGTTTACTTCGTTGGAGCAGATGCAAAACTTGGTCAAAGCCTCCAGTTTTCAACAGGCGACAGCGATGATTGGACAAAATGTCAAAGCCGTAATCTATGATAATGGTATGTCCGAATTGATCTTTGGCAGGGTTACTTCCGTTTCCCAAATCAGTGGGGAGATGTATCTCACTTTAGATGACGGTTTCCAGATTAAGATGAGTGATGTCCAGGCAGTATTGGGTGCGGAAGGTTTATTGCAGGAAGCGATGAGTTATGTTGGACAGACGGTATTGGCGAGACAATACGCCGGTAACGGGGAGACCGTAGGATTGGAAAAAGTAAAGATCGAATCAATTGCCCTCGTAGATGGTGTGATCAAGCTGACTACCAGTAATGGAAGAACGATTACACTGAATGATATTTTCAATGTCATAACTGATGAGGAGGCACTATGAACGACAAGATCTTTATTAGGCCACCCCAGATCGGTCCGGTAACACCAAGAGTCGATCAAAAAAGCCATAAACCAAGTAATATTAATGGTACCGATTTTTCCCAGGTGTTTCAGGAACAATTACAGAAACAAAGTGAAGTGAAATTTTCGGCACATGCGTTAAAACGGCTTGAAGACCGGAATATCTCGCTTGGGAATAAGGAATTAAGTCAACTGAAGGATGCGGTGAACCGGGCTGAAGCAAAAGGTGCAAAAGAATCATTGATTTTGATGGATAACTTAGCGTTAATCGTCAGTATTAAAAACCGGACTGTGATTACGGCGGTTGACGGTGACAGTCTGAAAGAGAATGTTTTTACCAACATCGACAGTGCGGTGATCGTTAATTGATTTCAAACCGAATTATGGATTGACTTAAAGAAGCCGGACCTCTTAACTGCGAGGAAGCTTCTGGACCCGCGGAATGAGTGAAGCGGGAACAATAACAAGGAGGTCGTAAATATCATGATGCGTTCAATGTTTGCCGGAGTATCCGGTTTGCGCAACCATCAAATACGGATGGACGTAATCGGTAATAATATTGCTAATGTTAATACAATTGGGTTTAAATCCAGTCGTGTTAGTTTTCAGGACACTTTAAACCAGATGTTGCGTGGTGCTTCAGCACCACAAGGTGAACGTGGCGGGATCAACCCGCTCCAAGTCGGATTGGGTGTCAATATTGCAACGATTGATGTTATTCATACTCAAGGTAATCTTCAAAATACCGGTAAAATCAGTGATGTGGCAATCCAGGGTGACGGATTTTTCATTTTGAGCGATGGTGGTAACCAATACTATACCAGAGCCGGAAACTTTAATATGGAACGTGACGGACGGTTGGTGAATCCTTCAAACGGATTGGTAGTCCAAGGCTGGATGGCTGATGATTTAGGGAATATCAATCCTAATAGTCCGTTGACGAATATTAGGTTGCCGATTGGTCAAACAATTAATCCGGTAGCTACTTCCGTAATTGAGTTTGGAGGGAATTTGAATTCCCAAACATTAGGGGAGCTTACTTATTCTGAAATGACTCTGACCGATGAGAACGGAAACTCGGTCCGGGTAGCCTATAATCTAATACCCACTTCCAATTATAATGAATTCCAGTATACGACAGTTGTTACCAATGGTTCGATCGTTTCAGGAACCGGCAGTGGTATTATCAGGCTCAATCTGGATGGAACGGTTGCTGCGATTTACGGAAGTAGTTTTAAAGTTCAATCCGGAGCGGCAAATGCGCTGCCGATTACCATTAATCCGCCGCAAATCGGTCAAGCCAGTGGCGGAATCTTTTCAGTAGCGAAAAACAGCGCCGAAGACCTGACTTTAAGGGCAGCTTTTTCAGGGGCAGGTACCTATCCTACCTCGGTTAGAGATGAACAGGGAAATCTGATCACCTTTGATTATGAAGTAACCAGCCTTGGTGGTTATGACTACGCCTGGAATATTGTTAACGTCAGCAGCGGTGGAAAGCTTGCTTCAGGTTCAGGTGGGACGTTCACTTGGGATGGTACCACTTTCTCTGGCAGTAGCGGTAGTATTGTCCTAACATCTGCTGCTGGTTATGATGTAACTTTAGGGCCGCGCGCTGCTGATCAGCCACCTTATCAAGTTATTAATCGGGAAGGTATCAACTCATTCGTTGGCAGTTTTGATGTCCCCAAACCGATTGTAAACACGACTAAAGTCTATGATTCGTTAGGCAATTCCCATATCTTGGTTACAACTGTAACCAAAACAGATGTTAATAATTGGAGCTGGGTTACTACTGATGCTGCCAATAACGTTATTGGCAGCGGCGTCTTGACTTTTGCCAGTAACGGTAATCTGATTGCTGCTCCTGGAAGTACCATCAGCTTTACTCCGACCGGCGCCGAACCGATTGTGATTACCCCCGATTTCAGCAAGGTAACGCAGTTTGCCAGCAATACGTCAGAGATCAATTCGCCATTCCAAAATGGTTATCCAATGGGTCAATTGCAGAGTTTTAATATTGACAAAAGCGGACAGATCATTGGAGTCTTCTCTAATGGTATGAATAAGACCTTAGCGCAGATGGCGATTGCTAATTTCACCAACCCGGCCGGACTGATCCGTTCCGGTGATACTTTGTTTGAGGTTTCCGGTAACTCCGGTCCGCCACAGATCGGTCAAGCCGGACAGAACGGGCGTGGACTGGTAACACCGGGTGCGGTTGAGATGTCCAATGTTGATCTGTCGCAAGAGTTTACCGATATGATTGTTACCCAACGTGGATTCCAATCCAATTCGCGGATTATCACTACTTCTGATGAGATGTTGCAGGAACTGGTTAATTTGAAACGATAGGAAAGTATTCCGTAGGGGTTCATCTATCTTGAACCTCTACGGAAAATTAATTTGATAAGAGTATTAGCCTTATCAGATGTTAATTTATTTATGGGGATGAGGTGATAGCGATGATTCCGGTAAGACGGTTAAGTGGCGAAGAGATAATGATCAATCCTCATCTGATCGAATTGATTGAATCAACTCCGGATACGGTTATTTCCTTTACAAATGGTCGTAAGATAATGGTTCAAGATTCGGTTGACAGTATTGTCGCAAAGATAATCGAGTATCGTAAATTAATCGGTGATAGGAATTTCACTGACTATGACGGTGTGTCCTGAGGTGATTAAATGGAAACGCTTATTGGAGTTGTTGGCGGTTTAATAGTTGTTGCAATCGGGATTATGCTAAATGGATCCTTGCTTGGCTTTGTGGACTATCCGTCAATGTTTATTACGTTTGGCGGTTCGGCCATGGCTTTGTTGGTTAACTATCAATTTAGCCAGTTTATCGGTGCCTTTAAAGCGATGATGTTGCTTTTTAAGAAAGATGAATCTGATGTTGAGCGGGTTCTTGAAGAAATAGTTGAATACGCTAAAAAGGCCCGGCGCGAAGGTTTACTGGCTTTAGAAGATGAAGTTCAAAAATCAGATGATGAATTTCTCAAGAAAGGGATTCAATTGATCGTTGACGGAACCGATCCGGAATTAGTCCGCAGTATTTTGGAGATCGAATTATCGTTTATGGAAGAACGCCATCAGACAAACAAATCATTCTTTGAAAGCTGGGGTGCGTTAGCACCGGGATTTGGGATGATTGGAACGGTTATTGGGTTGATTCAGATGCTGGCCAATCTGGAGGATGTATCCAAAATTGGGCCGTCAATGGCGGTAGCTTTGATTACGACATTTTATGGGGCGTTATTTGCCAATTTAATCTGTACCCCAATTGCCGGGAAATTAGCGATTCGCAGTTCCAACGAACAATTTTTAAAACAACTGATGATTGAAGGAATTCTTTCAATTCAAGCAGGGGAAAATCCACGGATCGTTGAAGAAAAACTAACTGCATTTCTATCACCGTCGCAACGTAATGCGCTCAAAGCCAAACAAGAAACTAAAGTGGGTGATGAGAGGGAGAGGGTGAATTCAGTTGCGTAGGAGAAAACCGCCTGAAAATAAAGGTGGAGCACCTGGGTGGATGACTACTTACGGTGATATGGTTACATTATTATTGACCTTTTTTGTCATGTTGTATGCATCGTCGACGATCGATACCCAGAAATATATTCAGATTGTTAATTCTTTAAGAGGGGCACTAGGCGGCAATGTTGGTGTGTTAAACAATGGAGCTTCAGTCCAGAATATTGGTGATAAGACTACTGAAAATCTGGTTTATCGCCGATTGTTGGAGCAACTGACTAGAGTGGTTAGTCAAAGAGGACTGGAAGGAAAAGTTGAAATCAGTACCACTGATGAAGGAATTGTTTTAAGTTTTAAAGAAAGACTCTTTTTTAGGATTGGATCAGCCGATATATTAATTGAAGCATATTCGATTTTGAATGAAGTAGGAACGATTTTAAAAGAGCATGAGTTACCAATCAGGGTTGAAGGTCATACTTGCGATCTGCCGATTAAAAATTATAAGTTTCCGTCTAATTGGGAGTTATCGGCGATTCGTTCCATTAATGTAGTTCGTTATTTGATTGAGAACTCAAAGATCAAGCCGGAATTAATTTCATCAGCGGCTTATGGTCAGTATCGGCCGATAGTTGAAAACCATAATGAAGAAAACCGTGCCCGAAACCGGCGTGTTGATATTATTATTATTGTCGCCCCAAGATTATTGTTGGAGAGTAAATGATTCAATCTTTGCTAAAGTGACAGGAGGACTTTATGGCTAAGGATAATGTGACAAACAATGAAGCTAAAGCAAAAAATTCAACTGTAACTGTTGTCTTAATTGGACTATTTTCATTCTTGATTACCGTGGTTATTGCGGGAACAGTAATCTTTTTAACCTTGAGAAATGACGGCTCAAGCCATCCAAATGTCGAGTTAGGCGTCGGTACAAAAAAAAATGTTGAATTAGGGCCATTAGTTTCAATTGGAAATGATATTATTGTTAATTTAGCCAAACAAGGAAGCATGGATTATTATCTCAAAGTTAATGTGACTTTAGAAGCTGGTAACAAAAAAGTTGCCGAAGAATTGACTAATCGCATTCCTCAAGTTAGGGATCTATTGATAAATATTTTAAGTTCGAAAACAATAGATAAAATTAATGAAAAAGAAGGGAAAGAACTCATACGCAGAGAAATTATAAATGATATTAATGAAATTTTGTCAACTGGTAAAATTAAAAATGTTTTTTTTCAAGAATTTGTAATACAGTAGGAGGTGCGTTTAGTAGTGGCTGAAGTACTTTCCCAATCAGAAATCGATTCTCTACTAGATGCGCTATCATCAGGTAGTTTAAAAGTTGAAGAAGTTATCAGCGATGAGAAGAAGAAGAAGATTAAACCTTATGATTTTCGTCGTCCCAATAAGTTTTCCAAAGATCAATTGCGAACTTTAGTTATGTTACACGAGAATCTTGCCAGATTGATGACTACTTCATTATCAACATATTTACGAAGCATGGTGCGGGTTCAAGTGGCTTCTGTCGATCAGTTGACTTATGAAGAGTTTACCAAATCATTACCGAATCCTACAGTTATGAACATTATTTCTTTAAAGCCATTGGAAGGAAATTTTGTATTTGAATTCTCACCACAACTTGCTTTTGCAATTATTGATCGTTTATTGGGTGGAGCAGGTAGCACCATTGAAAAGGTTCGTGAATTAACCGATATTGAACAAACGGTTATTAAACGAGTAATTTTAAAGATGCTAAGCAACATTAAAGAAGCTTGGCAAGTAGTAATTGATTTGGACCCTAATTTTGAAAGTATCGAATTAAATCCGTTATTTACGCAGATTATTCCGCCTTCAGATATGATAGTGCTAATTACTTTAGATGTTCGGATTGGTGAAACATTTGGATTGATGAATATCTGTCTTCCATTTATGGTGTTAGAGCCGATTATTAGCCGTCTGAACGCACAATTTTGGTTTGCTAGGACCAGTAAAAATGCAACTGAGAAAAGTATTGCTTCGCTCCAATCGCGGTTAGAACAAGCGATGGTAAGGGTGACCGTGGAGTTGGGCAGAGCAGGGATTACTGTTGGCGAATTACTCAATATTAATGTTGGCGATGTGATTCAGTTAGAACAACCGGTGAATAAATCGTTAGCAGTGCATATTGGTAACAATGTTAAATTTTATGCCAGTCCCGGACTGTCAGGGAGCCGAATGGCAGTTCAGATCAATCAAGTTGTTTATGAAGGAGAGGAAGAGAATGGATCGTCAGATATTGTCTCAGGAAGAGATTAATGCTTTATTAAAAGATATTGATAATATTCCTCAGTTGACTTCTGAACAACGTGACACTTTAGGTGAAATAGGTAATATTAGTTATGGAACAGCTTCGACGGCTTTATCGGGGTTATTGAATAAACGCGTTGATATTACTACTCCAACCGTTTATTTAACAACGCAAAAGGAGCTTAAAGAGCAGTATCCTAATCAACATGTGCTGATTGAAGTTGATTATAAAAATGGGTTACATGGTAGTAATATCCTGATAATGAAACTAAGGGATGCAGCAGTTATTGCCGATTTAATGATGGGGGGCAGTGGTGAAAGCCCAAAAGAAGAATTAACGCAGATGGAGTTAAGTGCAGTTGGTGAAGCGATGAACCAGATGATCGGAAATGCAGCAACTTCGTTGTCGACTCTGTTTTCAAAACGAATTGATGTTGAGCCTCCTAAAGTAACTATTGTTGATTTTGCTAATGAAGAACAAGTCCTTCATAATATTGGGACTGGTGAATATTTGGCGACAGTCTCCTTTAAGCTGGAAATTGAAGGCTTAGTCGACAGCGAAGTTATGCTGATGATACCGTATAGCTTTGCAATCGAATTAGTCGATACCCTTTTAGGACAAGCAAAACAACCGGTACAACCGGCGCCGCCCCCGAAAGTGCAATCACAACCGGCTCCGCCAAAACCGGAACCTGAGTATCGGGAGCAAGTCCCGCCGCCACAAGCAGCGGCTCCGGCAAACGAACCAACATTTTATCATGAACCGCGTTCACCGGTTATGGTTCAGCCGGCGCAATTCACTTCGATTGGTAATAATCGTCTGAATAAGGAACCGGGAAACATTGGCCTTATTCTGGATGTTCCATTACAAGTTACAGTTGAATTAGGCAGTACCCGAATGAAGATCAAAGATATTTTGGAACTGGGACTAGGTTCGATTATTGAATTGGACAAATTGGCAGGTGACCCGGTTGATATCTTTGTAAACGGCAAATTAATTGCCAAAGGCGAGGTAGTAGTTATTGATGAAAATTTCGGTATTAAAGTGACAGATATTGTTAGTCAGATCGAACGGGCAAATTCACTTCAATAGACTAAAGGGGGAATTTTCAAGTGGGTAATAGAGTATTAGTAGTTGATGATGCGGCATTTATGAGAATGATGATTAAAGATATTTTGCGAAAAGGCGGTTATGACGTCGTCGGTGAAGCTGAAGACGGCGCTAAAGCAATTGAAAAATATAAAGAACTGAATCCGGATTTAGTAACGATGGATATTACCATGCCTGATATGGATGGAATAACTGCTGTTAGGGAGATCCGTAAAATTAATCCTAACGCCCTGATTATAATGTGCAGTGCTATGGGCCAACAGGCAATGGTAATTGACGCGATCCAAGCCGGAGCGCGGGACTTTGTTGTAAAACCATTCCAGCCCGATCGGGTCTTGGAAGCTGTTCGTAAAGTTTTAGCCTAGATTGTTGTCGAAATACAAACCGGTTAAATTAAATAGAATTGTTCTAATGAAACTAAAGTTTGTTTTGTTAGAATTGCATTGAAAGGATGCGGATAGATGCGGAGAATCAACCGATTTTTGTGGTTTTACCCAATTGTCGTTGTTTTGTTCCTCCTGTTACTGGCATTGCCTTTATATGCTTCATCAGGCACAACAAATGAGATTGTTGAAGATACTAAGCCTGAATTTGGCGGGCAATGGATCTGGGCTTTGTTTTCCTTAATAATTGTAGTTTTTTTAGCATATTGGGTTAGTAAATTGGTAGCCGGAAAGTATGGAATAGCCCAAGCGAAACACATTAAGGTGGCCGAAAGTCTCTGTTTGGGACCGAATCGCCATCTTTATCTATTATTAGTGGACAAAAATGTTATGTTGGTTGGGGCAACAGAGCATGGTTTGAGTTTACTGAAAGAATTGCCTGACCCGGAATTATACAAGGAATTGGAGAAATCAATCAATAATTCGCTTACCTCCACGGCATTTAAAGATATTCTATCGCCATTAATGGGAGCAAATGGTTCCAATGATGAAAGTGTTGAATATTCAAGTGGAAAGGAACGTTTACGTCAAGGATTAGCAACGATTAAATCTTGGCGAAGGAGAAGATAAACAAGTTGAAACAGAAGAAAAAAAGCCTGCGAAGATTGTTTTATCTGCTTTTATTACTGATACCATTATTGATTGGCGGAGTTGCCCTGGCAGCGCCGCAGACAATACCGATACCCCAAATTCAAATTGGAGTCAATACCGCTCAAAAGCCGTTAGAGATAGCCCAAAGCTTGCAAATGTTAATTATCTTGACAGTTCTGTCATTAGCTCCGGCTATTTTAATTATGACGACCTCGTTTGTCCGAATTGTGATTGTTCTTTCATTTACCCGAACAGCAATTGGAACCAACCAAATGCCCCCTAACCAGGTGATGATTGGTTTAGCTTTATTCCTGACATTCTTTACAATGGCTCCTACTTGGGATGCAGTTAATAATCAGGCGTTGCAACCTTTTTTAAATGGACAGATTTCGCAAGAAGATGCTTTCACTAAGGCCTCGGCTCCAATTCGCGATTTCATGTTCAAACAGACCAGAAATAAGGATTTGAAACTGTTTATTCAGGCTTCAAAGTTGCCGAACCCTAAAAATAAAGATGAGATTCCGACACAGGTATTGATTCCAGCCTTTGTGATCAGTGAGTTAAAAACTGCATTTCAGCTTGGTTTTATGATCTTTATTCCATTTCTGGTAATTGATATGATTGTTGCCAGTACGTTGATGTCAATGGGAATGATGATGTTACCGCCGGTAATGATCTCCTTACCCTTTAAGATATTGCTTTTTGTAATGGTTGACGGATGGCATCTGGTAGTACGCTCTTTAATATTAAGCTTCAATTAAGAAAAGGTTTGGATTAAGAGAAAGGGCTGATTAGAGTGACCGATACATTTATAATTGCTGTTGGTCGAGAAGCGTTATTGACGGTGATGATGGTTTCTGCCCCATTGCTGGGAATTGGATTGTTGGTTGGTCTAATTATCAGTATTTTTCAGGCGACAACCCAAATCCATGAACAGACACTTACGTTTATACCGAAAATTGTTGCAATAATGATTTCAATGGTGATCTTTGGGCCATGGATGTTACATACATTAATTTCATTTGCTGATAAAATCCTGGCCAATTTAAACCAATTTACTTTCATTCGTTAATAAATAATTAAACTTATTACACAGGTGCAGATAAGATGAATGTTGAAGCCATTCTGGGCGTGAATATAACCCAATTTTTACTTAGTTTTGCCAGAGCTTCGGGACTGATAGTTGCCGCACCGGTATTTCAAAGCCGGAGTATTCCGATGCAGGTTAAAGCCTTATTGGCCGGTGTATTGGCAGCAACCACGGCGGCTTATGTTAGTAGTGATTTGGACCTCGAGAAATTCAGCTTTTGGATGGCAGTTGTTACTTTGATTCAGGAAGTCTTAACCGGAATCATCATTGGTTTGATGATCAATCTTCCAATGTATGCTTTTCAGTTGGCAGGGTACTTCTTTGATGTCCCAATGGGTTTTGGAATGGTCAATATCATTGATCCGCAATCGGGGACGGAGATGCCGTTAATGGGGCATTTTAATTATATTTTTGCCTGTTTGATCTTCTTGGCAATCAATGGTCATCATTCAGTGATTATGGCATTGATCCGCAGTTATGAACTGATTAAACCAGGAATGTTTTTTCTCAGGAAAGAAGCGGTCGGAGTCTTTCTGCAAGCATTTTCAGGGATGTTTTATCTTGGGTTTAAAATCGGGATTCCACTAATCGGCAGCATCTTTTTGGCTGATGTTGCTTTAGGGGTGATTTCCAAACTGATCCCGCAGATTAATGTGTTTATCGTAGGTTTTCCGGTGAAGATTTTGTTAGGTATTTTTATTATTATTGTTTTTTTACCAACATATGTGTTCTTGATTGAACAGAGTTTTGCCAATTCAGGGGATACATACCGAATGTTACGGCTGATGTTGCAGAATTTATATGTTAAATGAGTGGAACAATCATGTGCGGACAGGTTATTGATAATAATGATAATCAATTTATTTTGAATAATAAGACTGAAATTGAAAAACTCCAAGTTTCACTGCAGTTTAATCTCCAATTCTTTGCGGAAGGAGATTCCGACAAGACCGAGGAAGCTACGCCAAGACGGAAAACTGAAGCCCGTAAGAAAGGGCAAGTAGCTAAAAGTGTTGAATTGAACTCGGTTGTTGTATTATTAGGGTTATTTATAATCCTTAATTCTTTGGGAAGTTGGTTTTATTTTCAATTTGTTGATTATTTTAAAGATACCTTATCACCTGCTCAGCTTAACCGGGAGTTAACCGTCAATGCTTTAAAGGAGCTTTCATTTCAACATCTTTTGTTTTATGGTAAAATCTTTTTACCATTAGGTTTAGGAGCGATGCTCTTTGGACTGATCGTTAATTATGCGCAGGTTGGAGTATTATTTACACTGGAACCGTTAAAACCCCAATTTGGAAGGATCAATCTTTTTTCAGGATTTAAGCGGATTTTGAGCCCGCGGAGTTTGGTTGAATTAGTTAAAGCATCAATTAAATTAATAATCGTTTCATATGTTGCTTATTCGACAATTAAAGCAAGGTATTCGGTTTTAATATTATCAATCCGGCAGTCGCCATTCAAAGCGGCGCTCGATGTTTGGAGTATTCTGTATCAGGTCACAATGAAGATCTGTGTCTTCTTACTGATACTGGCGGTTTTTGATTATGCTTATCAACGCTGGGAATATAACAAGAGCTTGCGGATGACCAAAAAAGAGATCAAAGATGAGTTTAAGCAGATGGAAGGCGATCCCCAGGTTAAAGCGAAGATTAAGCAGCGGCAGCGCCAAATGGCAGCTCGCCGGATGATGCAGGAAGTTCCAAAAGCAGATGTTGTTATAACCAACCCGACTCACTTTGCAGTAGCTTTAAAGTATGATCCGTTAAGTATGGCAGCGCCGGTTGTTATTGCTAAAGGTGAAGGCTATGTGGCGGCAAAGATTAAAGAGATTGCTAAGGAACATGATATTGTTACCGTTGAAAACAAACCTTTGGCACAAACTTTATTTAAAACGGTTGATATTGGCGAAGAGGTACCGGCCAAACTTTTCCAAGCAGTTGCCGAAGTACTGGCGTTTGTTTATCGGTTACGGCAACAACGGGCATCAGGCTGATTTTTCCAATTAATAATTAAGGATTAATTGTAGATTTTTATTTAATCTTCGCAAAAATTTACCGATAAATGAATATGACAGGGAGAGAAATATGGTTGGAGCAAATAATACTGTTTTATCAAACCAATTTTTAAAAAGTGGCGAATTATCGGTAGTAGCGATTATTGTATTGGTACTGGTGATGTTTTTGGTACCATTACCATCCTGGATCTTGGATGTCTTTTTAAGTCTTAATATTTGCATCGGATTCTCGATCCTATTATTAACGATGCATGTCCGTAAAAGCTTGGAATTTTCGGTTTTTCCGTCATTGTTATTGGTAACAACCTTATTCCGGTTAGCATTGAATGTTTCATCAACCAGGTTAATTTTGCTGGAAGGGCAAGCAGGCGCGGTTATTCATGCATTTGGGTCAGTTGTGGCCGGTAATAACTATATCGTTGGTTTTGTAATGTTTGTTATTTTAACAATCATTCAGTTTATGGTTATTACCAAAGGGTCGGAGCGGGTCGCTGAAGTTGCTGCCAGGTTTGTTTTAGACGCAATGCCTGGTAAGCAGATGAGTATCGATGCCGACCTGAATGCCGGATTAATTAATGAGACTGAAGCCCGAAGCAGAAGACGTGAAGTTGAACGGGAAGCGGATTTTTACGGAGCAATGGATGGAGCCAGTAAGTTTGTTAAAGGTGACGCCATTGCCGGAATCTTAATTACCGTAATCAATTTGATTGGTGGTTTTGCAATTGGTTACCTCCAAAAAGGGTTTACCGATCCCTTAGAAGCATTGAAAGTATATGCTTTATTGACAATCGGTGACGGATTGGTCAGTCAGGTCCCGGCGTTATTGATCTCAACAGCTACCGGTATTTTGGTAACCCGATCGGCTTCGGAAGATAATTTAGGAACCGATGTAACCAAACAGTTGCTTGCTTATCCTAAAGTATTCTGGATTGTTGCAATTGCGGTTGCTTTTTTTGGGATAATACCTGGTATGCCGAAGATTCCCTTCTTTTTGTTGGCTGGTATTGTTGGCTTTTTAGCTTATAGTTTGAAACAGGTTCAAATCACTGATGAACTTGTCGCCGAGCAGGAACAACCGGTTGAGGAAGAGGTTAAGAGACCGGAGAATGTTGCAACTTTACTCCAGGTTGAACCGATGGAATTAGAGATTGGTTATCGTTTGATTCCGTTAGTGGATCCGTCACAAGGCGGAGATTTATTTGAGCGGGTTACCCTGATCAGACGTCAGACCGCTTTGGAATTAGGAATGGTTTTACCACCGATCCGAATTCGCGATAATATGCAATTGGAACCGAATACATATGTGATCAAGATTAAAGGGATTGATGTTGCCAAAGGGGAGATCCTCACGAACTACTATTTAGCAATGGATCCAGGGATTGTTGTCCAACCGCTTGAGGGTATTCCTACGGTTGAACCGGCGTTTGGATTGCCGGCGATCTGGATAACTGAAAACCAACGCGATGAAGCGGAGATTGCTGGTTATACCGTAGTTGATCCGCCATCAATTCTGGCAACTCACCTCACTGAAGTGATTAAGAGCAGAGCGTATGAGTTGTTAGGACGCCAGGAAGTTCAGTCATTGATCAATAACATTAAAGAAGATTATAATGTAGTAGTCTCGGAGTTAATCCCTAATTTAATGACGATTGGTGAGATCCAAAAAGTATTAGCAAATCTGTTAAAAGAAGGAATTGCCATTCGTAATCTGGTAGCGATTTTAGAAACGTTGGCTGATTATGCGCCGATGACCAAAGACATTGATCTGTTAACTGAATTTGTGCGTCAGGCTTTGGCAAGACAGATTACGAAGATGGTTCAGTCAGATGATGGTGCAGTCCGGGTGATTACTTTACATCCGACTTTAGAACAATATTTGGGAAAGGTCCAGCAAGAAGCCAAAGAAATGATGGGTTATTCGATGGATCCGCGAATTATTCAAGCAATTTATGATAAATTGGGAGAGATAATTCAACAGACAACTTCGATGGGTTATCAACCAGTGATTTTAACCTCACCGACAATTCGTTTAACATTTCGGCGGATTACAGAAAGAATTTCAACCAAATTAATCATTTTATCTTATAATGAGATTATTCCTGAAGCGGAAGTACACTCTATTGGGGTGGTGGAAATAGAACTATGAGGGTCAAACGATATGTTGCCGATTCGATCCAGGAAGCAATTGCCCGAGTGAAAAGCGATTTAGGCCGTAATGCAATAATCTTACATACAAAACCTTTTAAAGAAGGCGGTTTTTTAGGGTTATTTAGTCAACGGCGGGTAGAAGTGATTGCTGCGGTTGATGATGAATCGAAATCGAAAAATCCGCCTGTAAAGAAAGAAAAAACCACAGTGGCAGGTGGGGCTGCAACGATCACTGAGTCGGAGGTTACCAGTGGACCCATGTTAGCGAAGGCCGAAGCTGCAGTGGCAGCATCCGCGGCGGGATTAAAGACTGTCTCGTCAGGCTCACCTTCATTGGAAGCCCCACTGGCTGATTCACTAGAGTCATCTGCGGTTATAACCCCTACTAAAGCAGCTCCTTCAGTTTTGACAGTTCCAAATAAAACTGCAGTGAGTCAGGAAGAGTTCAAATCGTTACGCGATGAGATTGCTGAAATGAAGGACTTAATTCGGCAAGTAGCAACTAAACCGCTTGTAGTTGCGTCGGCAACCAAAGATCCAATAGTTGCGGAACTGGAAGACCGACTGTTAAATTTGGGGATCATTCCTGAATTGGTTGAATACCTAATTGAGCAGATGCCGGAGAAGTTTTTAAATGATAATGTTCCGCTTCAGGAACGATTAAATTATTGCCGCCAACTATTGGAAGCCAATATTATGTTTTCGGAACCAATTAAAGCTGATGGCAGTAAACAGGAGATAATTGCACTGATCGGTCCGACCGGTGTTGGTAAAACGACGACGATTGCTAAGCTTGCCGCCAATTATAGTTTGTTTGAGAAAAGAAAGGTTGGTTTAATTACCATTGATACTTATCGAATTGCGGCGGTTGAACATTTAAAAACTTATGGCGATATTATGAATTTACCGGTAGAAGTAGTCTATACTCCGGCAGACATGAATCAGGCAATCAAAAATCTGCATGAATGTGATCTGATTATGATTGATACTGCCGGCCGGAGTCCGCATAATCAAAAGATGATGGAGGAGTTAAGAAAATTTGTCAGTCATGCTGATATTAATCAAATTTTATTAGTGATCAGTGCGACGACGCAATTACGTGACATGATCAATATTGAAGAAAAATTTGCCCGAATTGCCTATACTCATTTGGTTTTTACCAAATTAGACGAAACAAGTTGTTTAGGTCCAATAACCGGATTGGCCTGGAAAGTTAAACGGCCAATATCGTATTTAACTGTCGGACAGAATGTTCCGGATGATATTGAGGTAGCAACTCCAGATAAATTAATTGCTCGCTTATTTGAGGAGTCACAACATGGTTGATCAAGCAGAACGTCTTAGAGAAATTGTAAAAAGAAATAAAACAACCAACTCCTCGCGGGTTATTGCAATTACCAGTGGGAAAGGCGGAGTTGGAAAAACAAATTTAGCAGTAAACTTAAGTCTGGCTCTGATCAAATTAGGTTCAAGAGTGCTTTTGGTAGATGCCGACTTAGGACTGGCTAATGTTGATGTGATGTTAGGATTGGTACCTCGCTATAATTTGGGCCAGGTAATAACCGGTCAATGCAACATCAATGAGATTATTACTGTTGGGCCTTTAGGTTTACGGATTATTGCGAGTGGTTCAGCTGACTATAAAATGGCTAATTTATCCGATCGAAGCATCGATTTTTGCTTGAAGCAGTTAAATGATATTGAGAAAGATACCGATATAATGATTGTGGATACCGGAGCCGGAATTTCCCGGAATGTACTTAAATTTGTTTTAGCTGCCGGTGAAGCAATTGTTGTTACAACACCCGAACCGACAGCGATTACTGATGCTTATGGTGTTATTAAAGTGATTGCTAATTCAAATCCGAAGACTCCGATTTGGTTAGTGGTCAATATGGTTAAAGATGAAGATGAAGGGCAACAGGTAGTTGAACGCCTGCAAGCCGTCTGCAATAAGTTCTTGGGGATCGAATTGATTAACATCGGTTTTATTCCATTTGATAATCAAGTTTCAAAAGCAGTTAAAGAACAACAACCGTTTTTGATTGGCAAACCGCGTTCAGTGGCAGCGCAACAAGTGACCCAGGTGGCCAAGAACTTGATGAACCGTTCTGCCAATAATATCGGGACCCAGACGTTTTTCCAACGTCTCTTTGGAGGGAATTTTAACTAATTTAAGCAGAAAAAGCTGAAATATCAAGCAAAAAAAGATTAAGCTGTTAGATTTTATTAAATGTATGCAGGAATTAGTAATAATAAGTCTAATTTTTAATCATAGGAGGTGCGATGATGGATATATCCCAATACTTAAATGTGTTTATGGATGAATGTCGAGAACACCTTCAGACATTAAACCAAGTATTATTGGAACTAGAACATAATCCGGATAATTCATCCTTACTTGACCAAATATTTAGGGCAGCGCATACCTTAAAAGGCGCTTCTGCAACAATGGGTTTTAACAAGATGGCCAACCTGACCCATGCAATGGAAGATGTTTTAAGCAAACTCCGTTCTAAGGAAGTAAATGTTACCCCGGAAATTGTTAATATTTTATTTGAAGCGGTTGATCTGCTGGAATCCTTGGCCAACAGCATTGCCAGTGGCAAAGAAGAAGATATCGAAATTAACGGTATTGTTCAGTCATTAAGAGCATTAACCGTTATGCAGCCTACTCCTATTTCCGCGCAACCGGAGCGAAGGACTAATCTGCAGTTACGTTATACTGAAATAGAAAAGGAGCCAATCGTACAAGCTCTAAAAGAGGGGACCAAACTGTATCATATTGAGGTAACCCTTTCTGAGAACTGTCTGTTAAAAGGTGTCCGTGTCTTTATGGTTTTACGGGAGATCGAAAAGTTTGGTATTATTGTAAAAAGTGCACCTACTTTGAAAGATTTAGAAGATGAGAAATTTGATTTTCGGTTTGTCTTGGGTGTGCTTTCGTCAAGTGCCGTTGAGGAAATTGTTAATCCAATCTCCAATATTGTTGAAGTAGAGAAGGTAGTTTGTGAAGAGATTGAATTGAATAATATTCCAATCGAGAAGCGAATTCAGACTGTAGAGAGTGAAGATCGGTCGAAGATCAGCAGTGTTCAAACAGTCCGGGTGGATATTAAAAAGTTAGATGTTCTAATGAACTTGGTTGCAGAGTTGGTTATCAGCCGTTCGCGGTTGGAATCAATCAGTGCTGCCATTCAAAATAAACAGCTTGATGAAGTGTTGGAACAAGTAGGAAGATTGACCTTAGAACTGCGGGATAATGTTTTTAAAGCCAGAATGGTGCCCGTCGAGACGGTTTTTTCAAGATTTCCCCGCTTGATTCGTGATTTATCGCGCGAATTGAAGAAAGAAATCGATCTGGAAATCTATGGCGGAGAGACTGAACTGGACCGTACGGTTATTGATGAAATTGGCGATCCTTTGGTGCATATCATCAGAAATGCAGCCGATCATGGTATTGAGTCAGCCGAAGAACGCCTTCAAAAAAATAAACCTGAGAAAGGTAAAATAATCTTAAAAGCCTATCAGGAAGGTAATGGAGTAGTAATTAAAATTATTGATGATGGTCGTGGCTTTGATATTGAACGAGTAAAGGAGAAGGCAGTAAGTCAAGGTTTGGTTTCAAGAGAAGCTTTAGCATTGATGAAAGATGAAGAGATTTTGGAATTTACTTTCCTGCCTGGTTTTTCAACTGCCAAACAAATTACCGAAGTATCCGGCCGCGGTGTTGGGATGGATGTTGTCAAAACCAAAGTAAACGCACTGGGTGGTTTTATTAAAATTAACTCCAAGTTTGGCGAAGGCACGACGATCGAAATCAGATTGCCGTTAACGTTAGCAATTATCCAAACTTTAATGGTGCAATTGGGAAATGAAGTTTATGCGATACCTTCTGGATATATTGATCAGATTATCAGTATCAATAAGAAGGATATCAAACAGGTGCGCCAACAAGATGTATTTACGCTTCGTGGTGAAATAGTGCCTTTGATCCGGCTCCAACATGTCCTTGATACTCCAGGCGCTCTCAATGAGAGTTTTGAGGAACTTGATGTTGTTGTCTTAAAAACTGGTGACCGGTTAGTAGGTTGCGTAGTTGACGGTTTAATGAAACAACAGGATGTCGTAATTAAGTCCTTAGGAGATTATCTGGGAACAGTAAAGGGGATTGCCGGAGCTACGATCTTAGGTAATGGAAAGGTCGCATTGATCATTGACATTCGGGCAGTAGCTTAAATTGTGGTTTAGAACAATACTTAAGTTGAATTTGGGCAATTTTATTAAAATAGGATACCTTTATGGATTCTGGTAAGAAGGAGGTAGTCAGTTAGATGGGTGACAATAATAAAAAGGTTGAAGATTCAAAACAGTTGTTAATTTTTAAACTTGGTGAAGAGGAGTTTGGAGTAGATATTCTCCAAGTGAAGATCATTGAAAAACTGGATCAGGAGATTACCAGGGTACCGAAAGCGCCGGTATTTGTTGAGGGAGTAATCAATCTCCGCGGTGATATCATTCCCATTGTTGATCTCCGGAAACGGTTTGGCCTTACAACACGACCGTTGGGTTATGATACCAGGGTTATCATTGTAGAGATTAATAACAGTCAGGTTGGGATGATGGTTGATTCTGTTTCTGAAGTTTTACGGATCGATGCTGCTGATGTTGAAGAAGCACCGAAGATCACTAAAGGTGTCGATGCTGTGTATATCAATGGCGTTGCCAAGACGAATGACCGTCTGATCATCATTTTGAATTTAGACCGGGCATTATCAGCTGAGGAAGCTAAAGAATTAAAAGAGATGAATATGAATGCTTAATACTTAAAATTAGTTACCAGGGGGCCAAAATGAAGATTGAAGACCTTAATTCGACTCAATTGGATGTTTTAAAAGAGATTGGAAATATTGGTTCTGGGCATGCTGCTACAGCATTATCTCAATTATTACTGGATAAAATTGAGATGACTGTTCCCAATGTTAAAATCTTACCTTTGGAGGAAGTCAGTAATTATCTCGGTGGCGCAGAAGAACTTGTAGTAGGAATTTATATGAAGGTCTTCGGTGATGCTCCTGGTAAATTAATGTATATCTTTAAAAACGGTGATGCTCAAAAATTAGTCAATATGGTGGCTGACAGTAATTTACTCGAAATGGAGCATTATCAAGATTACGAACAATCAGTATTAGAAGAGATCAGTAATATCATGACCGGAGCTTATTTGAATGCTCTTACCAAATTAACTAATCTGACAATGCTTTCTTCGGTTCCTGCCTATTCATGTGATATGGCCGGAGCGATCATTAATTCCGCACTACTAGACTTAGGAATGCTGGGAGAATATGCTTTGTTAATTGAAACTCGGTTTAGTACCACTACCCAGCAATTAGATGGGGATTTCTTCTTGATTCCGGACCCTGGGGCTTTAGAGGTAATTTTAGAGGCTCTTGGAGTTGAGTGATGTTTATTAACGCAATTCAAATTGGTATGGCAGATTATAAAGTTGCTAAGACCCCTGAGAAATTGGCGACAATAGGTTTAGGATCCTGTGTTGCAATCTGTGTTTATGATTTTGAAAATAAAACAGGTGGTTTAGCTCATGTGATGTTGCCTGACAGTACCATTGCCAAAGAGGTAAAAAATCCGGCAAAATTTGCTGATACTGCTGTTCCAATGTTGCTTGATGAGATGGGGAAATTGGGTAGTTTGCGCAGAAATATTCATATAAAAATTGCTGGCGGCGCTCATATGTTTTCATTTAAAACCCGCGAGAATGTTTTGAATATAGGGGCAAGAAATGTAGAAATAATTGAAAGGATCTGTAAACAAGAAGGTATTAATATTATAGCTAAAGATGTTGGTGGAAATTGTGGTCGTAGTGTTTTGTTTGATTTAGCAACCGGGATTGTCTATGTTAAGACAATCAACCAAGGAGTGGCTGAGATTTAATAACTTATTGATCATTAATTTTGATTTAAAAAGTTTCTGTTCCTATATAACAACATATGAGTTCAAGGATGAATTATTTTGACCAATGGAGGGTAATAAACTAGGAGGTTAGCCATGTCAGTCGGCAAAACTATTCAAACAGAAGATGTGTTATGGCAAAATTATTTAGCTACGAAGTCTCCGGCCGCAAGAGAAGCTATAATACTTCGTTATGCTCCATTGGTAAAGTATGTTGCAGGTCGTCTCGCAATCGGTTTTCCTGCTAATGTTGAATTTGATGACTTGGTCAGTCATGGAGTATTTGGTTTAATGGATGCGATTGAAAAATTCGATCCAACCCGGAATATCAAATTTGAAACATATGCAATTGCCAGGATTCGGGGAGCGATTTTAGACGGGTTGCGAAGCAATGATTGGGTTCCCCGTTCGGTCCGGCAAAAAGCACGTGAGTTGGAACGGACCTGTGCCGATTTGGAGAATAAATTAGGACGTTCAGCGACTGATCAGGAGATCAGTGAGGCGCTTGATGTCAGTTTGCATGAGTTTTATCAACTGCTGTCAGAAGTAAGTTGTACAACCTTAAGCTCTTTAGATGAATTATGGACAATTAATTCCAACGAAGAAGACTCAGTAAGGGTTTTAGACTTGATCCGCAATGATGATAGTAAAGATCCATTATTACATGTTGAATTAGAGGAGATCAGGACTACTTTAGGGAATGCAATTGACTGTTTGCCGGAACGGGAACGAATGGTAGTAGTGCTTTATTATTATGAAGGATTGACTTTGAAAGAAATTGGTGAAATCATGGAGATCTCCGAATCACGTGTATCGCAGATACATACCAAAGCAATCTTTAGATTACGGGGACGTTTAAACAGATGGCATAAATCAACAACGGAGGTATAGTATGCCTGAACAAGGTTCCAATGAACTTCTTATTAAAGATGGCAAGGTGCGGGTGCAAATTTCTGCAGATCGAATGGAGGCTTATTTGGTGCTTGAGCCTCCTGTAGGTGATGGGAAATGGCCAACCAAAGAAGACGCATTATTGGTGCTGCAGTCCGAGAATGTTGTCTTTGGAATTATTGATGGCGCTGTTGAAGAAGCTATTCGGACCCGTAGTACCGAACCTTATTTGATAGCGAAGGGTAAAGCTCCAATACCGGGAAAAGATGCGGAACTAAAGTTTTTATTTGGTTCGGGTGACGCTGATACTCCGTTTCAGGAGGATCAGTTTGGAAGGGTTGACTACCGTAACATCAATACCGTTGAGAATGTGAGGACCGGACAAGTCTTGCTGGAAAAGATCCCGGCTACTGCGGGTGAACCCGGATACAATGTTCATGGCCGTCAGTTAGCTCCGGTCCGGGGTAAAGATAAAATTATTCAATTAGGAAATAATGTTACTTGGGATGAACAGAATCTTAAAGTGATTTCCAAAATTGATGGAGAGCCATCATTCTCGTTAAACAAGTTAAATGTTTATCCGATTCATGAAGTTAATGGCGATGTAAATTTTAAATCAGGGAATATTTCGTTTTTAGGCAGCGTAATTGTCCGTGGTAATGTTGACAGTGGTTTTAAAGTTGAAGCTGATGGTGATATTACTATTCATGGAACGGTTGAAGCTGCCGATATTAAAGCTGGAGGGAACATAACCATCTATGGCGGTGTTTCCGGGCTGGATAAATCGGAAATCTATTGCGGCGGAAATCTCACCGCTAAATATATTGAACATGCTACGCTCACCTGTGGCGGTAGTGTTGTGGTTAAAGAAGCAATCATGCATTGTCAGGTTAACGCGGATCAAAAGATCATTGTTGATCTGGGAAAAGGGTTGATCGTTGGCGGAGTGCTTCGTGCCGGTGATGAAATTGCAGCGAAAGTAATCGGTTCTAAATTTGGGACAGTAACCGAACTGGAAGTAGGAGTCAAACCCAAAACAAAGATTGAGTATCAAGAGTTGGAAACCAAGATTCATAATTTAAAGCTTGATTCGGATAAGGTTGAAAAAGCCTTATCGATGTTGGAACGTCTCCCTTATCTGCCACCAGATAAACAGGAGATGAAACAAACCCTCGTCAAAACATCATATGTTCTTAAAGGACAGATAGCGGAGGCGGAGGCGCGACGTAAAGCGATATTGGAAGATATGGTCGTGCTTTCAAAAGAAAAGGCCCGGGTTAAAGTGAAAGATACAATTTTTCCCGGTGTCCGAATCAGTATTGGCAAGGCAACTTCAATAATCAAAGATGAGATGAAGTTTTTGATATTGCAATACAGTGATGGGGAAATTCAAATCCAACCCTATAAATGATAGGGAGGAGGATTCAAATGTTAAAGCCAATCGATCTTCAATCAATGCTTCCCCATTCTTTAAATGTGCAGCGAATTCAGGAATTGCAGAATAATCGGACAGTGGTTGAACAGCAACAATTCTCAAAGGAACTGTTGCAGCAGGTTCAAACACGCCAAAATCAGGTGCCAAAGAATGAAGCAACCATCCGAAACAATCAAATTCGCAATAATGAATCTAATGAAGGACGTAAACGGCAGTTGAAATACCGGCGCACTCTTCAAAAGAACGAGGATAGTAAAGAAAAAGCGGAAGAAACAACTAAACCGAAAAAGCTTGATGAACAACGGGGTAATCATATAGATGTTAAGGTCTGAGCTAAATGGAGGCGAATTTAGTGGGGAAAGGTAGTTTTTTACTCCTAATGGTACTGAATTTTGCCTTTATTTTATTGTTGTTTTATTTAATGCGACGTAATCTGGAGAAAAGACTGAGTAAAATCCGGACCGAGATTGAAGAACTTGAAGATCTGGCAGTGGCAATCATCGAAGAATTACAAGAAAATATTGGAATTGAAAACAACAGTTCAAAACCTGAGAAATCATTGCCGGTTAAGAATCAAAGTTTTGAATCCAATCAACAAAACATAGAGACAAAAATTGATTTACATTCTGAAACAACTGTTTTGATACCTGAAACGACAGATACCAATCTTACCGAATCAGCAACCGAAAAGCCGGAATTTAGAGAACCAAGGCATCAGCAAATTTTAGAGTTGTCGGAACGAGGATTGGTTGCTGAAGAGATTGCCCGTAGTTTAAATATTGGCCTAGGTGAAGTTAAGTTGGTACTTGGATTATATAAAAGGAGTTAATAATGTGCATCTATGGAAAGTGATCTTGATATTAAGATTGAATCAGCAACGAATGAATTAAATGAAGAAATAAATAATAGCAGTAGCTTTATCAAATTATTTATAACAATATTTTTGATAATTTTAGTGATCGTAATCTTAAACTCCAGTTTTTTTGATGTTCAAGAAATAATTGTAACTAATAATAATACCCTTAGTCAGGAAGAAATAATTATGTTTTCCGGAATCAGACGGGGGCAATCCACATACCGGATCAATAAAGAGCAAATTACCGAACTGCTAAAAGAAAACCCGCTAATCGGAAACGCTGAAGTCAGTGTTAAATTTCCCAATAAATTAATTATTAATGTAATTGAGCGAACCCCACGATGTTTAATTCCTTATCGCGGTAATTATCTGGTAGTAGCAACGGATAAAGTTGTTATTAGAGCAGTGCCAAATCGGGATTCAATTAAACTGCCACTGGTAATTGGTTTAAACCCTGAAGAACCGCTGCTAGGACTACCAATAACGGGAAATAAGATTGATGAAGTCATTGCAATCTTAAATTTACTTGATAAGAAACTCTATAGTTTGTTGCTCCAAATTGATATTGAAAATTATTTAATGTATATCAAAAATCAAGCTACAGCCGAAATAATCAAGGTAGAGCTTGGTAATATGCAGGAGATAGGAAGGAAGATTACCAATCTTCGTTCGATTCTAGCCCAGATGAATTTGGAAGCAATCCAAACGATCGATATTCGTAAGCCGCATCTGCCGACGATCATCAAACGATGAGATGACGGGGTAGTTTTGTAACAAAATATTTTCATTATCATGCAGGTTAAATCAGTCCTTATGCAGAATTATATACACTTTGAGTGCCATATTTTTCTAAAGCTTTTTAGGACTAGTCAAGTAACATGAGGTTACAGGAGGAGCGCATTATATGCTTGAATTTGATGTTGCCAATCAACAATTTGCTTCCATCAAGGTGGTCGGAGTTGGTGGTGGAGGTACCAATGCTGTCAACCGGATGATTGAAGCTAAAATCCAAGGAGTCGAATTTATCGCAATTAATACGGACGGACAAGCTTTGGATCGTTCAAATGCTGATATAAGATTAAGAATTGGTGATTTATTAACCAGAGGATTAGGAGCCGGGGCCAATCCGGAAATCGGTTATCAGGCTGCTATGGAGAGTAAAGAAGAACTGGCTGGAATCCTTCAAGGTGCAGATATGGTTTTTGTTACTGCCGGTATGGGTGGTGGAACCGGAACAGGTGCCGCGCCGGTTGTTGCCCAGATTGCTAAGGAAAGTGGCGCATTAACCGTTGGAGTGGTAACTAAGCCGTTTATGTTTGAAGGCAGGGTCAGAATGACCCAGGCCGAAAAAGGGGTAGCGGTTTTAAAGGATAATGTTGATACTCTGATTACAATCCCGAATGAACGGTTATTACAGATCGTTGACAAGAAAACCCCTATGCTTGAAGCATTCCGGATTGCAGATGATGTGTTAAGACAGGGTGTTCAAGGTATCTCTGATTTGATAACAATTACCGGTTTGATCAATGTTGATTTTGCCGATGTTAAAACGATCATGTGCGATGCCGGTTCAGCACTGATGGGTATCGGAATTGCTTCCGGAGAGAACCGGGCAGTTGTGGCTGCAAAGATGGCAGTTGAAAGTCCGTTACTTGAGGCATCGATTGATGGCTCAAAAGGAGTACTGTTAAATATTACTGGTAGCAGTAACTTGGGATTATATGAAGTGAATGAAGCAGCAGCAATTATTGCGGAAGCTGCTGATCCGGATGCCAACATTATCTTTGGTGCCGTGGTCGATGAATCTATGGGTGACGAGATCAGGGTAACTGTTATTGCCACCGGTTTTGAGCAACGGCGTCCGAAACGAATTGGGCGTGATGATCTGGAGATTAAACCATTTATTACTGATGATTTGGACATTCCTACTTTTTTACGGAAAAAATAGTGTCAGATTTTAATAATAATTACAGCATTATGCTGGAAAAGCGTTCAGTTAGACTGAACGCTTTTCGTGTTTTATAGAGCGTTCGAGAAAATAAGAGAAATTTCGTAAAATTCTAACCAATTCAAAGAATATCTCTGATCAAAGGAAATGTGAATTCGATTTTGTAAAATTAAAGAAAGAGTGGTGATTCAGATCAATGCGGTTTCAATCTATTTGGATTTGCCCCTTTTTGGAAGCATACTGGGGTGGCTTCAAGATGCTACCCTTTTATGGGTAGTAGCGCAGATTACCGGGATTAAAACGAAAAAAAGCAGGTTTTTCGCTGGCGGAATGGTCGGAGGCCTTTTTCAGTTTTTTTTACTAATTAATCAGGCTTCTGAAGGTTTGGTCCATCGCTGGGTGTTGTCGCCATTGATATTTATGTTTTTAATCCCGTTGTTGATGATTCAAATTACATTTGGTTTGAAATCATGGCGGAAGACATTAAGGATAATTGGTTATTTTTATTTAATTGCCTTTTTGCTCTCCGGGCTTCATTGGGGGATCGATAGCATCAACCAACGGTTTTTTCATTATGAAATAACCTTGGCTTGGCGTTTTTGGTTACACTTGGCGTTGCTCTTTACTATTGGAGAGTTGGGATGGGGTGTGATCCACCGTAAGTTATGGGATCAAGTCTGTTTATATTCGATTGAGATTAAGTGGGATCAGCAATCGGTTGTTTTAACTGCTTTATTGGATACCGGCAACAGGTTGGTTGATCCTCTGACCAAAGTTCCGGTAGTGATTGTCGAATTAAATGAGATCAGGAGATTGATTCCTAAAGCGATTTTAGAAACCATTGATCAATTGCAACAGGGGAGATTTGACTATGATTGGGATTTACCGGGGACTTGGGGGGAGCGCTTTCGATTATTGCCGTTTAACTCTTTAGGTAAGGATAATGGATTATTGGTTGGATTTCGACCGGATCAACTTGTTGTTAAATATGAGCAGGAAGAGGTTGTCAATCAAAATGTGATAGTCGGTTTTTATCAGCAAAAATTATCGGCCGAAGGGAATTTTTGCGCGCTGATTCCGCCAACAGTTTTAAATAAGTAAACCTAAATTTGAGGAAATATCACTACTGCTAACGAAGAAGGAGGAACTAAAATGTTGTCAGCTTGGAATAAAATTGTTTTAGCGATTAGAATTACTTTGGTGCGTTTGATGCTAAAAATAGGCTTAACGCCTAAATTTATCGGTTATATTGGTAGCAGTGAAGCATTACCGCCACCTTTAACTAATGAAGAAGAAGTATATTTGCTGGATAAGTTGGCAGCAGGTGATCGGGCTGTTAAAACGGTTTTAATTGAACGGAATTTGCGGTTAGTTGTCTATATTGCCCGTAAATTTGAGAATACCGGGGTTGGAATTGAAGACTTGGTTTCTATTGGGACCATTGGATTGATTAAGGCAGTTAATACTTTTGATCCGGCCAAAAAAATTAAATTGGCTACTTATGCCTCACGCTGTATTGAAAATGAGATCTTAATGTATTTACGGAGAAACAATAAGATTCGCTCGGAGGTATCTTTCGATGAACCTTTAAATATTGATTGGGATGGTAATGAGTTACTGTTATCGGATGTTTTAGGGACTGAAAACGATTCAATTTATAAATACATTGAAGAAGAGGTTGATCGGAAACTGTTAAACTCAGCCTTAAGTCATTTATCAGATCGGGAACGGGTAATTGTTGAGTTGCGTTTTGGGCTTAAAAATGGCGGAGTCGAAAAAACCCAAAAAGAAGTTGCTGATTATTTAGGAATTTCACAATCATATATCTCGCGATTGGAAAAGCGAATTATTCGTAAGTTAAAGAAAGAGATGTGGAAGATGGAATAATTACTAATCTTCATTGATTGATTGGAATTATATGATACAATCACCAAAAGAACTAAATTAATTGATTCAGGCAACATAAAATATTAGATTATAATGGAAAGAATGCAATAAAATATCAATCAATAAAAGGCCAGCTAAAGCTGGTTTTTTGTTATTATAAACTGTAAAAAATAACATAAAATTTCCATATTAAGTTATCAAGTGAGGTATAAATTGTTGGTCGCTTGGCAATAATCAATCGTAGAGGCGCGCCGGAATGAAAAATAGGAGTGATATGCCTGATGTTAGTTAACAAAGTTGAAATTTGTGGTGTAAATACTGCAAAACTTCCGGTATTATCAAGCAGTAAGATGCGGGATTTATTAGAAAGAATGCAAAATGGAGAGCGTTCAGCCAGAGAAGAACTGATCAATGGAAATCTGCGGTTGGTATTAAGCGTGATCCAACGATTTAATAATCGTGGTGAATATGTTGATGATTTATTTCAAGTTGGTTGTATTGGACTTATGAAAGCAATTGATAATTTTGATTTATCCCAAAATGTTAAGTTTTCGACCTATGCAGTCCCGATGATTATCGGAGAAATCCGCCGTTATTTAAGGGATAATAATCCGGTGCGGGTCAGTCGGTCCCTGCGTGATATTGCCTATAAGGCTTTACAGGTCCGTGATGCTTTAGTAAATAAAAATTCGAAAGAACCGACAGTTGCTGAGATTGCTGCCGAATTAAACGTTCCCCGCGAAGAAGTGGTCTTTGCATTGGATGCAATCCAAGAACCGGTTTCATTGTTTGAACCAATCTATCATGATGGTGGTGATCCGATCTTTGTGATGGATCAAATCGGTGATGATAAACAGTTGGATGGTCAATGGTTAGAAGGATTGTCAATCAAAGAAGCGATGTCCAAACTGAATGAACGGGAACAGATGATCTTACGGATGCGTTTTTTCGATGGACGGACTCAAATGGAAGTTGCTGAAGAGATCGGTATTTCCCAGGCCCAAGTGTCCAGGCTTGAAAAATCAGCACTAAAGCATATGCGTCGGAATATTTCCGATAATGAAAAAGATCTATAGGGGGTCTGGCAAGTGTTTCGTTATCGCTTAATTACTGTAACCATTATTATTACAATATTTTTTGTCCTGGGAACCGTCAGTACCGGTTTTGCATGGATTAAAACGCCTGCTACCGAGACTTTTAACCAAAAAAACCTGATTCGTTTACATGTTTTAGCTAACAGTGACGCCATTAAAGACCAGTCGGTTAAGTTGAAAGTCAGAAACAGAATTGTAAAGGTTGCCGAAGAAATCTTACTCAATGTTACTGATCCGGTTACTGCTGAAAGAGTGATTCGGTCAAACTTAAAAGTTTTAGAAGCAGTGGCGCAGGACGAATTGAAAAAGAACAATTTATCACTTCCCGTTAAGGTTATGTTTGGAGAGTATCTCTTCCCGGAGCGCAGTTATCCGTTTGGAGTACTTGAAGCCGGGGAATATAAGGGGATTAAAGTAGTCTTAGGTGAGGGAAAAGGGCGTAACTGGTGGTGTGTCTTATACCCGCCACTCTGTTTGCTCGCTCCTGAAGCACCAACCTTTACCGGCACGAGTACCGAGCCGGTTAAAGTTGAATACCGGTTGGCAGTATTGGAAAACTGGTTAAAAGCCAAGGGAATAAAGATGGATCGATTTTGGCAGGGTTGGGGGAAGTTTTTTTGTAGTAAATGACTAACTTAGATTTAGTTCGCAAATTATTTCTATAATGAATGGAGAGCTGTTGCAAAAATGAGGATTTTGTTAACAGCTTTTGTTTTTGTTTATATTTCTAATAATTTTTGAGGGATCAAGATCTTTTACTGATAATAAAGCAAAAAACTATTTTCCGTGCGCCAACCTCCCTGTTGACCGAATAAAGTGCGTGAGATTCTACTAGTATCCTTTTTGCTCACCTAATTTTAAATTGGTATCACTTTCAGAAATGAAGAATTGTAATGACTTACAAATAATCTAATCTGTTTAACACGCCCGTCGGAACAGTGGATAGAAGAGAAAAAGCAAACAAAATAAATAATAAGCGAAGAAAGAAATTTTGTTTTCGGTTTACTACGTCAAACTATAATGGGAATCTACACAAATAAACTATAAAAGGAAACTAGTCAAAAGTAACGAACAATATCTTCTGAGGTGACTGAAAGTGATGCATAATGTTAAGGTTGGAATCTGTCAGTTTAAAGTAGAGATAGATAAACAGAAGGGTTTAACGCGAATTGCGAAGTTGATAAGCGATCTTGTCAATGCTGGTGCCCAGATTGTGGTCTTGCCGGAGATGTTTAACTGCCCGTATGAGCAGGATTTATTTTCCCAATATGCTGAGGTGGAGGGGCAGGGTGAAACCTTACAACTGCTGTCTGATTTGGCTGCGAAACTTCAGTGTTATATTGTTGCCGGTTCGATTCCGGAGCAGGATCAGGATCAAATTTATAACACGGCTTTTGTCTTTAATAAAGCTGGTTCAATTATTGCCAAACACCGGAAAGTCCATTTATTTGATATCAATATACCTGGGCAGATCCGGTTTCAGGAGTCAGCAGTCTTAACTGCCGGTGATCAAGTTACAACTTTTACAACCGAATATGGCAGATTTGGAGTGGTGATCTGTTATGATCTTCGTTTCCCGGAGATCTTTCGGTTGATGGTTGATCAGGGAGTGGCGGGGGTATTTATCCCGGCAGCTTTCAATATGACAACGGGACCGGCGCACTGGGATACACTACTACGAGCCCGGGCGATCGATAATCAGCTCTTTGTTGTTGCTGTTAGTCCTGCCAGGGATAATACAGCTAAGTACGTTGCCTATGGACATTCGATGGTAGTCAGTCCTTGGGGTGAAGTAATCTGGGAAGCCGGTGCCGAAGAAGCTTCGCATGTAGTTGTTTTAGAGAATGAACAATTGAAAGAAGCAAGAGAGCGACTTCCTGTATTGAGACACCGGCGTCATGATTTGTATAATCTGTCATTAGTGAATAAAGGTAGTTAACCCTCTTGTTGAATATCTGCCGGAATTATTTTGTCTGGCTTAACAAAGATTAAAAACAGGATTGCGATGGTGAGACAGATTCCGGCGGTGCTGTAAAAGATTGGAGGTTTCGATATCTTCTCGGCAAATCCGAATAAGGGCGGTCCAAATGCCACTCCAAAGAATCTCACCGTGCCATAAAGGCAGGTTATTATCCCCCGTTCGGTTTTTGGAGCGCAGGACGTAATTAGGGTATTCAGTGCAGGTAAGACTGCCCCGGTGCCTAATCCTAACATACTGGCAGTTACCACCAGCCAGAAAATCTGTTTTAACGGACAGAATAAACCCAGGCCGGCACAGGCCAGGATCAGTCCGCCGACAGCAGCATATTTAAGAATTTTAGCCATCTGCTTTTGCATTACGGTTCCGAGGACGAAAGCAGTGATTGCCATTATTAAAACGGGAATGGCTAAAATCAGGCCACGGGGAAAGACAGCGATTTGAAACTGTTTTTCAAGAAGGTCAGAGAAGAAACTTAGCAGTCCAAAGAGCGCGAATAAAACAAAAAAACCACCTAAGAATGAGATCAGCAGGGCGAGCCCTTTTTCTTTAAAAATATTGCCTAAATTCTGCAGATATTGAGGGATTGGTTGGATATTTTCCTTGAGTTTTTGGGTATTCTCGTTAACCATCATTAAGATTAAGAAAGCTATGGGGATTGCTAAAATTCCATATATAAAGAAAGGCATGTACCACCCGATCATTGCAATCGCTGCTCCGGCAAGCGGGCTGATGACTTTACCTAAGCCATTTGAAGCTTCAAGATAGCCAAGGACGGATGAACGTTCATTGGATTGAATCAAATCACTTGCTAGAGCCATACTGAGCTGATAGGTGCCTCCGGCGCCGATTCCTTGAATAATCCGTGCAGCGATAATATAAGGAAATGCTTTTTCTTTAAAAATTATCGCAAAAATTCCGGCTAAGATTCCGCCGATACCGTAAACCAGTAAAGCGGGGAACATAACAGTTTTACGTCCAATCCGGTCAGAAATCAACCCTGCAAAGGGAATAATAATACCGGCAGGAATTGAGAAAACAGTAATTAATAGTCCGACTTGAACAACGCTGATATTTAATTCTTTCTGAATTGATGGTAATACCGGAATCAGCATTGAGTTACCTAAAACCATGATCAATGGGACCAGGCATAAAACAGCAATTGTTGGATAAAGTTTTTTATCCATATTTTTAAGAGCTCCTTTAATTATTAAGGTAATAAACTTTTGCTAAATAAGTAATTTAACTGTCAGTGGATTTACTTCTATTATTTCAAATTGAGGCAAAAATATGTTTCTGCCCAAATAAATAATCCTACTTTACATTCTTTCTAAAGTAGGATTGTTCTTTATTGACCAGTTATTGATTTTCGTCCGCTGCTTTTTCGTCTTCTTTTAAAGTAGGGTTGCTAGGGAATGTGTGGCGTTCGACAGTTAACTTACCTTCAACTCCGTTAATTTTGATTGAATCTACTGCTTGTAAATACAGCTGATCTTGCTCATCTTTATTCCAGTAAAATATGGCTGCGCTATACGGGACACCTTTTGGTGTCAATCCCCGTAGTCCGGCTGCGCCGGTTGTCCCGGCATTATTGACTACGGTTCCATCGGTAATTGAATAGGCATATTTATGGGTGTGACCGTGCAGCAATAATGGAACTTTTCCGATTAAAGGTTCTGCCAAAATCCGGTTATGGACCGCAACAATATTGGGAGGTTCAGACAAAGCTGTAACTTTTTCACAAAACTCATCGCGGGCTTGTTCGAGTTCTTCGGTGGTGGGTACTTCAGCCGAGTTATCTTTAGCAGCAGGATCAGCTTTACCGGCAATTAGCAGTCCCGATATTTTTAATGTTCCATCGGTGATGACCTTAACGTTTTTTAATTTTTGTAAACGTTCAATGATTAGTGGTGAATCATGATTTCCGGGTACAAATACATATGGTACCTGGAGTTCTGCAATTTTATCAATAATTTCGGCTTCGATCGGTGTACCGTAATCAGTGAGATCACCGGTATCGATGATTAAATTAATTTTGAAGTTAGTTACCAGTTCGGAGATGAAGTCAAAGGTTGCCAGATTATTATGAATATCCGAAACATGTAAAACTGCTAAATAGGTTTGGAATGCTCCTATATTTTGGATTTTTCCGGCTTGCTGGTAAAGCATCGGAAGTCCTTGCGAGATTTTCTTCAGATTCTCACCAATAATTTCGATGTTATCCAGTCCGATACTGATTAAGTTCATTGCCCATGGTGCTGATGCTAAAACACCCTGGTACTGCGGGCGTTCAATTGCAGTCGAATCATAAGTTAATACAGTACTGCCAATCATTATGGCAACAATTAAAAAAGAAGTCAGTAAGCTATACCAAAATAATTTATTTGACGGTAAAATGCGGAAAAACAGCATCAATAAAGCAGTACCAAGTAAACCGTATAAAAACATCAATGAAAAAAGCCTGATTATAGCTTTGGTAACACCGGCCTGAAAGACTCCAAGCCATTGGTCTTTGGTTGGCAATGAGTTTAACTCTTGTTCAAGCTTTACAAAATTAATCTCATCCAGAGTTACAATCAGTTGCCATGGAGTGAGATGGGTTTTTAAGAACAATTGCCCAACGGGTGGAATCACCAGATTAGTCCCACCATTAGCCCCAATTTTAGTACGTAAATTAAACGAGAAAGAATTATATTTAAATGAAGTTTTAGCAAACAATTGAATCGAGCATAAAGTGGTGATAAATACTAAAATCAAGATCATCAAGGTTTTTTGCCAGTTTTTTATGTTAAATTTAACCATTTATGATGCTCCGTTTATTTTTTATTATAACATGGCTGTTTTAAAAGGGATTTAGTGGGTAAAATCCTTTGTTGGAATATTTTTAATTTTTCTTAATATATTTTCTATAAATCTATGACAAAGGTTAAAAATCTAAAATTCTATATAAATCGAAGTAATTCCTTTATTTATTATCCTTAATAAAATAAAGAGGTGATTAAAATGCCTTATTGTTCCGAATGTGGCAGTAGTAATAACGAAAATAATCAGGTCTGCTCTAATTGTGGTATCGATTTAATTGTTGGATATGAACCAAAATGTGAGCCAGATATTAAGGATATGCTTGAAACGGCAAGTTCTACAGTAAAACACGAACCCGAAGCAAATCTAAAGAATGAGATGATTGCTGATAAATTAGAAAATAGAGGAGTTGAATCAAAAATTTTGAGTGAGAAAAATAAACCTCAAGATGAAAATCTGTCCAATAGCAATAGACATCGAGTTGATGAAGAAAGTCACTTGGGAAAAGGACTAATTAAACCAACCAAAGTTGAAGTTGGAATCGATGGATATCATTTCACCTTTGATAAACCACAGACGCCAGCTTATAGTAAAAAAGATTCTGCTTCTAAAAATGACGCAGCAATGAAGGAGATGGAAAGTGTTGCAGTTAGAACAGATTCGGTTGAAACAGTAGTTGAAAATCCAGGTAGCGAAAGGTTAAACCCTGCTCTTGCTCAAAATGTAACTAAGCCGGATCAGGAAAGCGATTCCGAAACAGTAATTGAAGCGCTTGAGCCAGAAGTTGTTGTAGAGTTGGATGAATCAGTTATAAAGGACACTGTTGAAAATACAGTTACGTTAATTGATGAAACTAAAGAGATATTAAAAGTTGACGATGTTGAAGAAGATGTTGCAATTGAGATTGATGAAGTTGCTCAAATCAATGTTGAGGAAGTTAAGGAAGAAACAGATCAAGAAATAGTGATTGATGACAGTATACAACTTGATGTCGATCAAGCCGAAAAAAGTGTTGTTGGATCAGTCGAATCAAATGAAACATTGGAAAAAGGACCAACTGAAACGCAAAATCAAGAAGATCAGAATGATAATTCGCAGGGACTGGTCAGCGAGAGTGAAGTAGCCGAGTCAAAACCGAGTGATGATCTGATAAATATTGACCAAGCTCAATTGGGTAATGAACTTCCAGACCAAATTTTCCTGGAAGGAAGACAGACCTGGTATGGCGTACCCTTGCCTAATGTATATCAGATCACTAACAAATCAATAATATTATTAGACCAGAACAGTAATCAGACTATAGAGTATAAACTTGATTTGATTACCGGTGTAAGCTTAAAGCAAAATTGGCTCACCAGATGGCTGGGAATTGGAGATCTGATAATTGATCTTCAAGGAGGAAATTCTGCCATTACACTGAAAGGTATCATCCAGCCCAAAAAGACCTTAAAAGTGCTTGAAGAGTTATTGGGAGAAGCTATATAATTAAACAAAAACCGTTGCACAGGAGAATTAATTGGAATCTAAAAAAATTATGGTTAGCGCCTGTTTATTGGGAATAAATTGTCGCTATAACGGAGAGAGTAAATTTTCACCGCAACTGGTGGCATGTTTGGCCAATCACACTGTAATACCGTGCTGTCCCGAATTATTGGGGGAGTTAATGATACCACGACCGCCAGCCGAGATAATAAACGGTGACGGCCAGGCTGTTTGGTCAGGTCAGGCCCGTGTTATTGACCGGGATGGTAATGATCGCACTGCCTATTTTAAAGCAGGAGCACAAAAAGCTTTAGAACTCTATCTTAAAGAACAACCTGAAATGGTTATCTTTAAAGCCAATAGTCCTTCATGTGGACGGGGGTTAATCTATAATGGAAGTTTTAATGGAGAATTAGTTGAGGGAGATGGAGTAGCCACAACTTTATTACGTGACTGGGGAGCAACAATTTATACGGAAGAAGAATTTTTAAAACTTAGAATAATTGACCAAAATAAATTTTAAATTTACTATTGACTCATTATTGATTTGTGGTATAATAATTTATGCGTGTTGGCCACGCAATAAATGCGGGAGTAGCTCAGTTGGTAGAGCGTCAGCCTTCCAAGCTGAATGTCGCGGGTTCGAGCCCCGTTTCCCGCTCCATTTTTTTTAAAAGCGTAAATAGCTTTTGGGTTATCTAAACCTAAAAGCTTTTTTTGTAACATTTACCAACAGGATATTTTGTAAACTGGGTAGGAATTTATAGATCAAAAGCGAATTCTTTATAATTAAGAAAGGGGAAAGAAAATGCTTACTTTAAACAAAAAAATGGTATTGCTGTCGGTTTTAGTTGTTATAATTATTGCTGCAACAGGTTTATATTTTGTCCAAGCGTCTGCGGATGAATCAGGGCACCCTTATTTTCCGTTAAAATCAGGAAATCAATGGGTTTATAAGATTAAAATGGCTGATGGTACTGAAGTAGTCCGTCATATTGCTGCCAGTAAACCGGTAGATGGAAAATTACGAATGGTTCTGTTATTAAATTTAACTCCGGTTGCAGAAATTCATTATGATAACAATGAACAGGGACTTTTTAAAGTCAAAGAGATATCTGCTGCCGGAACAAAGAACTATGAGCCTCCCCAACAGGTTCTACCTGCAAAGCTTAAAGTCGGAGAGGCTTGGAGTTGGCAATCTGCTGATCAGAAAAGCAAAGAAACCTCTAAAATAACTGCTACCGAAACTGTTAAACTGGCTACTGGGACTTACGAGACGTTTGTTGTTGAATACAGCGGGGAGCATGATGGAGTGCCTTATAGCGGTAAAACCTGGTTTGCTAAAGGTGTCGGTTATGTGAAATATGAAGAATCGAGTGAAGGAAAGACCATCAAAGCAGAGCTTGCGGATATTAAACTGGTAAAATAAAAATATTCTAATAAGCTATTGATGTTGTTAATGCTTTATGCTATAATTATAAACTGTCATTAAGAGTTTGATGCGCCTGTAGCTCAGGGGATAGAGCAACGGACTTCTAATCCGTTGGTCGCACGTTCGATTCGTGCCAGGCGCGCCAGAGTTTACAAGGGTTTTCGAGAAATCGACGACCCTTTTTTTATTGTTTGTCGCAAAAAACTGTTGTGAGTTCCTTAGCAGAAACAAATATATTTGTCTTAAAAGTAAGCAGAAAATGATTAATTAAAGCCTTAAATTATTGCTTTTTGGTTAATTCTGGGTTAAAATTTAGTTAATTAATCAATTTATTAATAAGGAGGTGCTAGTAAATTCATGGATGATGTTAAAAATACTAGAGGAATTGATCGTTTTTTTTCCGCTGTAGAGGTTATCAGAAGAGAGGTAAACAAGGATTTAGCCTTCAGTCAGTTCACTTTATTCTTGGCTATCTGTGTTAAGGAGGGACAAAGTGTCTATGATCTAATCGGTCACTTTAAGTTGCCTCAACCTTCAACCTCCAAGAATCTGAAAGAGTTAGGAAAGTATATCGTAACAGACAAAGATGGCAACAAGACAGTTAAAGGATACGACTTAATCAGAGCGGAACCTGACCTGGAAGAGCGAAGAATTTTAGTGTATTATCTAACTCCAAAAGGTCAGGCTTTGAAGGAAAAGATAGAAAAGATTATTAACGGGGAGATAGCAGTCTAAATGCTATCTCTTTTTGTATAAATCATGACTCCTGGGAGGTGGTTTAAAGCTGTCTCTTCTTTTAGCATATAGGAGATATTGACATCACAATTTATTCGCGAATGTGTGTTAAATTGTGTTATTGGTGTTGTTATTTATTTGTTTTCTGCAGGCTTTACCTCCCCGGATGAAGAGTTCTTTAAAAATTATGGAACAAAATTAACCGAAAATTCTTCTAATATTCTGAAAACGAAACAGACTAGGTGGAGGTGTAAAATGTCAAGTTTGATTGTAACCATCAATCAGATGTTAGAAAATCCCCCGAAATTAAATACAAAAATCAATCAACCGATTGTAGTTTTGAATGCAATGTTAAAAGTACAAAAGACTCAAAAATTTTCCTAATTATTTTAATTAACCCGGGTTAATGTTTTTTAAGTAACGTTACTTCCTCTATAACTCCTTCCGACTTATTCCTTAAATTAATTACATTCATTCTCTATTATCCCAACTATAATATTGTAACAATCTTTGTTTTCACCAATCTGATTGATTAATAACAAACAAATGTGTATTTTTTACAAAAAATAATAAATTTTGGCAGGTAGAGACGATGATTAGTCGAATATACTTATCGGTTAATCCAATTATTTTCCAGTGGGGGTATTTGCGTGCTATATTCACTAGTAAATATAGTTAAGAAAAAACACCTTAATAATTTAATTATTTACAGTTTGATCGTCTATTTATTATTGATTACAGCCATTTGGAACTATTATATTTCTAGTGAACGGACTAACCTGCTTTATATTACTGAAGTTATTAAACTGAAGCTTAATGAGATTGACGGACGACTTGCAGATGACGCCGGCAGGCAAAAGATGCTCGATGAACTAAAACAATATCTTTCTAAACTTGTTGCAACTTATTCCAAAGACTATACAGTGGGGTTTAATTCAAATAAGGACGATAAGGTTATTACTGTTTGTTGCAGCCAAAATACGGCCAAAATTGAAAGTTTCCGGTCTAATGATCCGGGACAGCGAGGGTGGAGGTTGCAGAAACCGCAATATGCGATTTTGTGGTCGAAACTTCGTGGCGCATGGCTATTAAAATGTGATAACCCGGTTATTGTCAACAATGAAGTGATTGGTCATACTTTTGCCAATATTACGCTTAACAGTATTATTTTACTCTTCTTTGAATGGGGCTTGGGAATTGCTGTAATTCTCTTCTTGGCCGGCTGTTTTTCGTCATATTTTATGAAAGGATTAATTAAAAAGCTTGAGGCTAACATTTCCAAACTGGTATTATCCTCAGAAGCAGTCGATCCAGTGTCTCAATTTGATTTTTGTGAGTTTGAGAGTATTGCCCGTCAAAATTTTCGCCTCTTTAATCAATTAAGCCAACGGGAAGAGTTTCAATCAGACTTATTAAATTATTTTCCATGGGGCTATACAATGATTGATTCGTCAGGTATCTGTTGGGAGATGAATGAAAATGGAGCTTTATCTTTAGGATTAAATAAAGATGATATCGTAGGGAAGCCAATAACGCAACTGGGGTTAGACAATCAAATAATCAACCAGGCGATTGAGGAATTGGAGGTAGTAAAAGGTAATTTCAATTATCCGTTAAGAGATTCAGGTAAATCCAGAACTTTTTACAGCTGTTGTTTTCCGACAACATTGAACTCGGGAATAAAGGGAGTAATGGTTTGGTTTATTGATATTACTGATAATCTTACTATTGAACATTCTTTAGCCAAATCGAATCAATTAATCAAAGACATTCTGGAGAGTATCACAGACAGTTTTTTTGCGCTTAATGAGGATTGGTGTTTTACTTATGTAAATATGGCAGCATTATCTTCAGTGCTTGCTAAGGATTCAAATGAATCGTTCATCGGTAAAAACATTTGGGAAGTCTATCCTGAATTGGTAGATACCAAGTTATATGAGTATTATCAAAAAGCAATGCGCGAAAAAGTTTCAATCCAATTTGAATTTAAAAGCGTTTACCAGGATAACTCGTGGCTTGACATTCATCTTTACCCCAATAAAGAAGGGATCTCGGTTTATGTAAGGGATATTACTGAAAAAAAGGTAGCTGATAAAGAACGATCGCAATTAGCAGCAATTGTTGATTCTTCTGATGATGCCATCTTTAGTATGTCTTTGACCGGTACGATTACCAGTTGGAACTCGGGGGCCGAAAAGATGTATGGCTACACTAGATCAGAGATTGTAGGCAAAAATGTTAATATCTTAGTACCTCCGGATAAGCATGATTTTTTCGCTGACTTCCTGGCCAATGCCGCGCGCGATGTTGTCTTTAACTATGGTGAGACCATTAGGGTTTGTAAAGACGGAACTTTAATGGATGTCTCGATCAAATATTCATTAATCAAGGATAGTCAGGGAAATATTGTTGGAGTATCAGCAATTCACCGTGATATTACTGATAAAAAAAGATACGAAGAGCGGCTTAAAGTCGAACGGGAACGGTTGATGGTAACGCTTGACTCGATCAGTAATGGGGTTATTGCCACTAATCTGATTGGAGAAATAATTTGGATGAACCATACTGCCGAAAGGTTAACCGGCTGGAATTATCCTGATTGGTTGGAGCAACCATTGGAGCGGGTTTTTTATATTATCAACAATAAAACCAGCGAACCATATTTTAATTTGGTTGATAAGGTCTCCGGTTTGGTTGAGAAGATGATTCTGAAAGATGTTATTCTGGTTGACATTAATCTTAACGAAATTCCGGTTTCGGTTAGTTGTTCGCCGATTAAATCAATGTGTAAAAGCAATTATGGTGCGGTTTTTGTATTTGATGACATTACTGACAAACTCCGAACTGAATTTGAGCTTTCCAAAAAAGAGAAGTTAGAAGCGTTGGGTATTTTAGCCGGAGGAATCGCGCATGATTTCAATAATTTTTTGGCGGCGATCCTAACCAATCTGCAATTGGCATCAGCAAAATATCTTCAGGGTAATGACATTCAAAAATATTTAAAAGAATCGATTGATAGTACATATAAAGCGAGTGAACTGACCAAACAACTCTTAACCTTCTCGCGCGGTGGAGCTCCTGTCAAAAAAATGACTTCGCTGGAGAATATTATTAAAGATACTGCAAGATTTGTATTAAGGGGCTCTAATGTTAAGGCGGAGTATCAGTTTGTGCCGGATCTTTGGCCAATTGAAGCTGATGAAGGCCAGATCAGTCAAGTGATTCAGAACTTAATAATCAATGGTAAGCAAGCAATGCCAAGGGGAGGAACCATCAAAATAAGCGGAGAAAATGTTGAACTGCAAAATGATGATGGGCATCTTGTACCCGGTAAATATGTTAAGATTGTAATTGAAGATGAAGGAGTTGGAATACCGGAACACCAGCTTAATAAGATATTTGACCCGTTTTTCACTACCAAAAGCGAGGGTAGTGGATTGGGATTAACAACATCATATTCGATTATCCGACGTCATGAGGGTTATATTGAAGTTGATTCGACAGTCGGTAAAGGGACAACTTTCACTATTTTACTGCCGGCCTCACAGGATAAGTCCTTGGTTTCGGATAGTACGGCAGAGGTTGCTGCGGTACGAAAGGGAGTCTCTGTTTTGTTTATGGATGATGAGGAGTCGATCTTAAAAGCAATGGGAGAGTTGCTGGAATATCATGGATTCAAAGTAACGTTAACACGGGACGGTGCTGAAACGATTGAAGTCTATCAACAGGCATTACAGGATGGTAAACCGTTTGATGTGGTGATCATGGATTTAACGGTTCCCGGAGGAATGGGAGGACAAGAGACGATTACTTATTTAAGGGATATCAATCCGAACATCAAGGCAATTGTATCAAGTGGCTATGCTAATGATCCAATTGTTGCTGATTATGAGCGTTATGGTTTTTCAGGCGTTGTGATCAAACCCTATAAACATGATGAATTGATCGCGGTACTTGCCGAAATTTTAACTGAACCTCCGAACCTGAAACTTAATTATACCTTTTAAGAATCGATAAAGAATAGAATTTGCCACGTTTTCTAAACTAAGAAGATGTGGTTTTTTTGTTTTTATAGCTGTGGTGTTGTATAAATAATCTCCAAACAACACAAAATTATGGAAAAGATGGTTTTGGGGTCAAGCTAAACCAAACAATGGGTTGGGAGAGAAAATGTTTAAGTTGATCAGCAAAAAACTACGATTTTTAAAGAAAATGCTGGAATCACAGGTCAGTACCAAACAGCAGTCGTCAGCGACGGAACTTGCCTCAAGATTAGATCTTAATATTGGAAAAGTTAAAGAGAAGCTTGGAGACAGTTCTGATGTTATCATTCGTCGTTTTATGATCAATGGTATTCGGATGGAGTATGCAGCGATCATTTTTATTGAGGGGCTGGCTGATAAAACCATAATTAATGATAATATTTTGCAGCCCTTGATGAATGCTGAAAATCAAAATTTCAAAAACCGAATTGACTTGGACTTTGTCGCAGAGAATTTACTGACTGTAGGTGGTGTCCAACGGGTAAATACTGTTGAAGAACTGATTGAAGCTGTATTGACAGGGGATACAGCAATTATTTTGGAACATTCTGATACGGCTTTGTTTGTCAACACAAAAGGTTGGGAGAAGCGGTCCATAACTGAGCCGGATACTGAAATTGTCATTAAAGGACCGCGTGAAGGGTTTACTGAGACACTGCGGATTAACACCTCTTTAGTACGGCGACGAATCGAACATCCGGCGCTTCGGTTTGAAACAATGAAGATCGGTAAAAAAACCCGCACTGATATTTGTATTGCCTATCTTGAAGGATTAACCAATCCCAAGCTGGTGGCGGAAGTAAAACGGCGTTTGGGACGAATCAATATTGATGGTATCCTGGCCTCTGGGTTTATTGAACAGTTTATAGAGGATGCTCCGTATTCACCATTTATGACAGTCGGTTATACCGAAAGACCGGATGTCTGTACTGCAAAGTTATTGGAAGGCAGGGTAGCGATCTTTGTTGACGGAACTCCGGTGGTAAATACAGTTCCTTACTTAATGTATGAAGGTTTTCAAAGTCCCGATGATTATAATTTTCGTCCTTTTTTTGCAACTTCAGTGCGCTGGTTTCGTTATCTGGCTTTTTTTGTCAGTATTCTGTTGCCGGCAGTTTATGTGGCCCTTGCTTCGTACCATCAAGAGTTGATCCCAACACCGCTGTTAATCTCAATGGCAGCAGCGACAGAAGGGACTCCGTTTTCGGCGTTGATTGAGGCGTTGGGTATGGGAATGGTCTTTGAACTCTTGAGAGAAGCCGGTATCAGGCTGCCACGACCGATTGGTCAGGCGGTGTCAATCGTTGGAGCATTGGTTATCGGTGAAGCGACGGTCTCGGCTGGTCTGGTCGGGGCGCCAATAGTTATTGTTGTTGCTTTTACGGCTATTTCATCATTTTTAGTTCCGGTGCAGGTTGAAGCCGGATTGATGCTGCGGGTTGGACTGACTATTTTAGCGGGGTTTTTAGGAGCATACGGAATTATTGGTGGTTTAATCTTTGTTTATATTCATTTAGCTTCGTTACGTTCGTTTGGGACGCCTTATCTGGCTCCATTAGCGCCGCTGATACCGGCTGATTTTAAAGATACCATTGTAAGTGTACCGATTTGGGCAATGTTTAAACGGCCACGTAACTTAGGAATACAGGATCCTATTCGTCAGAAATTTAAATTAATGCCACAACCTGAGGAACAAGATGAATGAACAAGTCAAGTCCAAATTTATGTGTAAAATACCTCGGTCATCAAAGCAGTAGCTAATCAAACAATAGTCTAAGCGTTTATGCCGCGAAAGCTGTTGACAATGAGTACATGGCATGTTAGGCTGGTTGGCCGGGCATCACTACACCAA
>Ga0209409_1000420_pt1 | contig 44401 bp, 39 predicted proteins | sample AD_JPNMR1_MetaG_FD_184424 | JGI IMG/M metagenome (GOLD analysis project Ga0209409, IMG submission 184424) | Active sludge microbial communities of municipal wastewater-treating anaerobic digesters from Japan - AD_JPNMR1_MetaG (SPAdes) (version 2) | ecosystem: Engineered > Bioreactor > Anaerobic... | reverse complement strand
TATATTCTCTCAATTTTCTTTTTAACTCTACCTCAGGTTAAGTCTGCTTTTTTTGTCGCCTGAAAATAAAATCTTACCCGGGTATTACAAATAATTAAAAGAATTGTCATATTTATTTTTATAAAATATCTTTTTATTTTTTTAAGAAAAACTATTTGACAAAAAATAATTTTTGTTTGATAATTAATTCAGTAATTATAAGCAGGAGAAATATAGATGAAGAAAGGTAAATTAGCGAAAGATTTAATTTTATTTTTTGTTATTTCAGAGTCTTTAGCATTTAGTGTGATATTTCTTTTATTATATTATTTTATGGGTCTAAATTTTTCTAAGATCTTAAAAGAAAGTATTCCACCAATTATCATATCTTTTATAACTTATGGAATAGTTTCTTACATAATATATAATTTAATAAAACCAATTACCTTAATAGAAGAAGGTAATGCCCCATTAGATAAGGAAGTTATAATAAAAACAGGAAATAAATTAGGAATATTTTTTATTATTATTAATATAATAGGATTCATAATGGCACCTGGCGTAGCAGTTGTTGTTAGAATAATAATAGATGGTTTTCTAAGATGGTCAACATTGAGGCTATTTACTATATGCTCTTTTACGGGAATTCTTATGGGCATCTTCCAGTATCTATATTCCACTTTTAAAATAAGAAATCTTAAAATAGAACTCAACATCATAGAATTTGATTCCAAAAAGTCTATTTTAGGATTAAAGTCAAAAGTCTTTCTTATTACTCTTTTATTGGCTACTTTTTTAGGTGTAAATTTCTATTTATTTGTTCTAGCTAATGAAGAAAAAGTGGCTGGTATTTCTCACTTTGCTATTTTAAATAAAGAGGCAGATGAAAAGAATCAGGGCTATTTTACAAAATTACTCGAATTAGCAAAAAAATCAGAAGACACTCAGGTTAGAGAAGAGGCATAATATTTAGTAAAAAATTGGGAAATTCTTAATAAGAAAAATCTTTTGAAAACATCTCTTTTCTCTATTTTAATTATAAGTATTTTTTCTATATTTTTATACATTCTTGTTAATAGTATAGTATCAATAGTGAATTCAATTAATGAAAGAGTAAAAGAGATTTCAAATATAGAAGGAGATTTAACTAAATTTTTAGTAAAAACAAATGATGATGAACTTGGAGAATTACAGGTTTCGATAAATAAACTTATGATAAGTATAAATAGTTTTTTTTATAAAATATATGACACAATTAATGAAATAATTTTAAAAACAAATTCAGAAAAGGAAAATATTAATCTTTTAGTTACTTCTAATGAGGAATTCTTTAAAATTTCTTCTGATGTAAAAAATGATATAGAACAGCATCTAAAACAGGTAAAAAATACAACAGAATTAGTTAAAAATCTTATTTCTTTGAACGAAGAAAATTTTAAAATTATTCAGAATCAATCAACCATGATAGAAGAGTCGAGTGCCTCTATTGAAGAGATGGGACAGTCGATTAAAATGGTCTCTGTGGCAACATCAAATGCCAATGAATTGGGGAAAAGATTAAATTTAGCATCAAAAGAGGGGCATTCTGTTGTTAGTGATATGAAGGACTCTATTGATAGAATTACTCAATTTGGCTCAAATATAATGGAGATAGCAAATACAATTTCTAATATTGCAGAGCAGACAGATTTACTTGCTATGAATGCAGCGATTGAAGCAGCTCATGCCGGCGAATATGGTAAAGGGTTTGCCGTTGTTGCAGATGAGATAAGAAAATTGGCTGAAAACTCTGGAAATCAGGCAAAAGAGATTTCAAAATTATTAAAATCAATGACAGATATTATTAGTATAATAGAAGAAAAATTTGAAAATATGAGTCTTGCTATGGAAAAAATTCAAAATGATGTTAATAATACCATAAGAATAATAGAAGAAATTGACAATGCTGCAAAAGAACAACTAATCAACTCGCAGGACAACATGAAGGCAATTCAGGAATTAGTTGATATTACTTCTAAAATCATGGAAAATCTTAAAAATCAAAAAGAGAAGAATAAAACATTAATTGAAAATATAGAAGTTATGGAAAAATTCTCTATGAATGTTAATAGTGCAAGTGAAAAACAGATATCTTATTTAGAAAATCTAAAAGTAAGTTTTATCACTTTTAAAGAATATTTTGATAATACTAACAAATTACTGGATATTTTAAGTGATAAGTTTAAAACAATAAAGTTAGTGGATAAGAAACTTATTGAGAATAAATAAAATTTATTACATTCTCAACAAATTGTTTACTCTTTTCAATATGAACAATATGATTTGTTGAGGGGGATATCCATAGGTTTGAATTTCTTAATAGTCTAAAACCAGTTGTTGCATGTTCAATATCAAAGTAAAAGTCAGAATCCCCATATATAAAAAAAACCGGAACTTTTATACTTTTTATCTTATCCCTAATGTCATAATTTCTATTCATTATATAAGACTTTTTGTCTTCTCTAATTATATTCCATAATGTTTTTGAATATATTGCATCGCCATGCATTTTTATAAGAGTATTTCTAAAATTAACATCAAGATCCTCAAATGGCTTAAAAACCCAGTCACATTTATCCTGAATTAGATCATCAGAATAAAGACCAGTTGATTCAAGAATCAATTTTTTAACTTTATCTTTATTATTTAAGTAATAAAATATTGCTATTGCCCCACCCAAACAATGTCCACAAAGATAGAAACTTTTTAATTGGAGTTTCTCTACAAACTCCTCTAACTCTTTAACGCTGAATTCTATTATCTCTTTATCAAAAGTCTTAATATGAGAAGATTTACCATACCCATATCTATCATAATCTATAACCATAAATCTTTTTGCTAACTCATCTCTAACACTATCCCATGTCTCTGTGCCGTAAAATCCATCATGAAGTAAAATTAAAACTTCTCCACTGCCAGTGATGTTATAATATACTTTATAATCATTAATATCCACATAAGGCATAAAAATTCCTTTTTTAGATTAAGATTAAAAATAAAAATATAATAAAAATTTAAGATATTTTTGAAAGACTCTTTATCCTTTTTAACATATTAGGATGAGTACTCAATAATTCTAACAATCTATCGCTAAATTTTAATTTTATATTTTGATTCTTTAAATAATCAAGCTCATTTCTATCAATATGTCCACTCCCATCAAGATCTATCTGAGAGAGTTCTCTTATCTCTTTATAGGCTAAAGATGGATCACTTGCAAAAAAAGCCTTGAATCCCTCTGCACTTTTTAGTTCTTCCTTTGGAATACTGGCAGCCCCATATACAAGTTTATATAAAGCAGATGCTAATGCCTCTGGTTTACTTCCGAGTTTAATTGAGCCTAAGTCAGCAAAATATTCTCTTATTCTTGAACCATATAAGACCAATAAATTCGTAATAAAGTATAAGATCATTGTAATAAGTCCTACAATAGCAACATTACCAGCACTTCTTCTTCTACCATAACTACCACCCCACATTAGACTTCTTGATATAGCATAAAGAATCATTGGTATAACAGAGAGTATCATTATGAATAAAACATCATTATTCTTTAAATGACTTATCTCATGCCCAAGTACTGCCTTTAATTCCTCTTTATTTAACAATCTCATTAATGGAATTGTTACACAGACACTCCCATTATTTTTACCATACCCAAAGGCAAATGCATTTGGAATATTTATTTCACTTATTGCTACTTTTGGCATCTTTATCTTTGCGTTTTCTGATAATTCTTTTACCATATCGTATAATTGAGGATTTTCTTCTCTTGTAATATATTTTATTCTCATTGCTATCTCCACGATTTTAGGACCTGCAAGATATTGAATAAAAATAATTAAAAGAGAAAATCCTATATAAAAATAGAGATTACCTATATTTAAATAAGTACCAATAATGGATATTATTATGAATACTATAAAACCAAATATTGCTAAAAGAAAATAAAGCCTGAAATGTAACCCAAACATTTTTAACCTCCAAAAGAATTTAGTCTTAAAACATAATTTAGCATAATTTTAAATTATTGAAAAATCAAATTTCTATATTCCAGATTTTTTTTACAAAATCTTTTACTATTTCTTCTTCTCCTTCGATTATAAATTTTGAATCATTCCAGCTTGCATAGCCAGTAATATCAATATTCTTATTAACAATTCTAAATTCTAAATTAAAGCCATAAACAGATTGTTTTACTTCCTCATAAATTTTATCCATATCCTCTATCTCAAAACTATACTCAAAGCAATCATTAGAATCTATTCCGTATTGATAAAGAATTAACTTATAGGCTTTATTCTGTAAAAAACCGCATATTTTTGAAATCGAATTTAAAAAATGAGCCCAGTATTCAGCATCATAAATATACTTCATAATATTAAAATTATATTAAATTTTTCTAATTTTGTCAAAAATTTTAGTTTTTTTTAAAAAATTGAATTATAATTAAACTATATATGCTATTAGCATAAAATAATAATTTTTTAATTTTAGGAGTTTTTTATGAAAAACATCTTAATTAGTGTGAGTTTGGTGATTAGTTTATTAGTAGTATTATTATTAGGATGCCCTACTAATACACAGGACAACCCACAAAATAATAATACTAATAATACAAACCAGATAACCACAAAAATTGTCCCATCTAAATTTATGGTTGATGTCCCTGATTCTATTCAAAATGACCCTAATGCGGGTCCTTTTGATCCTCGAAAGAGCGGATCTGGCAGTGGTAGCTATGCAAGAGATCAGATTGCTATGACTGTGGAACAAATGCAAGGTGAGATTAAAAATATTCTTTTTCAACTGATGTATATTGATGAGATAGTAAAGGATCTATCACCTTCTGATACTCTTATTGAGGATAAAACAATTACTATTACTCAAGAATTCATTGAAAAGATGAAATATTTTGCCCCAGATGATTTTGTTAGAGAGTAAATTGATAGTTTTAAAGATATGATAGGAACTGAATGGGGTATAAATCCTTTTTACTATAAAAATTCACCTGATCCAGATTTTAATAAACTCTATAAAGAGGTCTATATGGAGCAAACCTCAGATGATTACAAGAATATTCAAAATCAACAGGTTTATTGGTCAGACGATAAGAAAAAGATAAAAATTGTATGGGAAGATATTTTTGAAGGGACAAATGATATGATGAATAAGGCAAATTATAAGTATAGTACTATTTATAGTTTTGTCTATGATGATTCCAAAAAATTATCAAAGATGTTTTATATTCACGAACAATTCCAGGATGACCCAGTAGATAATTCCAATGACTTTAATCATACCAATTTCTATTCTATTACATTAAAAGAGGATTCGTCTAATGCCAATTTAGACGGGGTTTATATTATCTATGAAAATGTAATTAATGATGACTTAAGTAATTATAGTTATAAAGCTGAGGGATATGCAGATGATAATGGTGGTTACTTAGAATCAACATATTCTTACACAGATCCAATGAATAATAATATACCAGTAGTATGGAAATATAAAGAGGCTTTTGACGGAAATGGAGATGAAACATATTTTGCATGGTGGGAGAATGGAACATGGACAGAAGATACTGATTTAAGCGATGATTCTTATGTCAGTATGTATAATGATGAATGGCAAGAATTTGAGTCATATGATGAGACTATGAACGATAATAGCTATGTAGACGATATATACAATACTGCAAGCGGAGTCACTATAATAACAATTGACACTACTCCGGATTCTTTCTTCCTTATTTATGGTGATCAATTATCGCCGGGAGCATTGGACTATCTAAATGGAGAGAATATGTCACCTACCCCAGAACAAGAGGCAGAAGTAGCTGCTGTTATAGGAACAGCATATTCTGATGAAGCCGGGGATAAATTGTATATTTATTTCTATGACCAGACGGATGATACAAGTGTATATCTTTATGTATATGATTGGCAAAATACCTTTAAATACTACCTTGCACACGATAATGTAAATATCCAGCCATAGATAAAAAAGAGGCTATCATAAGATAGCCTCTTTTTTCTTTTTAATTATCATTATGATAGAGATATCTATTACCCTCATAATTTCGTAGTATGATATTCCCATTTTCATCCTTCCCAATATAATAATCTGGTAAAATAGGAATTTTACCTCCCCCCCCAGGTGCATCTATAACATAGTGAGGTATAGCATATCCGGATGTCCAACCTCTTAAATTTTCTATTATATTGATGCCAGTCTCAACAGGGGTTCTAAAATGAGCAGAGCCTACTATAGGATCACATTGATATAAGTAGTAAGGTCTTACTCTAATCATTAATAATTTATGATAGAGACTCTTCATTGTCTCTGGATTATCATTTATATCTTTTAAAAGGACTGTTTGTGACCCCATAGGAATACCAGCATCTGCTATGCTGTTACATGCAAATTTCACCTCTTCTGTTATCTCATCTGGATGAGTAAAATGTATACTCATATACAATGGGTGATATTTCTTAAGAATTCTTAAAAGATTCTTTGTAATTCTCATAGGAAGAACAACTGGGACTTTTGTACCTATTCTAATTATTTCAATATGTTTAATCTCTCTTAATTTACTCAAAATATAGTTTAGAGATATATCAGAAAGTGTTAAAGGATCTCCACCAGAAACAACGACATCTCTTATCTCTGGATGATTTTTAATATATTGTATTGCATTATTCCATCTAACAATATTTGGAGTATTAGAAACAGAATGAGAACCACCCACTATTCTTGATCTTGTACAGTATCTACAATTTGTAGAACAAAAAGAGGTTACAAGAAATAAAACTCTATCAGGATAGCGATGAACTATTCCTTCAACCGGGCTATCATGATCCTCTTTTAAAGGATCAATCGATTCTCCTTCTGAAATTATAATTTCATTTAATGATGGAATAACAGATTTTTGCAATGGGATTGAATTATAAACAACACCAGAATAATATGGAGTTATTCTAAATGGCAATTTTTTCTCAATAAGAGTGTTATATTCCATATTTTTACCAAATATTTTCTCGAGGTCATCATATTTAGTTATGGAATTCTTTATCTGCCATCTCCAATTGTTCCAATTATCCCATCTTTCATTAGAAAAAAACTTCTCTTTGAATTCTTTAGACTCTTTACCAATTTTAAAATGAGATAAATAAGATTCGTTAATTTCCTCGATTTTTAATAGATTTGAATTAAAAGAAGTGCAATTTAATCCAGTAGAAGCAAAAAATCTACCCGAAGGATCGAGTTCTTCCGGCGGCGGCTCCTCCTCTTTTGATAGAAGTGAGACATCATCACCATGATTGTTAATTGTAGTCATTTTTTATTCCTCCTTAAAATAAAAAATAAATTTTATTTTGAATATAATTATACATCTTTTTCGAAAAAATGCAATGTTTTTTTAAAAAAAATTAAAAAATTTTAATATAAAATAAAAAATAATTGAAACCTACATATTGCTAAAAATTAAAAAGGCTCTCTTTTAATGAGAGCCTTAATATAACTAACTCTTTTTACTCAAATAATTCTTTCCCTCTTCACTATCTTTATCTTTAAACATCATCTTCTGCCTTCTCAGAAATGCTGGTTCCTCAATATTATCAAAACTCTTATCATCTTTAATCTTTAAGCCGGGTTGTGTTAACTTAATAAAATCCTGATAGGGATAAACTTTTAGATTGTTTTCTTCTTTCTTTTGCACCTCTTTTTGAATTTCTTCAGAATCAGATTTAATCTCAATATCATTTGGTGTTCTCTTGATCTTATTATTTTCTTTTTGGCTATCAAATTCTGTGGCAATTATTGTAACCTTTACTCTATCTTCAAGAGAATCATCAAATGATTGGCCAACGATTATCAAAGCATCATCAGAGGCTATATTTTCAATAAACTTCATAACATCACTGAAACTCTTTAATTTCATCTTTGAAGAGCCTGCAACATTAACAAGAATTGATTTAGCATTATTGACAAAAAGTTCTGGCATCAAAGGATTTTCTATTGCCATGGTCACAGCATCAACACTTGCATTCTCTCCTTTTCCTATCCCAACTCCCATTAAGGCAATACCCTTATTAGCCATAATTGTTTTAACATCAGCAAAGTCAATATTAATTTCACCTGGATTTACAATTAAATCAGATATCCCCTGTACCCCCTGTTTTAAGACATCATCTGCTCTTCTCCATGCCTCAATTAATGTTATATCCTCATCCGAATTGAGTAAAGCCTGATTTGAAATAGTAATAACAGTATCACACTCTTTTCTTAAATTATTAATCCCTTCTTCAGCAATTGCCCCTTTTCTCTTTTTTTCAAAGTCAAAGGGTTTTGTAACAACAGCAACTGTCAGAATATCAAGTGATTTTGCTATTTTGGCAATTACTGGTGCTGCTCCTGTTCCGGTTCCACCACCCATTCCAGCAGCAATAAAAACCATATTTGCTCCCTTAAGTGCATCCTGTATCAATTCCTTTGATTCTTCTGCTGCATCTCTACCTATTTCTGGCATAGCACCAGCACCTCTACCACCAGTCAATTTCTCACCAATTACGATCTTTCTTGTTGCCTTACAATTTTGCAATGCCTGCTTATCAGTGTTTACAGCAATAAATTCTACACCTCTTATACCAGCCTCAATCATTCTATTGATAGAATTACAGCCCCCACCCCCTACACCTACAACTACTATCCTTGTGCATGCTGTGTTTGTTTCATAAAAATTAATGTTACTTGTCTGCATATCTCCCCTCCCAAAAATATATTTATTTTAATTTTTTTTCAAATTAAAAAAATCCCTCTAAAATTGTCTTTACTTTCTTTAAAAATCCACCCTTATATTCCTCTTTTTTGGACTTGCTAAAAATATCATTACTCCTATTAAATCTTTCATATCCCCACAATATAAGACCATTCAAAACAGAATATTCTGGACCCGATATCTGATCCCCAAGCCCGGAGAATTTATGTGGATAACCAATTCTTGCTGAAGTCTCAAATATCTCCTGAGCAACATCAGTAATACCAGTAAGTAAAGATGTCCCACCAGTTAAAACAACACCACCGTTTATTTTATCAATAAATCCCTTTCTTGTTAAATCTTCTTTTATTATCTCAAAAATCTCTTCCACTCTTGGCCTTATTATATATACAAGATCGGATCTTTTTACGATTTTAGGAATTCTGCCACCCACAGAAGGAATCTCTATAACTTCATCCTTACTAACATAGTCAAAACTTGCAACCCCATAAACAACTTTAATCTTTTCAGCAGTGGCATAAGGCACCTTTAATCCAGCAATAATATCATTTGTGATTAAACACCCGCCAAGAGAATATATTGCATTATAGAATGGTGCCTGCTCACAATATACGGTAACCTTTGCTGTCTCTGCCCCTAAATCTATTAAAAGAACTCCCAATTCTTTTTCATCTTCATATAAAATAGACTTTGCATTTGCAAGATTCTGTAATACCACATTTGATATTGAGAGTCCAGTCCTATCCATACTCTTAACTACATTCTGAATAGAAGAAATTCCAGTAGTGATTATATGTATCTGACACTCGAGTCTTGTCCCTACCATACCAACTGGATATTTTATACCTTCCTGTCCATCTACTGTAAAATTTTGAGGTATAATGTGTAAAATCTGCCTATCCATTGGAATAGCAACAGCCTTTGCTGCCTCTATTACTCTTGTTATATCAAATTCTCTTATCTCTTTATCATTTCCAGAAATTGCGACAATTCCCTTAGAATTAAGAGATTCTACATTATTGCCAGAAACTCCAACTATAGCACTGGATATCTCCCTTCCAGCCTGAATTTCTGCCTGTTCAACTGCCTCATTTATTGCCTTTACTACTGATTCAATGTTTATTATTATTCCATTTCTCATTCCACCTTTTGTATCTGATTTACCTATTCCGATAATAGAGATATTTCCAGTATCATTTATCTCTGATATAGCAACAGAAATTTTACTCGAACCTATATCAATTGCAACTATTAAATCATTTTCCTTCTGCCTCAATTTATGCTCCTTTTAATAGACAAACCCAAGTCCAGCATAATAAGGGGTGCTGCTCTTTATATCATTCTCTTTAAGATATAAAGAGAGAACAAACCCTTTCTTTAATAAATCGACATTTATAAAATTTTTTAAATAGATATTTTCATTATTTCCATAATATTTTACAAAATAAATTAAATTAGGCTTTTTCTCACTTATATCTATACTTTCAATATTTCTATATATATTACTATTTTTATTTTTTAAATCAAGTAAAATATCAATTATTTTTGAATATTTTTTTTCAAGAATTTTACCATAATCAAGATTCTGTTTTATATCAAAATTCAACAATGGAAGATTATCACTATCTTCAGATTCACTGAATATAACACAATTTTTATCAATAAACATTATTTTATTATTTATTATAAGTTTTGCAACCGGTTTTCTTATCCTTAAAAAAATAACAAGAGTATCCGGATATCTTATATTTACCTTATACTGATCCAAAAAAGCCTGCCTTGCAAGTCTATTTTCCATATCAGAAATATTATATTCCCATACATATTTATCTGGCTGAATATCAAGATATCTTATAAATTTTTCATTATTAAGAGAAAAATCCTTATCAATAACAATATTCTTTACTATAAAAAAATCCTTTGCTACAAATATCAATATAAAAGAAAGAATCACACTTATAACAAGAGCAAACGCAACTACATATTTAATCTTCATATTCCAATTTCCTCTTATTAAAAGATATATTGAGTAATACACCTGTTAAAAACATAAAAACAATTAAAGAACTTCCCCCAGAACTTATAAAAGGTAGAGTAATACCAGTAGAAGGTAAAAGCCCAATAACAACTGATATATTTATAATTGATTGCAAGAATATAATAAGTGTAATTCCAGATGCAAGGAGATAATAATATCTATTTTTACAACTCTTTGCAATATTGAATCCAGTAATTGTAATAATCATAAATAAAATTACAACAATAATAGCAAAAAATGCCCCACCTTCTTCTGCAATTATTGCAAAAATATAGTCATTCTGAGCCTCTGGAAGTCCAAAATTTTTCTGTGTGGACTCTCCTATTCCAACTCCAAAAGCCTTTCCAAGAGCAAAACATTTCATTGCCTGTATATACTGCCAGCCAGCACCGAGTGGATCAACCCATGGATTTAAAAATGCTAAAAATCTTTTTAATCTATACTGAGCAAATATAAGCATTACAAATAATCCAAGAAAACCAGTTCCCAAAAGCATAAAAAATGTAACTAAATTAACACCGGATAAGAATAACATAATAAAAACAAGTAAAATTAATATAAAAGAAGTGGAAAAATCTGGCTCAATAAATATAAGAAATATGATTAAAAAACTCATTATTAAAGGTGGCAATACACCTTTATAGAAATCCTTTATTAATTCTTTTTTATTGGCAAGAACAGAACTTAAATAAAGTATTATTGAAATCTTTGCAAATTCTGATGGTTGAAACTGAATGAATGAAAAACTTATCCATCTTTTTGCACCACTTACCTCTTTTCCAACAAATGGAAGTAGTGTAATTATTAATAGGACAATTGTCCCTATTACTATAAATTTAATATATTTTCTATAAAGATCAGGGCTAATAAAAAGAGCAGCAATAAATATAATCATGCCACAAAAAAAGTAGATACTCTGTCTTATTATATAGTAATATTCATTGTTATAAAATTTTATGCCTGCTGGTTTACTTGCACTGTATAAAAAACCAAAACCGATGCCCACGAGTATGACAATACTTGCAATAAGAAAAACAGTGATAGAAGATTTTACCTCTTTATTAGTCTCTTCCATGTTTTGATCCTATCTTAACTTTAATGAGCCAATAGCAATTATTGCTAAAATGCCACCTATTATCCAGAATCTTGTTATTACTTTTGACTCCTGCCATCCCTTTAACTCAAAATGATGATGCAATGGCGCCATTAAGAATACTCTTTTTTTTCTTATTTTATAAGATAAAACCTGAATTATTACAGATAGTGTCTCAAAAACAAAGACCCCACCTATTATTATTAGTAATAATTCCTGCTTTATCATTAAGGCAATTGTCCCTATAATTCCACCCAGGGATATGGATCCAGTATCACCCATAAAAATTTGAGCAGGATGAGAATTAAACCATAAGAATGCGACAATTCCTCCAATCGCAGCAAGACAGTACACAAGCACCTCACTTGCAAGCGGCAAATATGGTATATATAAATATTCTGCCATCTCTTTATGACCCGTCACATAGCTTAATAACCCAAAGGTAGCAAAAACCGGAACAAGTAGCCCACCTGCAAGCCCATCCAGTCCATCCGTTAAATTAACAGCATTTGAAAAACCAACTATAAAAAATACCCCAAAGGGTATATAAAATAACCATATATCAATAAAAAAATTTTTAAAGAATGGTATTGCTATTTTGGTTGACGATGGACCGAAAATTAAATAAATTAAAATTGTAATAATTAATGCTACTATAATTTGAGATATAAGTTTAAACCTGGCATGAAGTCCATCTGTTGATTTTCTTGTTATTTTAAGATAGTCATCTAAAAAACCTATAAAGGCAAATAGAATTGTCGCAAAGATAAGTATTACAATAAAAAGATTATTAAAATTTCCACAAATAATCATACTTATAATAATACTTATTACTATAAGAACACCACCCATGGTAGGTGTCCCGCTTTTACCTATATGAGACTGAGGACCTTCTTTTCTAATTATCTGGGATGCCTTCCATCTCTTCATTATCTCTATGAATGTTGGGAAAAAAATTATTGCTATTAAAAATGAAATTATAAAAGCAACCACAGATCTAACTGTTATGTAGCCAAATACATTAAAAATGCTAATATATTTTTTTAATGAGTATAAAAAATGGAAAAGCATCCCCCACCCCCAATTTAAAAAAACTTTTTATTCTATAATTATTAATTTTATATCTTTTAAATTAAGATTAACATATTCATTATCCTTGGCAAACTTTAATACCTTTACCGGACTTGTAAGAGAAGATATCTCTATCTCTTTCTTCTTGATATCAAGGATAATCTCATTGATCTCTTCTTTGATTTTAGCAAGTTCCTCTTTTTCTGTCTTAATGCCAAGATTTATAAAAACAGTGGTAAAAAATATTATAGAAATTGTTAAGGCACCTATAAAAACACCTATATTAAAATAGTTCATACAATCTTCTCCACAATTCTAAGTTTTGCGGATCTTGATGCTGGATTATTCTTTATCTCTTCAGAAGAGGGTTGAATAGGCTTGCTAATAATCTCTATCTCCTTTTTTTTATTACAAACACAAACAGGCATTTCTTTTGGGCAGATACACTCTTTTTTCATATATGAAAAAATCTCTTTTACTGTTCTATCTTCTACTGAATGAAATGTAATTACCCCAAGTCTCCCCCCTTTTTTAATAAGAGATAAAATCTTAGGCAATCCTATTTTTATATTCTCAATTTCATTATTTGCCTCAATTCTTAAAGCCTGAAATATCTTGGTAGCTACATTTATATTTTTAGGCCAGAATTTTTTAGGAACACTTCTCTCGACAATCTCAACCAATTCAAAAGTAGTCTCAATCGGTTTTATTCCCCTTTTTTTTATAATATTTTTAGCAATCTCCTTTGAGAATCTCTCCTCCCCATATTTATAAAAAATTTCAACAAGCCTATCAAAATCATACTTATTTAAAATTTCTTTTACACTCAAACCATCTTCTGAAAGTCTCATATCCAATTTTTCATCTTTTAAAAAAGTAAAACCCTTTTCACTTACCTTATAATGATAACTCGATATCCCAAGATCCATTAATCCAGAACAAAATTTAAAATCAATATCCAATTTATCCACATCGGTAAAATTAATATTAAGTGGAATAAATCTTGTGCCAAAGATCTTTAATCTCTCTTTTGCAATCGAGAGAATATTTTTATCTCTATCAAGCCCATAAACGGTTATATTTTTAAATTTGTTTAAAATAGCCTCAGAATGTCCACCCTCACCGACTGTGCAATCAATAAAATACCTATCTTCCTCTTTTATGAGAAAAGAAAGAATTTCATTGACCAGTACCGGAGAATGGACATAATTCAAAATTCCCCTCCCCTTTCATAATTCTTTAGAAGAGCGCATGGACAACTTCCCAAGTTCTTCAAAAGAATTTATATAATCCTCTGAGGCTTTTTTATCTTCATTATTAAAGATCTCAACATCCCATAATTCTATAACCTTATTCATACCAAGAAAAACACAGTCCCTTTTCAATTCTGCATACTCCCTTAGACTCTGAGGAATAGCAATTCTCCCATTTTTATCAATTTCAATCTCTCTTGCCGGCGAAATAAATTTTCTATAAATCCATCTTGCCTCTCTGGTATAAATATTAATCTTACTTTCTATTTCTTTAACTGTTCTTTCCCATTCTTCTGGTGAATATATCAAAAGGCATTTATCATTATCCATACCTTTCGTGATCCATATTATATCCCCATTTAAAATTTCTTTTAATTTTGACGGAAAAGCAACCCTCCCTTTTTCATCAAGAGTATTAAAATATTCTCCAAAAAAATAGTTTGCCATTTGAGCCTGCTTCTTCTACCACTTTATACCACTTAATACCAATAAGTTATTAATATTATTCTATTTTTTAAATAAATTGTCAACTATTTTTTTATAAAAATTTTAAAAAATATTTTTTTATAAAAAACTATTATCAAAAAAGATTGCTATAAATATAAATAAGTATTGATTTTGACTTTTTAACTAAGAAAAATTCCTTAAAAATTCAAGTGAATTTTTGTGAATTTTTGTGGTATAAAATTTAAATTAATGTTATCAAATGAATATAATTTTTTCTAAAAGTTATAAAGAATTTTATTAAAATTTTGTAGATATACTAAAAAATTTTATTTTTTCAAAAAGTTAAACTATCTTTGAAATGTTGAAAGCAGAGTTATGGTAGGATCATTTTTGAGGAAGAGTAATAAAATAAAAAAAAATTTTAAAAGTTTTTGTTTCTATAGAAATTGAATCTGTTTTAGACAGAAATCTGTTCCAAAAACAAGATAATAATATACTTCTTGGTCGATATAAAAGGGGATATCTGGATGAATCCTCTCATCCTTATCCTTATACCATTTCACCTTCCTTGCCCTCATATCCTCTATCTTATTTTTTACCTTCTCAAGCCTCTTTTCAAACCCATCAACCCCATACTTTTCCACAAGTTCAAAATATAATTCCAATATTTCCCTTATCAATACAGCGATACTAAAAGTATTTAAAGTATCGTGTATCTGTTTTAATTCATTATAAACCCTTTCTTCCAGAAATGCTCTTACCCTCTTTGTAGCATTTACACAGGGATAGTCTCTCTTTCTTCTATCCTCTGTTAAATGTTTTTTCTTTAAAAAAGGTAGCATTGTATTTATTACTTCCCTTATTATTTCTGATAATCCTTTATTATTTTTTTCTGTTAAGATTTTAATTTTACTAAATAAAGAATCATTTATAACAAAATCAAATTGTAGCATTTTATTTACCTCCAGTAATAAAAAATATTTCTATATATTAATCACAAATTTTTTGAGAAAATCCTTTACAAGTTTTATAAAAAATTTAAAAGATTTTTAAAAAAATAAATTTTTAATATCTTCTGTTTAATGCGGATTTTTGACAAACTATAGTTTTTTGGGTATAAAGCATAACTTTATTCTTGAAATTAATATTTTTTAAAACAAAGAAATTAAAAATTATTTATGAGAAACTAAAAACTTACTTACTGAAAAATTTCATATTTTTTCAGGATAATATCTTACTAAACTCTATTTTTTTAATTTAAAATTCAGCTACTAAAGATACAACAAAGAATTATTATCCTTTTACGGCCCCGCTTGTAATCCCTTTTATAATATACTTCTGCATAATAAGATAAAAGATAATAATAGGAGCTGCAGAGGTTACAAGAGAAGCAAGAGCAAGACCATACTCCTTACTGTATGCACCAAAAAAAGAGTATTGAGCAAGTTGAATTGTTCTTAACTCTTTACTCTGTAAAATAATCAGAGGTAGTAAGAAATCATTCCATATCCATAAAACATTAAGAATAACAATTGTCGCAGTTATAGGAGTTAGTAAAGGAAATACTATTCTAAAAAATATTGTAAAAGGGCCAGCACCATCAATAGCAGCAGACTCTTCTAACTCTTTTGGTATTGCTTTAATAAATCCATGATACATAAATATAGCCATTGGAGAGCCAAGCCCAATATATATCAATATCAATCCCCATAAGGTATTATTTAACCCCAACCCCTTAGCCGTCTCTACTAATGGCACCATTATTGATTGAAAAGGGACAACCATTGAAAAAGTAAAGAGTAAAAATATTATCCAACTAAGGCGATACTCATTTCTAACAAGAGCATAAGCAGCCATTGCGCTTGTTATAACTATTCCAACAACACTAAAAACAGTAATTATTAAAGTATTAAAAAAAACCCGCGGAAAAGTTACAAAATTTTTTATGATCTTATTATTTATTCTAACAGGGGTATTCCCAAAATTCCAGGCTCCAGAATAATTTTTATAAATATTATGCCATAAAGTAGAAAAAATATTTGAACTATACAGAATCTCTTTTAATTTTTCTTTTTCATTTTTTGATAGATCTTTTTTTAAATAATATCTTTTCTCATCTCTTAAAATGTAACACCTTTTAACATATTCTCTCTCTTCGTCATTTTTTAAAAAATTTAAAACTTTTATCTCAAAGTCTTCTTTATCTATTTTTGAAGGGATGGATTTATAAAGCCTTGGTAAAGCAAGTGTATTAATCTGAATCTCTGTATCATTTTTAAAAGAATTTAAAACAACAAGAAATACTGGAAGTAAAAAGAAAAATGCGAGTATAAACAAAAATACCTCAAAAATAATTAATGCTACTTTTTTTTGACTCTCAGAAAGTAATGATTTCCTTAAACCTGTTTTTACCATACTATACCTCATACATCTTTATTTTATAGTATATCCAAAAAAACATAAAAGTCAACTATTTTTTAAATTATAATATTTGTTTTTAAAAATATTCTATTATATATGAAATTAACGTTATTCTATACAGATATCCCCCTCTCCTTAAATAAGATATCACACTTTAAAATACAGATATCCCCTTTATATAATGTAATATAACGTTTTAATCAAAAAAAATTACTTATCCTCTCCAGAAAGACTTTTTATCATATAGCCTCTTCCTCTAACAGTATGAAGAAGTTTTTTATTAGAATCTTTATCTATTTTATTTCTAAGATAATTTATATACACATCAATTATATTAGTATAACTATCAAAATCCAATCCCCACACATTTTCTGCTATCATTGTCCTTGTTACAACAGTTCCGGCATTTCTCATAAGATATTCTAAAAGCATATACTCTTTTGTCGAAAGTGAGATCTCTTTATCTCCTCTTTTTACTGTATGATTTAAAAGATCCATCTCAAGATCATCAACTTTTAATTTTGTCACCTCTTTATTAGCCTTTCCTCTTAATAAGGCTCTAATCCTTGCAAGAAGTTCTTCAAATGAAAATGGCTTTGTTAGATAATCATCGGCTCCACTATCAAGACCAGTTACCTTATCTTTAACAGTATCCTTTGCACTAAGAATAAGAATAGGTGTATTAATATTTCTTTTTCTTACTTCAGAACAGATAGTAATGCCATCAATCTTTGGAAGCATAAGATCAAGTATAACAAGATCATAACTATTAGAATAGAGAAAATCCAATCCCTCTTTTCCATCTACTGCAATATCAGCAACATATCCCTCTTCTTTTAGCCCTTTTTTAATAAAATTTGCAATTTTAATTTCATCTTCTATTATAAGTATCCTCATTGCTTAAAATTGCCTCACCAACAAATCAAAGTTTAAATAATTTTTCTTTATAGTTTTCTACAAAATACTTTTTACCTTTTGACAGAATAGAATGTCCTTCTTTCTCAAGTCTCTCTTTTTGCCTCGCAATACCACCCGGATATTTTTCATTTAAAAAACCACCACTCTTAAGAGTCCGCCAGTATGGATTGATATCTTTTATACCATTATTTTCATCTTCTATACTTGCATTAGCAGCAATACAGGCAAACAAACCAGTAGTGATTGGACAACCAAGCGTAGCATTATACTTTTTGGCAAGAAATTCTCTTATTTCATCAAAAGTAATTACCTTACCTTCTGGCACCATTCTCATTATATCATCAATCTCTTTTGGAGAAGGGATTGCCACACTCCCCTTACCCCATCTTTTTTCCATCTTTTCTGAAATTTTCTCAACTCTTGGCAAATTCTTACTATTTAATAATTTTTCTTTCCAGCTTTTTTTAGATTTCATACATTTATACTTCTATCACCGATTTTTATAAAAATTTATTTTAGTTAAAAAATTTTTATTACTGATTACTTAAATATAATTTTTCCAATTCACTAAAATTTCTTACTTTCTTATAGGCTGGATCTTTGCTAAAATTTATTTTATCAAAGTCATAAACTTTAAAAAATAGAGATTTAATTTTATCTTTAAGAATCTTAATATTCATGGGATAATTTTTAATCGCCATCTGGGCTAAAATCTTCTCATTTTCATTCTTTTGATCAGCATAAAGAGCAACATACTGAGATAAATTAGGCACAACATTCTTTTCTATCTCATTTATTACATAATTTACAGCAATTATTCCCTCGTAAATATCCTCTATTGAGCCTTTTGAATCAAGATATAAAATCTCATTTGTAAGAATAATATTTTTATCCTGATTTATCATAAGTGGTAAATCCAGTTTTAATATGATATTTTTAACATACTTATTATTTAAATGCTTCTCATAATGAGTCTGAATCTCCTTAATAAGCACCTTTATATCTTCAACATTTGGCATTCTCTCCCCCTTAATTTAAAGATATTACCATTTCTTAATGGATTACCATATAATAAAGATATCATTATTAACCACAGTAATAATCATAACATAAAAGAGGAAGATTTTCAAATATTTTTTTTAATTTTTTAAAATTTGTATTTTTTCCTGTTCAAAAATTACCTCTAAATTATCCTTTTCACTAATATTACCAGCAATGATTTCTTTTGCAAGTAGATTCTCTATCTCATTCTGAATTGCTCTTCTTAAAGGTCTTGCACCATAAATTGGATCAAAACCAACATCCGATATATAATCTATTACAGAATCACCGAAATTTACATTGATATGTTTTTCTTCAAGTCTATTTTTCAAATATTTTAATTGCAACTTTACAATATCTCTAATATGCTCTTTGGTCAATCTATGGAAAATTATTATTTCATCGATTCTATTCAAGAATTCTGGTCTAAAAAAACCGTGAATCTCTTTTAATATTCTCTCTTTTACAACCTCTGTTATCTCGACATTCTCCTGAATGATATGAGATCCTAAATTACTTGTCATAATTATTATGGTATTCTTAAAATCAACTACCCTACCCTGATTATCTGTCAATCTGCCATCATCCAGCAATTGTAAAAGAATATTAAAAACATCTGGATGAGCCTTTTCTATCTCATCAAAAAGTATGACTGAATATGGTCTTCGTCTGACAGCCTCTGTAAGTTGGCCACCTTCATCATAGCCAACATATCCCGGGGGGGCTCCGATTAATCTTGAGACACTATGTTTCTCCATATATTCTGACATATCTATACGGGTCATTGCCTTAACATCGTCAAAAAGAAATTTTGCTAGCGACTTTGCAAGTTCTGTCTTACCAACCCCAGTAGGACCTGCAAATATAAATGAGCCTATTGGCCTATTTTGATCAGAAATACCAGCCTTATTTCTCCTTATTGCATTACTTACAGCAACTATTGCCTCATCCTGACCAATAATAGACTCATGTAAATGAGACTCAAGTTCTAATAACTTCTCTCTCTCTGATTGAAGCATCTTTTTTACTGGAATTCCGGTCCACATAGAGACAACATAAGCAATATCCTCTTCTGTAACCTCTTCTTTCAAAAGTTTGGTATCTCTATGAATCTCTTCAAGTTTATCAGATAACTCTTTAAGTTTCTTCTCAAGTATTATTCTATCCCCATATTTAATTTTACTTGCCTCTGTTAGATTTCCCATCCTGATGAGTTCCTCTTCTCTATTCTTTAAAATATCCAGTTCCTCTTTTACCTTTGCTATCTCTTCAATTAACCTTTTCTCATTATTCCACTGAATTTTCATTGCATTTGACTTTTCTTTTAACTCTTTTAACTCCTCTTCTACTCTTGCAAGTCTCTCTTTTGATAACTCGTCTGTCTCTCTTGATAGAGCTCTTTTTTCAATTTCAAGATTAAGAATCTTTCTTTCTATAATATCTATCTCTTCTGGCTGGCTCTCTATCTGCATCTTTAATCTACTTGCTGCCTCATCTATTAAATCTATTGCCTTATCTGGTAAAAATCTATTTGATATATATCTATTAGAAAGAATAACGGCGCTCACTATTGCATTATCCTGAATTCTTACCCTGTGATGAAGTTCGTATCTCTCTTTTAATCCTCGTAAAATCGCTATTGAGTCCTCCACACTTGGCTCTTTTACCAATAGAGGCTGAAACCTTCTTTCAAGAGCTGCGTCTTTTTCTATATGTTTTCTGTATTCATCAAGAGTTGTTGCACCTATACAATGGATCTCCCCTCTTGCCAGAGATGGTTTAAGAATATTTGACGCATCCATTGAGCCTTCTGCTGATCCAGCACCAACAAGGGTATGTAACTCATCAATAAAAAGAATTATATTACCCTCTGATTTTTCTATCTCCTGAATAACTGCCTTTAACCTCTCTTCAAACTCGCCTCTATATTTTGCACCAGCAACAAGCATTGCAAGATCAAGGGCGAGTATTTTTTTATTTTTTAGACTCTGTGGCACATCACCTTCAAATATTCTTTTTGCTAAGCCCTCAACTATTGCTGTCTTACCAACACCGGGTTCACCTATCAATACTGGATTATTCTTTGTTCTTCTTGATAGAATCTGAATAACCCTTCTTATCTCATCGTCTCTTCCTATAACTGGATCAAGTTTATTCTGCCTTGCAAGTGCTGTAAGATCACGGGTATATTTCTCAAGAACCCTGTATTTTGATTCTGGATCCTGATCAGTTACTCTCTGATTACCTCTTATCTGTTTTAAGGCAAGTAAGATATTGTCTTCATTAATTCCGAGTCTTTTAAATAACTGACTTACTCTATTATTCATCTTTAATAGAGCAAGGATTAGATGTTCTGCTGAAATATATTCATCATTTAATTTTTTCATCTCCTTTTCAGCATTGATAAACATTTTACCAGCCTCGACAGAGATTGAGGGATTTCTATTTATCTCTCCCATTATTTGAGGCTTTTCTTTTAATAATAAATTTATTTCATTTTTAATTTTGACTGCTCCAACACCAATTGCATCAAATAAAGGTGGTAAAATACCCTCTTTTTGCTCCAGTAAGGCATAAAGTATATGTTCAATATCCACTTCTGGATTATTATTTTGAATAGCAAGGGATGCTGCATTCTGAATTGCCTGTTGTAACATTATTGTCATTCTATCATAATTCATTTTTTATTCTCCTTCAAAAAATTTATTTTTTATAAGTTATAAATAAATTTGAAATAAGGCAATAGATTTTTAATCTTTTTTTAAATTTAATTATTGAGTACCTCTAAAAAACAGTTTTTTTAGGGCTATTTTCTTACCTATCAATTTTTTTAGAAAAATTATTATAAAAAATACACTTCGTTATTGAATCAGCGAATGACCTAAAAATGTCAAAATAAATTTTAAACAAATACTATTTTATTTTTAGGCAATTTTTTTTTAATTTTTTCTAAAAGTTGTAAAGGATTTTCTTAAAAATTTTGTGATTAATATATAGAAATATTTTTTTAAGAGGAGGATTAAATATGAAGGAATTTGATTTTGTATTGAATAAATCTCTATTCGATAAAATTAAATATTTAAAAGAAAAGAAAAATAAAGATCTTTCAGCCATTGTGCGAGAAATAATTTTATTGATGGTACCGGTATTAAGGGAAAAACACCTTTATGAAAAAAGACGTGAAAAGGATTACAAATTTATAAATGCCACTGAGAAAATAAGGGTGTTTTTGCCAGAAGAGATATATAATGAGTTGAAATTAGTCCATGACCAGTTGAATTCATTTAGCATAGCAACTCTAATTAGAGAGTTGCTTGAAGTATATTTTACTGGCATTGAAATTTATGGGGAAGAAAACTTTATGAATATGATACAAAAACTAAAAAATGAGATAGAGGGGTTAAGGAGAAGAAAGGCTTGTGTGATGAAGGAGGAAAGAGCCCAAGATATCCCATCCTCAATAGAGACTAACGACTACTTTTTACTCAAATTCAACTTAAATTTTTGCCTGAAAGAGATAAAATTTTTATAAAATTAGTAATCTTTCTAAAATTCAACCATTCTATCTTTATTACTCAAGATTTACCTCAGGATAATTCTGTCTTTTTATCTACCTGAAAATAAAATCGCACCATAAAAAGAGCTTATTATTTTTTTTGACAAAATAAAAAAAATTAGGTATAAGTTACCATCTTAAGTAATACAATTCAATAAATGGCTTTTATTTTATAAGGAGTATCAAATATTATGTTTAAAAATATTAATTTTTTCCCGCATTCTAGAACTAAAGAAAATATCATATATTTTTATATCCCATATTTTTTAATGGTATGCTGGATAGTTACACAGATTATATCTATATTTTTTATCGGATTAAACAATCTCTTAAATATTTTTGTTATTATTTCAATATTAATAAAATTACTTATCGCTGGTTTTGGCATCTTCTTTTTTAATGAGATTTTTTTAAAACTAAGAAAAGATAAATCGTTTTATAATATATTTAAAGCATTTGTGGGGTATGGCGTTGTTTTAACCTATGTATTTAATTCTCTTCCAAGAATGGTTGGAGAGTTTAATAACAATATATCTTTAAGTTTTGCAATAGTTAATTATATAATAACTCTTATTGTTACTCTCTTTCCATCAATTCTTTATCTTTTCCTAAGAGATGGAAAAACAAGAATTCATTTAGGAATATATACTGAAAAAGAGATAGAGATAGAAAAAAAAGCAAAAAAGGATAAAGAGTTAAAGAAAAAAGAAAAGGCTCGAATAAGAAAAGAGAGAACTATTTTAGAAAATATATGGTATGAATGGATTGATGTTATCATTCAGGCAATAATAATTGCCATGCTTATTCAACAATTCTTATTTCAAATGTATCAGATTCCATCAGAATCAATGGTGCCTACTTTTTTAATTAATGATAGAGTTATTGTTAACAAATTTATTTATGGTCCTCAAATACCTCTTACTGACTGGAAAATACCAAAATTAAAAGAGCCCAAAATAGGGGATATTGTCGTATTTAAAAATCCAGAAATGGACAACCCAAATTCAGAAATAAGATATAAAAATGCAATGGTAAGAATATTTCATCCATTTGTCTATATGCTTACATTATCATTAGTTGATATCGATAAAAAGAGTGATGGCTCTCCAAAAGAAAGATTTATTGTAAAAAGATTAATTGCCAAAGATAAAGAGAAGATATGTATCTTAAATGACAGGGTGTATAAAAAAACAAAAGATTCAAAATGGATACCGATGAAAGAGATCCCGGGGCAGAAAGAGTATGCAAATGTAGATATATATTATGAAAATCAGTTAAATTTAAAGAGCCAGAAAATAACTCCATATTTGAGAGAACTTTTAAATAAGGCAGAAAATATATTTGAAAAAGAGGATATAGCACAATTAAAGTCTTTGTTTGAGAATGAGAAAAATAAGTTTATAAAGAATATTAATTCTAAAAATAAAGAAAATCTTTTAAATAAACTCGAATATATATTAAACTCTAACTCGAATACAATAAATAGCCTAAAATTTGAGACTCTTCAAAATGAAGAAATTGTTTTTAACTTAAATAATAAGGCATTTATTAAAAGATTTTTGAATAAGGATAGATTATCTCAGGAAGAGATAAATTTTTTTGTAAATAATTTTAAAAAATCAATAGATCAATATATTATTGTTAATTATTACAATGCCATTGCTCAACTAAAAGATTTTTTAAAAGAGGCAAAAAATAGTAATAATACCAATTTTATAAGTGAAAATATCTCTTCTCAAATAATCATTAATGAAGATGATAGCCCATATACTCAATATATGAAAAAGGCAAATCTTGTTTATAAATTATATCTTCTTTCATTATTTAATGAGATACTCGACAATTCTGATAAGATAGAATCATATTTTGATTTTGAATTATTGAAAAAGTCTAACTTATTTAATACATTAAATAAATATCATCTTATTTCTATATATTTTGATGGATATGGAATGCCGGGATATAACTATTTTTCTGAGATTTTCTCGTTAAGAAATTTCAGTGACTATCCAGAAGAAGATGATAAATATCTTGATAAAGAATATTTTGTCATGGGGGACAATAGATATAACTCTCTTGATTCAAGATTTGGATATGAGACAAAAGAGATTTTAATTGACAAAGATGATAAGACATTCTTATCAAAAAAGGTAAAAACCAACTGGATGCCTCATACAATTAAAGAGAAACATCTACTTGGTAAGGCTATTGCAATATACTTTCCTTTTGATAGAATGGGATTTTTAAAATAGAGGGAGGGTTTAAATGAGCGATAATAAAAATAAAGATTTTATAAGAGAGATTATAGATAAAGATCTTGAAAGTGGAAGGTTTGATCGGGTTCATACAAGATTTCCACCAGAACCAAACGGTTATCTTCATATCGGACATGCCAAGGCGATATGTCTTAATTTTGGCATAGCAAAAGACTATAATGGTAAATGTAATTTAAGAATGGATGATACAAATCCAACAAAAGAGAGTATGGAATATGTTGAAGCAATTAAGAGAGATGTAAAGTGGCTTGGGTTTGATTGGGAAGATAGGTTATATTTTGCATCTGATAATTATGATAAGTTATACGAGCTTGCCGTGCAATTAATAAAGATGGGAAAGGCTTATGTATGCGATCTTTCACCGGATGAGATAAGAGAATATAGAGGGACATTGACTGAACCGGGTAAAAATTCTCCATATCGGGACAGAAGTATTGAGGAAAATCTGGAACTATTTGAAAAAATGAAGAATGGAGAATTTAAGGATGGAGAAAAAGTATTAAGAGCAAAAATAGATATGTCCTCCCCAAATCTAAATATGAGAGATCCGGTTATATATAGAATACTTAGATATGATCATTACAGAACAGGTAATAAATGGTGTATTTATCCTATGTATGACTGGACTCATGGATTTTGTGATTCATGGGAAGGAATTACTCATTCTATATGTACTCTTGAGTTTGAGGATCATAGACCATTATATGATTGGTTTCTTGATGTTTTTAATATGCATCATCCGAGACAGATAGAATTTGCAAGATTAAATCTCACATATACTGTTATGAGTAAGAGAAAATTATTACAACTTGTTAAAGAGGGATATGTGAATGGCTGGGATGATCCAAGAATGCCGACAATATGTGGATTAAGAAGAAGGGGATTTACCCCAGAGTCTATAAGAGATTTTTGTGCAAGAATTGGGGTATCAAAGGTGAATAGCACTATTGATTATGCCTTTTTGGAACACTGTTTAAGAGAGGATCTAAACAAAAGAGCACAGAGAGTAATGGTTGTGCTTAATCCATTAAAGGTTATTATTGATAATTATCCGGACGATCTTGTTGAATATGTTGATGCTGAAAACAATCCAGAAGATTCATCTGCTGGTTTTAGAAAATTACCATTTTCAAAGGTAATATATATAGAAAAAGATGACTTTATGATTGATCCACCAAAAAAATATTTTAGACTCTCGCCGGGTAAAGAGATTAGATTAAAATATGCTTACTATATAAAATGCGTTGACTACAAATTAGATGAGAATGGCGAAGTTGTTGAACTTCATTGCACTTATGATCCAGAGACAAAGGGCGGTTGGTCACAGGATGGTAGAATAGTAAAAGGGACAGCCCACTGGGTTTCTGCCTCACATGGTGTTAAAGTAGAGGTAAGGCTTTATGATAAACTTTTTACAAAAGAGAATCCAGAGGAGGTCGAGGAAGGCAAAACTTTTCTTGATTATATAAATAAAGACTCTCTCAAGATTATAAAAGATGCCATTGCTGAACCATCATTAGCAGAATGTAAACCTTATGATCTATTTCAATTTCTAAGAGTTGGATATTTTGTTGCAGATCCAGATTATACAAAAGAGCATCCAGTATTTAATAAAAGTGTAAGTTTAAAGGATAGCTGGTCAAAAATAGCACAAAAAGAGATAGAGAAGTAATGAAGAGATTATTTTCTGTTATTTTATTTTTATTTATTATTCAATTATTAAACAGCAGTGAAATTGATAATAGCGGTGATTCTTTTGATCAGACAGAAGATATATTTTATGATTATGTTTCTATTTCAAAAGATGAGAATATATATGATATTAAGATCGACTGGTATAAACCAGACATTCAGTATGTTAAGAATTTAAAATATAGAAACATTCTTCATACTGGTTATAAATATTTTGATGATAAAAATATTATTAAGAATAGCAATATTTTAGCATTTTTTCCTTTTGTGCTTGCTCCTATCTTTGATTATTCATTCAATAATGGTTTTGATACTGGATTTTTATTTTGTTTTGATAATATTAAAAATTTTGGTATAACTTCAGCTCTATCGTTTTCTCAAAATTGGTATGTTAATCTTTTTTTTGGTATTGAATATTATGGTTTTTTAAAAGAAAAAAGATTAAATCTTATAAATAATTTTTATTTTTATAGTTCTATTCCACAATATTACTCAAAATTTTATTACAATACTGATGTTAATTTCTTATACAATGCATTTAATAAAATCTGGAATACCTTAAAGGTTTCATTTAATAGTCTAAATAGTACTGGATTTTACTATATGATTGGGCTTGATTATAGAATCCCTTTTATTGAGATTAATATTCTAAGTAAACTCTTTTTATCTTATAGATACGATTATGCAATAATAATAAATGATAAAGAGAGTATTTTAAATGAGAATAATTTTTATATAAAAATATCTGAGGATATTATCTGGAATAAAACAAAAAAGAGTAAAACTGTTCTTGAAGGCAATTATTTAAAGGCGAGTTTTGACTTTTTTGTCCCAACAAACATTGGTAAATTTAGCAGTGATTTTAGATTTAAATTTAAAATTGAGGATAGATTTTACTATAAATTTTATAAAGAGTTTTATCTTAAAATAAGAGGACTTTTTTCTATAAACTATAATATAAGTGATGATTTTTCTGGAGATCCCTATGTAAGAGGATTTGCCACAGAAGAACTTACCGGTTTTCTCTCTTTTATTGGAAATATAGAGATATATATCCCATTGATTCACCTATCTCTTACAGATTCTGTCAATCAGGAAAAATTTAAAAAACCGGCAAGTTTTATAATGTATCTTACATTTTTTGTTGATGGTGGATTTACCATTGAAAATTTTTCTTATATTCTTGATAATAAATGGTATAGAAAAGAGCCAACATCAATAAAAAATTCTTTAACTGCGACAAATCTTGATATTCAATATATTGGTAGTAATAATTATATATTTCCAGCTCTTTCTCTTGGAGTTGGCTTAAAGGTTTATCCATATTTTCTTAGTTTTATCTTTAGGATCGATTTTGCAATGAATATGCTTAAAGCAATAATCTATCAGAAACCAGAAGAATCATTTCAGATAGTATTTTCACTATCAGATAGTTTTTAGCTATTCAAATATTTTTTGTATATCAAATAGTATCCTTGGATCAACGGCAATTCCATATATTCTTACTTCCCAATGTATATGAGGGCCTGTTGCAGCACCGGTTGCCCCCATTTTACCTATCTCTTCTCCTTTATGAATAAACTGGTTTTCTTGAACAGATATAGAATCAAGATGCATATAGCCAGAACATAATCCAAGCCCATGCTCTATAATGACCATATTACCAACATATTCACCATACTCTGCATATTTCACAATGCCACTGGCACAGGCATATACTGGTGTCCCTTTTAAATTAGCATAATCAAGACCTGCATGAGTATCTTTTGAATATAGTTTTCCATTATTTAATCTCCATTCTCTTATCAATCCAAAATCACTTGTCATATACGTTATATCTTTTACCGGATATACATACCCATCTTTAAAATAGACAATTGATGGATTTCTCTCCCATACTCTCCATCTTTTTTTTCTCTCCTCTTCAAATTTTTCTCTGTTTGCCTCTTTTAATTCTTTGGATTTTTTAGGACTGAATTTTATCACCTGTTTATTCCATTCTTTTGGTAAAATATCTTGCTGTAGTTTTATGATAGAATATAAGTTATTCTTTGAAAATATTTTAATATCTATATCAATACTCTTTATAGGATTAAATATGCTATATGGAATAAAAAATCCATAGTAAAATTTATTATTTTTTTTAAATAAATAGTGTAATTTTGGTTTTAATTGCCAGTTTTTATTTTCTTCATAAAAAGTGATGTTAACATCAGAGGATATATCTTTAATTATAGTAGAACTTTCAATCCTTAAAAATTGAGTTTCTCCCCATCTGTTATTAAAGAGTAGTTTATAGTTTATTTTATCGTTTTTATAGTTAGAGAATACAATTATCCCTTTTTGAAGAATAGGCTTACCTTTTTCATCGATCTCCACTATACTATTTTCCATCAGATTGAATTTTGTCAAGCCAACTTTAAAATGTTTTTTAAATTTTTTAGTCTCAATTGATTTTATTTTATTATTTTCAGAATATGTTAATATTAATTCACCATTATTAAGAATCTTTATATTAGAAAAAATAAAATTTATAGTAATAAATAAATAAATAAAATTGATACTTAACTTCATCTTAACTCTCTTGCTAAAATACATTTTTAATTACGGCAATTAATTAAGAATATTAATAATATTTTGAATAACTTTTAAATAAAATTTTTTAATTCAAAAAATATAACTAAACTTTTATATAATGTGGTTTAATAAAAAATATAATTATTTTTATGCAAAATATGAATAAAATTTTGAATTTCTTAAATAAGAAAATTCTTTTATAAAATTTTGAGTAACAAGATCCATATCAATCAGTCTTAAAATCTCATCACTATTAAAAAAAGAAACCTCATCAATCTCATCTTTTTGAAAATCTATTTCCCCATCATAAAGATAAATAAAAGAAAAAACAAACTCTTTTTCAATGTCTGATTCAAATATATATTTATTAAATGGAATTAATTTAGAAAAATCTATATTAATACCTAACTCCTCTTTTGACTCTCTCTCAATTGCTACTTCAAGACTCTCACCAAACGAGATATGTCCCCCGATTGCAGTGTCCCATTTACCTGGTTGAATATCTTTTGTAAGAGATCTTTTTTGTAACAAAAGTTTTCTCTCCTTATTAACTATATGAATATGTACCACAGGATGAAGGATCTTACTACCATTATGACATATAGACCTTGGAGACTTACCTACAACATTTCCCTCTTCATTAACAACTGGAAGCCACTCTTCATCCTTGTATTTTTCAAGGAATTTATATTTCTTATATTGAATCATCAAAACAATAAATACAACAACAAGCCCTATAAACAAGACAAAAAAAATTAAGAGAGGAAGAATTATTAATACAAAAACATCTTTAAGTGGAATATTCATAAGGATGGTATACTCTATTTTTAATAGTTTGTCAAAAATTATATAAGAAAAAATAAATTCTAAGGTGCGATTTTATTTTTAGGCAAAAATTTTTTAAATTTTTTAAAAAAAGTTGTAAAGGATTTTCTTAAAAATTTTGTGATTAATATATAGAAAATAATTTTTATAATAATTTAAAGGAGGATTTTTTATGAATAACATTAATACTATCTTAGAAAATTATAAGTGTGAGCACGAATTACACGTGGTCGTTAATTCGGAAATGAAAAAAAGACTTGCAACTATTGCGAGGAAATTCAACATCTCTATTTCTGGACTTATTGTGTATATCTTGCAGATCTATAGCAATAGAGTAAAAGAAATATATTGTTTTGGTCCAGAGGATGGAAATAGATATGAGAGAATAGATGGGGATAGTAGGATTCATGTTTATCTGTCAAAACAGGATTATAGGTTCTTAAAAAAGATCCATGCTGATCTTAATTTTTTCAGCATGGGGTGTTTATTGAGGAGAATTATCCTACTCTTTCTTCAAGAGTATGATAAACTTGGAATTACAGGGGTTGAGATGAAATGTAGTATAGTAACATTAAGGTTATTTTTGAGACTAACAAAGATAAAAAAGTGGAATAAGAGCAGAGAATTATCCCACTTTTCCGGTAACACCACGCCCTTTTACAAGGCAATCTACAACGATTGCTATCAGGTCGTGGGATTTGAGACATACTATTGAAAAGATTTTTTTAAAAATTTTATCAAAAAAAAAAATGAGGTTATTTAATTTTTCTTACATACAATTAAGCTTGGGATAAATCTGTCCTATTATTTGCTTGAAAATAAAGTTGCACTTTTTTATTAATTAAAACTCAATTATTTTTTGACAAAATTATATAGTTTTAGTATATAAAGTTAGCAAAAATGGAGTTATAAGTTATGAAATATCTAATTTTAGCAGGTGGGTCTGGGACAAGGCTATGGCCCTTAAGTAGAAAATATTATTCAAAACAATTTTTAAGTCTTATAAATGAATATTCTATGTTACAAAATACAGCTTTAAGAGTTAGTAAAGAAAATGGCAAAGATATTTTTGTTATAACAACAGAAGACTCTTTTACCATCATAAATAAGCAACTCTCTTCAATATTTTTAGAATACCCAAAGAAAAATATACTTCTTGAACCAGAAGGGAAAAATACATGCCCAGCAATTGCTTATAGTTCTATCTTTTTTGATAATGAGGATGTTATTGCAGTCCTTTCTTCTGATCATCATATTGAGAATACTGAAAGATTTAATGAAATTTTAGATGAAGCAGAAAAGATAGCAAAAGAGGGGTATATTGTTACTCTCGGAATTGTCCCTAATTTGCCGAAAACTGGTTATGGTTATATCGAAAAAACAGATATTAAAATTGGGACAGGCTATAAAGTAAATAGATTTGTTGAAAAACCAGATATTAAAAAGGCAGAAGAATATTTACAAAGTGGTAATTTTTTCTGGAATGCAGGGATTTTTATATTTAAAATTTCTACTTTTATGGAAGAATTAAATAAGCATGCTTCTCTTATCTATAATATAACTATGAAAGTAAAAGAAAAAACAGGAAGTTATAATGAATATCCAAATATTTCCATAGATTATGCTCTGATGGAAAAATCTGATAGAATTGTCGTAATACCAGCAGATATTGGATGGAGCGATATTGGTAGTTTTTTTTCTCTTTATGAGTTTTCTAAAAAAGATGAAAATCTTAATGTAATTCGTATGGAAAAAGAAAACTTTATTAATTTTAATTCAAACAATCTTTTTGTATGGAGTGATAAAAGATTGATAGCCACAATAGATGTTAACAATCTTGCAATAATAGACACAGAGGATGCATTACTAATTTCTAATTTAAATTCTTCAGAAAAGGTAAAGAATGTAGCTCAGGAACTCGAGAAAAAAAGAAAAAATGAGTTTTTTTATAATAATAAAAGATTCTATGAGTGGGGATATATCGTTGAAATAGAAAAAAATAGTAAATCAATTATTCAAAAAATTATAATTGATCCTTTTAGAAATACAGAAAATATATTGTTGAAATTTAATTCAAAGACAATAACCTGTATAAAAGGGGAGGTAACGATTGAAAAGGAGAATGAGATTATCAAAATAAAAGAGAGTGATTCTATTATAATCAAAAAGGGTATATCTCACAAAATAGTTAATAGTTCAAATAGTCTTGTAGAATTAATAGAGGTGATATCCGGGGACATTGAGAGATAATGTTAGAGAAAATATTAAGAGATTTAAATCTTTTTCACTATTTAGATAAGATTGAAAATTATATTGAGCATTTAATATTAAAAAATAGAGAGATCAATCTATTTTCAAGAAAAATAACAAAAGAAGTTTTAATTAAAGAACATATTGTTGATTGTTTATTGCCGTATTCTTATTTTGCTAATTATAATTCTATTACAGATTTAGGGACTGGAGGTGGTCTTCCGGGTGTTTTACTTGCAATTATATTTCCAGATAAAAATATTACTCTTATAGAAAAGAGTCCTAAAAAAGTTTTGTTTTTAGAGGAGATAAAAAAAAGTCTAAATTTAAAAAATGTGCAAATTATTTTGAATAATGTTGAAAATATTGATATAAAAAGTCAAGTGGTTACATGTAGAGCATTTAAATCAATTTATGAAATAATTAGTCTTACAAAAAAATTTTTTAATAGTAATGGTATATATATCCTTTATAAAGGAAGAATAGAAAAAATAAAAGAAGAGATATCTGAATGTAAGAAAATTAATATAGAGTATAATATTTATAAAATCGAAAATGATTTTGGAAAAGAGAGACATATTGTTATATGCAGAAAATGCTAATATAATGTCTAATATATTAAAAATTTTTACTAAATACGACAATTCTCTTATTTGAAATATATAATTTTTATAAGGAGATCACTTATTTATGGAAAAGAAAAAATTAAGAATAGCATATTTTATGGATAATTTTTTTCCACAGGTAAATGGAGTTGTTACCTCATCTATAAATACATGCTTTGAAATGGCAAGAAGGGGGCATGAAATTTTTGGAGTTACTATCAAGCCAGAAGATTTTAAAGATTATCCAGAGGATTATTTCCCTTTTCCAGTCTATTTTCAGGATGGCTTTCCAGCAGAATTTTATCCAGATTTCTATTTTACATATCCATTTGATAAAAATGTATTTATAAAGATAAAAGAATTTAATCCAGATATAATACATTTTCACGCCCCATTTACAATTGGATATCAGGCAATAAGGATTGCTCGTAAATTAAAAGTGCCTGTTGTAGGGACATTTCATACTTTTTTTGCAGAAAAAGAGTATTTGAGTATAGTGGGTCTTGAGAAATGGACAATTCTCCAAAAAATAGGATGGTGGTATTCTAACAATTTTTTTAATAGATGTGATGCAGTTGTGAGTCCCGGAATTCAGACAGCAAAGATTTTAAAAGAGAATGGTTTAAAGAGTTATTTAGAAATTATTTCAAATGGAGTTGATGTTGATAAATATAAAAATTTTAATTTTAAAAATGATCTTAATATTGAAATAAAAGATGATGAACAATGGATTTTATATGTAGGAAGAGTATCAAAGGAAAAGTGCATTGATACTTTAATAGATGCTGTTGAAATTGCAATGAATAAAAATAGTAAGATAAGACTTTTGGTAGTTGGGGGTGGGCCTTATATTTCTCAACTTGAAAAAATAGCAATAAATAAAAAAATCAGGGATAAAATAGTAATTACTGGCCTTATCCCAAACAAAAAATTATTAGAGTCTGGTATTTTTAAAAAGATGAAAGTTTTTGTTACAGCAAGCACATCAGAAAATCAACCAATGACAATTCTTGAGGCAATTATGTTTGGCCTGCCAATTATTGGAGTAAATGCAAGAGGGGTGCCGGAATTAATTGAAGATAACGGATTTATTGTGGAGCCAAATAATCCAGAAAAATTAGCAGAAAAAATTTTAGAACTTCTTTCTTGCGAGGAATTAAGATTAAGATTTTCAAAAAAATCTTTAGAATTATCAGAAAAGTATAATATCAAAAATACATCTGATAAAATGGAAACTCTTTATTATCGCCTTATTGAGGCTAAAATAAAAAATTTAAATTTAGAGTTGATTAATTTAACTAATTAGAAACTATTATTTTTTTATTTTATAAAAATACTCAAAATTTAAACTATCAAAATTTAGGATTCTCTCAAATATTTTTTACCCAAATTTTAAAAATTCCACTCCTTTATTGAAGCGTCGCTTTTATTTTTACTCAATTTTTTTAATTTTTTTTCTAAAAGTTGTAAAGGATTTTCTCAAAAATTTTGTGATTAATATATAGAAAACAATTTTTATTTTAGGAGGGAAAAAATATGGAAAAGTATGATTTTGTTCTAAACAAACTCTTATTAGACAACATTAAAAATTTAGCAAAAAAGAGATCTATCCCATTTTCTCGTTTAATAAGAGAAATTTTTGAGAAGGTTATTCCTATTATTGAAAAAAAGCATCTTAAAGAAAAAAGAAGGGAAAAAGATTACCCAATAGTCTGTGCTACACACAGAGTAAGAGTATATCTTCCTAAAAAGCTATACAATCAATTAAAGTTAATTCATAGCCATCTAAATACATTCAGTATGGCTGTGCTTGTAAGGGAGATATTAGAGGAGTATTTTATGGGAATTGAGACTTTTGGAGAAAAAGAGTTTGAAAATAAAATTGAGAGGCTAAAAAGAAAACTTGATGAATTAAGAGGAAGGAAGGCTGTGGTTGTGAAGAAAAAGGAAGGTGGGAAGATTATGTCGCCTGATATCCCCCGCCATCCTCATCCAGATCAGTATTTCCACCTTACTTTTGACTCAAAATTTCGGCTTTTAGAGATAAAATTTTTATAAAAATTAATGTTTTATTTAAATTTTAGCTTATTATATCTCTTTTAGTAAAAAGTTACCTTAGGACAACTCTATCATTTTAATTGCCTAAAAATAAAATTAATTTCACCTAAAAAATATAAATAAAAATTTTGACAAATGCACTTTAATTGTTTATATTATCACCTCTTACTGTGAAAATTATGAATATCAAATTTATTGTTTTCTTAATATTTATTTTCTCATCTATTTCCACAATATTATTTATTTTATTTAAACCTAATATAACCTTGAATTCAAAATATAATATAAAAATTCAGACTTTTTATTTTGGTGTTTTAATTGGAGCAATATTAATAATAATAATTAAAATTTTATCTTTTGAAGAAATAAAGACAAATTTAATAGGATCATCAAGACTCTCACCAATTGGTATTTTAATCCTTTTTTTATCAATGGCTTTTATAAGTATATTTCTTGATTATTGTGGTTTTTTTGATTATTGTGCAAGAATTGCAATAAAACATTCTGAAGGAAATAGTATTAAACTGTTTTTTGTATTATATTTTATTGTATCTACTCTTACAATATTTACATCAAATGATATAGTGATCTTAACATTTACCCCTTTTATATACTATTTTGCAAGGGATACAAAAATAGATCCAATCCCTTTTTTAATTGCAGAATTTTTTGCAGCAAATACATGGAGTATGATGTTATACATTGGTAATCCTACAAATATTTTAATTGCTGGGGCATCAGGTATATCTTTTTTTTCATATTTTTTAATAATGGCTTTACCAACAATTGTCGCAGGTTTGACAAATCTTTTTGTAGTGTATGCCATATTCTATAAACATATAAATTATCCTATAATAAAACAGGATATAGACCCAAAAGCAGCAATAAAAGATAAACAGGGATCATTAATAGGACTAATTGTTTTAGTATTATGCATAATAACTCTTTCAATATCACAGTATATTCATATAAGCATCTGGAAAATCTCTCTATTCTTTGCTTTTCTTCTTGCAACTTTTATAACAATAAGAGTAATCTACAATTTGATAAAGGCAATAAAGAATAAAACAAAATTTTCGAATCCTATTTTAACTCATACTGTAGAAAAGATGCCATGGGGAGTAATACCTTTTGTTCTCTCACTTTTTATTATAGTAGAGGCATTACAAAAATATGGTATAACAGAGGATATCTCATTGTTTTTGAATTCTCTATGTATGAATAATCAAAAGTTATATATCTTTATTTATGGAATTCTTTCTACTCTCTCAGCAAATTTTCTTAATAATATTCCAATGTCTCTCTCATTTGTGCCATTAATATCATCAACTCCAAAAGAGTTTACTCTTGGGACAGCATATTCTGTAATAATTGGTTCAAATCTTGGGGCAAATGTAACACCAATTGGAGCACTTGCCGGTATTATGTGGATGTCAATTCTTAAAAATCATGGTTTTAAAATTTCTTTCTTAAAATTTATTCAATATGGGTTACCTGTAACATTCTTTAGTCTGCTTACTTCTCTATTCACTCTTTCACTATTTTTCTAATATACTCTTTCTCTTCGGCTAATATATTAAAACAAGAAAAAATATACTCATCTAAGTCAAAAAAATCAGAGCATCTATTTATCAAAATATATTCCACCATCTCTTCTATATTTTTTATTCTTAATTTATCAAAAAATGGTAAAGGAAGAGATTCAAGATGAGATCTTAAAACTTTAATACTATTAAATTTCTTTCTAAATAAAAACTGATACAAAGAAGAATTAAAGAGAGCTAAAACAACTTTAATAGAATAGTCAAAGTCTAAAATTAAAATATTTGCACTATTTAAAGTAAGGCTCTTTTTATTATCATAGGCAAAGATTAGATTCTTTGAGATAAATCTATAAATAAGCTTTTCCTCTCTTTTATAATATTCCTCTTTTGCAACCTGCTGAAAAATATCTGGCTTCCATTCTATATAGTACTGTGGGCTTTTAAGAAAAAAATTGGTCACCTCTCTTCCAGTATAAACTGGCTCAAATCCATATCTTTTTTCTCTTATAAGATATCTTGAATTATTACCTGTTACAATACCTAAAGCCCATAAGGATTTTCCCTTTAAAGTTGTATGCTCTAATTCAAAAATTTTAGACATTATCTTAATATCTTTATCAGTAATGTTTATATTAAATATAATCTCATTATTCTTACTCTCCAATTTTTTAATATCCATTCTTATTACATTTGAAAATACCTTTTTAAAAATCTTTCCATAAGGCTTTATTTTTTCAATACGATATTTAGAAATAATATTTCTTATATCTCTATGAATATTAACATTCAAAATAGATTCTGGTAATACAAAAGAGAGGATTCCTCCCTCTTTTAAAACATTAAGAGAGGCTAAAAGAAAATAGGAAAAAGATTCACCAGACTTTATATCTGGAAATTTTTCTTTCAATATTTTTAATTCTTCATAAGAAAAATGTGCTCCCCATGGGGGATTTGTCGCAATTAAATCAAAAGGTATTCCCTTATATTCATCTATAAGAAAATTATGGTAAAATATATTTGGCTCAAAATCCACATCCCTATATTTTAAGATTAAGTTAAATCTTGCTATTTTTACTGCAATTTTATCAATATCAAAACCATATAAATTCTCTGGATTTTCTATAATTTCAGCAAAGGACAAAAGAAACTGACCTGTTCCACAACACGGATCACAGACTGCAAAATTTTTCTTTACATAAAGATCTCTTATTTTATTTATTATATTTAATGGTGTATAGTAAGAACCTTTTTTTGATTTTTCACCTTCTTTAAAAATAGATTGATAGATTAATCCTACTGGATCTGGAATTTCTGGAAGTTTAAATTCCAATAATTTAACAAATTTTCTATCAGTTATATCAATTTCCAATTTTTTTATCTCTTTTTTTAGATTATTTTTAAATATTTTTATTTCATTATCAAAAAAAGCCATTTGATTAGAAATTATATAGTTTAGTAGAAGATAATTAATCGACTTTTCAACAGAAAGATTTTCGTTTTTTATATAAGTAATAATATCTTTTAGACATTTAATATTAGAATCATAAGATTTATCTAAAGGGATATATTCTTCCGGTATAAAATTTTTATTTAGATTGAATTTATTTGCTCTTTTATTTAATTTTGTTAGAATTCCTTTTTCTATATCCTCTTTTAATCTAAACAACTCTCTTTCAGTAATGAGATTGTTTTCTAAATTAAGAATGCCAGTTTTTACCCAATTTCTTATTGTTGCCTCTGATACATTAAAGAATTTTGCAGCCTCTTTTATGTTATAAATCTTAGTTTTCATATAACATAACACAAAATTAAATAAAAAAGAATTGTCGTATTATTTACGACAATTGTCGCATATTTTTTTCAAAATATATCTTTCTTTTAAACAAACTATTTAAAATCCTCTGGGATAAAGTATGTCTTCATTGGTGGAAAACCATTAAAACCAACGGAACAATAAGAGGCAGTATAAGCACCAGTAGAAAACCAGTAAACTCTATCCCCTATCGCTAAATTGACAGGCAATTTATATTTAAATTTTTCATACATAACATCCATACTGTCACAGGTAGGGCCAGCCAGTATAACATCGCCCATTTTACCCGACTTTTCAGTAAAGACTGGATATTTTATACATTCATCCATTGTCTCAATTAAGCCGTTAAATTTTCCCACATCGAGATAGACCCATCTATTTAAAGCGGTATTATTCTTTCTCGATATGAGTATAACTTCGCTTATTATGACACCAGCATCAGAAACAAGAGATCTACCAGGCTCTATAATTATTTCTGGCATATCATTTCCAAAATCCTCTTCAATATATCTTGTTATCTCTTTAGCATATACCGAAATACTATTTGTAGGAAATTTATATGAAGCTGGAAGTCCACCACCCATATTAATAAGTTTAAGCTTAATCCCCTCTTCATCTTCTAATGCATTAAATAGATATTTCACCCTTGCAATAGCATCATCCCATTGACCTATATCTCTCTGTTGAGAACCAACATGAAAAGATATTCCATAAGGTATAAGCCCCAATTCTTTTGCCTCAACAATAAGATCATATGCCATATCTGGATGACAACCAAATTTTCTTGATAAAGGCCAGTCAGCACTTTCTGAACTCTCCATTAAAATTCTAACAAATACCTTTGAATTAGGGGCAGCCTCTGCTATATTTACCAGATCAGCCTTGCTATCTGTTGCAAATAGTCTTACCCCATTTTTATAGGCATATTCTATATCCTTTTTTTTCTTAATGGTATTGCCAAAACTAATCCTGTCCCCTGTGACTCCTAATTGTAAAACATCATCAAGTTCATAAACAGAGGCAATATCAAAACAACTACCCATATCGACAAGCATCTTTAAAATTTCTTTACTTGGATTAGCTTTAACAGCATAATAAATCTTTGCATAAGGGAAGTTTGACTTTAATTCTTCAAACTTATGCCTGATCACTCTAAGATCAATAACTAATGCTGGCGTTTTTATATCCTTAGAAAATCTAAGAAATCTCTCCCATGCATCATCCTTCCAGTATAGTCTCCTCTCACTAATCATTAAATTTTAATTACTCCTCTTTTTTAAGAATCTCTTTTGGATCTTTTATAAACTTCTTTATATCATCTGTATGAACAAGATATAAGTAATCATCAAAATCAGTATCTATTATATATTCAGCAACATCGTTTTCAGTCGCCTTATAAATATCTAATTTTAAAGACTTACCATTTTTTAAAATAACCTTAATTGTAGAAAGGCTCTCCATTCCACTTACAGAAAAATTAACCTTATAATCACTTACCCTTATATCTAACAAATTCTTAACCATATTCTGAAATGTATAGTCATCAAACTTCCAATCCTCTTCTAATGGTTCAATTCTGAATTTATCTTTACCATTTATGTTTTGGGCATCCTTACTCTTTGGATCAATAAATATCAGTTTATATTCCCCCTTAAACCATTCCATTTTTGAATTTATTTCTACTGTATTAACATCATCCTCTGTAATGTTTATAAATATATTTCTTCGTGCCCAGCTAATTGGTTCATTGCCAGTCTCTATAGAAATAGAAGAATTTACCTCTCTAACTCTCTTTTCTTTATTATATCTTACATACGAAGTTCCCCTCTTTGAGCCGGTATTGCCAATGTCAAGAACAATCTCTTTTTTATTTTTTAATTTTATTATAAGAGTCTGAATATTCTTTTCGTCAAAACCATACATTCTATCACTCGATTCATCACTTCCATTAAATACGACAATTCCTTTATTCATTGTATCAAGCATATTGAGATACAAATTGACCTTAGAGATATTAGCCGGTATATATTTACCCTCTTTTTTTACAAACCAGCTATTCTCTATTCTATCTATGGAAAAAGAGTCCATATAGTCTTTAATCTCTAAAGAAATAACGCCCTCTTTTTTAAAACCAGTCAGTAATTTTGCCTGAATTTTTCTCAATTTTACACTTTGAAAAGAAAAGATGTTAACTAATAATAATATAATTAACTGAACGCCAAACAAAATCGCTAAACCTATAATAAGTTGTCTTCTATTTACCTTCATCTTTAACCCCTTAAATTAAAAATTTTTTATGTTAAGTGTTTGATCTCTTTTTTGCAATAAAATAGTCTTTAATCTTCTTATCTCTATTTTTCTTAATTATAAATAATATAATAGCAATAATTACGAATACTACTGGCAAGAAATAGGTAGTAAAACCTATTATAAAATTCTTTAAGAATTCATACTGCTGACTATCTTTTGCCTTATCAAGAGGCTTAGAAAATTTACCCTTATTTCTTATTGCTATTAAAGAGCTATCTTTTGCAAGCCAGTCAAGACTATTCATTAAGAATAGAAACTCCTCATTGCCAGCAAAATCATTATTCAAAAAGAATTCACTACCAACAACAACCAATTGTGTATTTCCTTTTGTTACTTTATTGCCAGTAAATGAATCTTTGCCACTTAAATTCTTTGGCACCTCTTTATCGGCAAAAAAACTATCAATAGGACCTTTATAAGTTAAAGCAAGATGATACTGATTTCCCCCTTCCTGAACCGGATATTTATAGGATTCAAGATCCAGTTTAAAATCAGAAACCTGTGCCCATGCGGAATTTGTTGTTGAGAATAGAATATCTCCATATTGTTTTACCCTATCATCAACTTTGACTGATGATGCCCATAAAATTTTTAATGATTCAATCTCATTTACAATAGGGCTCTTTTTGTTAAAATTCTTATTCTTTACTTTAATCCAAAGAGGATATCTTGCCTTTGAAAAGCCCTGAATTACTGGCCTATAAGATTCATTATCACCAACAAGATCCTTTGTAACCTGAATTCCATAAAACTTTAAAAGATCAAATAATCTTGAATCTGCTGGCATACCAAATAGTCCATATTCCTGAATTATTACCTGAATTCCACTCAATGCAATAAATGCTTTTCCGCCATTTACTAAAAATTGGTCGATCTGGAAAATATCATAGTCAGTAAGGTTATCCCCGCCAATTATCAATAATGTTGTTACATCATTTGGGATATTTTCTCCACTTGAAATAATCTTTATATTTGAGAATTCATTTTCACAAATCTGATTAACATAAGAGTAATTTTTTTCAAATGAGAGCCCATCGCAGGCAAATATAATGCCAAGAACATCTTCTCCACCGCCAAGTAATTTCTGTATCTCTACATCTAATCTAAATTCAAATCCCTGATCATTAAATATCGGAGATATCACCTTTGAGTTTTCTTTATAACTTACAATAATCCCGGAAAAGCCAAGTAATTCTTTGGACTCTGTAGTTCCTCCTTCACTCAATGCAAATGGTTTTATACCCTTTTGCTCAAGTTCTGAAATTAAAGCAAGATCATTTGCTTTTTCATAGCTCAATTCTTTAATAACAATGTTTACAAGCCCATTGCCAGCATTTTCATACTCTTTTAAAATATCTTCAATATACTGAACAACCTGAGCCATCTCTTTTATCTCTTTACATTTATTATTATAGAAATATTCTATAACAAGTGTATTATCTAATTTCTTTAAAAGATTTTTGGTAGGAGGACTTATAGAATACCTCTGTCCCTCAGTTAGATCAAATCTAAAATATAATCTATTAGAGATGAATATAAAAAGAAGAATATTTAATAAAATAAGAATAAATATAATCCATGATTCTATCTTTTTAACTACTAAATCATCTTTAAAATTTAATTGTATCATAGCCTATCTCCATTTTCTGCTCTCAAGTGAGCGTAGATTTAAATAGAAAAATAAAATTGTAACACCACAATAGTATATTATGTCTCTCGAATCAATTACACCTTTACTAAAATTAGTAAAATGAGTAGAAAGACTCGACCATACAAATATTTGTTTTAGCCATTCAAGCCATTTTGGAAAAATTACAACAGATGGAAAGTATCCTATTAAAGTTAAACATAATAATACAGCAGCACTCAATAAAAAGGAATTTATCAATTCTTTAGTAAGACTTGAGATAAACATTGTAATAGCAAGATATGAAGCAGCAAGAAATAGCGATCCAACATATTGAGTCACAATCTGTCCCCAGTCAAAATTACCTAAAAAAATATGTGTAAGTAATGGTATAAAAATAGTACTATACAGAGCTACTATTACAATAGTCATTCCAGAAAAAAACTTACCAACAATAACCTGCCATTCTGGAACCGGATATGTGAACAAAAGTTCTATTGTCCCAGAGTTTTTCTCTTTTGACCATGAGCCCATTGCAAGGCCTGGTATAAAAATAATAAAAACAAATGGTAGCATTGCAAAAAATCTTCTCATTGATGCAAGATCTTCTTTAAAAATCCCGCCAAAAAAATGAAAAAACATAATATTTGGAACAAGAATAAACACTATTAAAAAAACGTATGCAATTGAAGAATAAAAATTGGTAAAAGTTTCTTTTTTATAAATAGCCTTAACTCCTATAGGCATAAAAAATATAGGGGTAAGTATAAATATTAAAGGAACACAGATTAATATTAAAGAATTAATAATAAAACTTAATATCAGACTAAGCACTTTCTTCCTCCTCTCCTGCTAATTTTAAGAATATCTCTTCAAGATTAGCATTATTTTTTTCATAATATCTCAATTTATATCCCTTACTATCTATAAAATTCTTTAAATTATTTTCAAAATCTGATCCTTTTGAACATAATGCCTTAAATCTAAATATATTTCTATCATCTTTCTTCTCAAATTCAATTTTCCATGCACCCTTTACATTTGCCATCTCATTTTCTATTTGTAGAAGATTGTCACCTTCTATAGAAAACTCAATAAATTCATCTTCTGAAAACTTAGCAATAAGATTTTGAATATAGTCATTTGCGACAATTCTACCAGATTTTATTATTATTACTCTCTCGCATATTGCCTCAATCTCAGAAAGAATATGAGTGGAAACAATGATTGTCTTTTTTTCTGCTAATCTTCTCAACATTTTCCTAAAAGTTATTATCTGATTCGGATCAAGTCCAGCGGTTGGTTCATCAAGAATAAGAATTTGAGGATCGTGAATCATTACTGAAGCAAGTCCTACTCTCTTTTTATACCCTTTTGATAACTCTCCTATTTTTTTGGAAACAACATTATAAAGATCGGTTAATTCTACCATTTTTTCTATTGCCTGTGGGATCTCATCTTTTTTTACTCCTCTTATCTCAGCAGTAAAATATAGATATTCATATACAGTCATATCATCATATTGAGGAGAATTTTCTGGTAAATAACCTATAAGACTCTTTGTATAAAGAGAATCATCAATCGTATTTTTACCATCAATAATAACCTCACCAGAAGTTGGATTCATATAAGATGTAATAATCTTCATTATAGTAGTCTTACCAGCACCATTTGGTCCAAGAAGACCTACTATCTCTCCTTTTCCTATCTCAAAAGAGACCCCTTTTACTGCTGGCTCGTTCTTACCATAAGATTTTACAAGATTTCTTATGCTTATCATTAAAGCGCCTCCTTAGCTAAATAAATTTTTATACTTAAAAAATGCTTTTGCAATGTGCCTCTAATATGGAATCATTTTAGACAAATAATAAATTACATAATAAATAATATTAGTCAATCCAGATTTACATTTTTTTGAAAAAATATTATAAATTTTTATATACCCAAAAAACTATAGTTTGTCAAAAATCCGCATTAAACAGAAGATATTAAAAATTTATTTTTTAAAAAATCTTTTAAATTTTTTCTAAAACTTGTAAAGGATTTTCTCATAAATTTTGTGATTAATATATAGAAATATTTTTTATTACTGGAGGTAAAAATGTTACAATTTGATTTTGTTATTAACGATAATTTATTTGGTAAGATTAAAATTTTAACAGAACAAAATAATAAAGGATTGTCAGAAA
>Ga0209409_1000408_pt1 | contig 44715 bp, 40 predicted proteins | sample AD_JPNMR1_MetaG_FD_184424 | JGI IMG/M metagenome (GOLD analysis project Ga0209409, IMG submission 184424) | Active sludge microbial communities of municipal wastewater-treating anaerobic digesters from Japan - AD_JPNMR1_MetaG (SPAdes) (version 2) | ecosystem: Engineered > Bioreactor > Anaerobic... | reverse complement strand
ATTGATGATTCCGATTTTAAGGAAAAAACACCTTTATGAAAAAAGGCGGGATAAGGATTATAAATTTATAAATGCCACTGAAAAGATAAGGGTGTTTTTGCCAGAAGAGATATATAATGAGTTGAAATTAGTCCATGACCAGTTGAATTCATTTAGTATTGCAACTCTTATAAGGGAGCTACTTGAGATATATTTTATAGGTATTGAAACTTATGGGGAAGAGAAATTTATGAATATGATACAAGAACTAAAAAATGAGATAGAAGGGTTAAAGGCAAGAAAGGCTTGTGTTGTGAAGGAGGAAAGAGGCCAAGATATCCCATGCTCAACTGACACAAACGACTACTTTTTACTCAAATTCAACTTAAAATTTTGCCTAAAAGAGATAAAATTCTTATAAAATTAATGATCTTTCTAAAGTGTGACCATTCTATCTTTCTTACTCAAAACTTATCCTTAGGATAATTCTATCTTTTTCACTGCTTAAAAATAAAATCACACCCTCATAACCAATTTAAATAATTAAATCTTAACTTTTTAAACAAGAAATATTTAAATTTGGCAAAGACTTTTATTTCTAAAAATTATTAATCATAATTTATAATTTTAGAGTTTAAAACGGCAAGTATAATTTTATTCTGGTAATAGAAAATCTTTTCGATATAGACTTTTACTAAAAGATATTTTAATGAAAAACACTATTTTTTACTTTCTAATAATTTTTCTTTAACAATAAATGCGTCGTTTACAATATCATGAACAAGAGATATTTCTTTTCTTGCATCCTCTATTTTCTTAAAAGAACCAAATACAATAACAATATAATTCTTCTTATTTACAACCTTATTTGCTAAAAATAGAGAATTTTTTATATCTTTATTATACATTTTCTTATATTCATTTGCAAAGACTTCCCCATAATAATTTATAAATGAGAGTGGTTTTTCACCTATTTGAAATGCCGCAATTTGTATATAAAAAAGATCGTTATTACTCTTCTTAATATATTTTAAATCCTCTTTTGCTTTTTTTGTTAATTTTATATCCTCCTTCTTTTCTTTATCATTTATTCCATTTGTCTTATCTGTTGTTATTGTTTTGTTTTTATTATTCTCTTTCAGTTTATCATCAGACGATATATCCTTGATAATTTCTTTTTCTTTTGAATCACTTGTAACATCTTTCTTGTTTTCAGAATATAAATCTTTATTCTCTTTTAATTTATCATCAGATGATACATCCCTGATAATTTCTTTTTCTTTTGAATCACTTGTAACATCTTTCTTGTTTTCAGAATATAAATCTTTATTCTCTTTTAATTTATCATCAGATGATACATCCCTGATAATTTCTTTTTCTTTTGAATCACTTGTAACATCAGTAACATTTTTTATCTTTTTATCATTTCCAAGAAGATAAAACATTAAATAAGGAATTTCTGTCTCCCCTTTTCTTAGATAATTAACTCCTTCAAGAAATTTTGTTGAAGGGGGCTCTGAAAATTCTATTGTTTTTTCTACAAAATATTCTTTTATCTTATTATCCTCTTTTTCATACCATGTTGCTGTAATAATATACTTGCCATAATCAAACTTCTCAAAAAATATTGGCGTTTCCCCAAGTTCTACCTGTTTATAATTTGAATTTTCAGAACTTGGCTCAAGTCTTTTATATTTTATCTTTGCTCTTGTTGGATTTGAGAATATTGCAAATGATATCTGATTAAAATTAGGCTTTATTTTTAAAGCTCCATCCTCTGTAATCTCTGTAAAATCTGAATATTTTTGATTGATCTCTTTAATAACATCACTTGCTCTTTTGTAAGATAAAGATTTATATTCTATTGTCTCTGTTGGATGTTTTAAATATCTAACTACAAAATCTTTTGCTGTCAGATTTATTTTTATATCTTTATTATCATATTGCTTTAAAGATAGAGAGAGAGGAGAATCTTTCTGTTTAATCAATTTGTTGTCAATAATATATTCAAGATCATACAACCCTGGATCAAAATTAAAATCAATTACACTTCCATCATCCTGAAATACAAGTTCCTGCTCATACATGTTATTCCATATTTCTGCAAAATGTATTATTTTTGTATCAGATTCTACATTATTAATTAAAATAGACTTTATATCATATCTTGTATATTCTGATATTCTCTCTATTCTATAAGCAACAAGGCCTAAGGTTACATCCTGATATAAAGGCACTTCTACAATATAATCTTTTTTTATGTCAGAAGTATTATCTTCTGAAATCTCTTCATCGATTTTAATTAATTTGATTTTTAAATTTGACTCTGGTTTTACCGGTGTATATGTGCCATTTGCGTTCTTTATTTTACCAATAAATTTTACCTTTCTCATTCTTTCTGATAATAGAAAATCCTCACCGTTATAGTCTTTTATAAAATATATATTGGTTGTTGGGTGTTTTTCAAATTTCTTTTCAAGATTGTTCTCCTTAATTTCTTTTGGAACTGCTTTAAAAGGTTCATATTTAACAATCGCATCATCATCTTTAAAATATATCTGGAATGAATATACTGGAATATTTACAACACTTTCATTAAATTTTTGTGGCTTGTAAAATACAACCCTATATTTATAATTTATATAATCCCTTTCATTTGGGGCTTTTTTTACAAGAAATAAATTTATACTATTATTATCTATCTTAGAAATTATATAATCAGTATTCTCTTCTTCTGTATTTGTAGAATTTAAAGGATAGACTTTTATTAAAATATCTTCTGGAGCATATTTAAAATATACCAACCTATACTCTTTTTGCAATGCTCTATTCATACTTGTATTAGTGATAAGTATAAATATGAATAGAAAAAAATAGAGTATATTTAATTTTCTTTTCACCTTAAATCCTTATTTTCTCTGTATTTTAATTTTTTTTAAATATCGGTTTTTAAATTCTAAAAATTTAAAAATATACAAGCAAAAATTTTAACATTATTTTATAAAAAATAGGGGGATATCTGTAGATTCTAACTTTTTTAAAATTTATCTGTTATATAATAGAATTTTCATATAATTGGAGTGCCTCATTATAGCCATCAATTGCCTCAGCACATATTAATTTATTTTTATCTAAAAGATGAGATAATATATAGTTGTAAGAATAGTAATATGCTTTATAAAAATTTTTTTCTTTTGTAATTATCTTTCTTATTTTCATGGAATCTGAATACTTTCTTAATGGTTCACAATAATCTGCTAAATATGTCCATTGTGCTAATCTGGGTAAATTCACTCCCCCTGTTGTATGTTGACAAATAGAAATTAAAATTTCTCTATCTGTTATATTATATTCTTTTATTAAAATTTCTGCTGCAGCAACCCCATGTAATAAAACCGGATTATTTACTTTAAAATCAAAATATTTTATTTCAAAAATATCTCTATTCTTAAAATTTTTTGCTAATTTTATTACATCTTCAATTGGCATCTCTTTTGCGATGTCGTGATATAATCCAGCAAAATATGCTTTCTCTGGATCAATATCAAAAAAAATAGCATATTTTTTCATAAACATTGCTGTTGAGATTGAATGAGATATCCTTTTTTCATTTGTTAAATATTTTTTTAAAATAATATTATCAAACATCAATTTTCTTTAATTTACTCATACAGATTTTACTTAATTTTTCAAGACCATCCTCTTCATCTAATAATTTAATATCATCTCCAAGTATATCTTTATACTCTCTTTTAATAATTTCAATCTCTCTTAATTGAAATTTAGAATACTTCATTTTTTACCTCCATTTTTTTCTTTATTAAAATATTCGGAAAAATAAAATTTATTTTAAATTTTTTTATTGTTTTTTGACAAAACCTATTTTTTGAGATATAATTCATATTAAGAAAATTAAAAATTTTTACCCAATGTAACAATAAATTATTTAGTAAGAAAAAATTAATTTTACTTGCCTAACATATAGAAGTCAGATCTTTTAAATAATGAATCTTCTGAATAATTTATAAGATTTACAAAGGTAGAAAAATCCACTATTTAAGGGGCAAACAATGAGGAAATTATCTAAAAATATTGTTGATTTCATCTTAAATGAGATAAAAATTTTAAAAAAAGATGGGGTGATTACAGAAGATATAGAAATTAAAATAACCTCTTATTATAATGAAATTCTAAAAAATAGTGAGGAGCCAAAAATAAAAACAGATATGATAAAAAAAGAAAAAACAGGTCATAGAGCTTTTGCATTAATAGTTTTAAGTATTATAGCAGCTATTTTTATAGCAATTGGTATAATTACTTTTATTGCCATTAACTGGGCTCATATACCAAGGGAGATAAAAACAATATTTGCTTTTATTTTATTATTAATACCTTCTGGGCTATCTTTCTATAAGATCATTATAAGAAACAATAACTACTCTAAACAATTTTCAGAAGGTGTATCAATTTTTTGGGCATTGATGTTTGGTGGGGTATTTTCATTTATATCTCAAATATATAGAATTTCTACTGGAGATCTTTCGCAATTTTTATTAATATGGTTATTATCAACTTTAGGTATTTTATATATATTTCAATCTGTTAGCACCTCTATTTTTTATGCTATACTTTTAATTAACTGGACATGGCTTAGTCAATACGAAAATCAACAGGCAGTATTATTTTATCCTTTACTTGCAGGCATTATACCATTGATTTTTAAAAAGGGGATATCTGACTCTAAAAAAATATTTTTTGGCTATATTTTTATAATAGTTTCTCTTTCTTGTTTAGGAGTTGCATTTGAAAAGACACTTACTGGAATATGGATATTAGGCTATGGTTTTATTATCTATATCTATCGTATGATTGGGGATATTTATGAAAACAGAGAAGAAAATATTTTTAAAACTCCATTCAGATTGACTGGTTTTATTGGGAGTATTGCTCTTTTATTTATCTTTATGTTTAACTGGGTATGGAAAGATATAGGTGTTATTAAAAAAGGAATGGATTATATAATGTATGGGACAATTGTTGATTATACTGTTGTTACTCTTCTGTTTATTATCTCATTGATATTTATGTATGTTAAATTTTTTACAAAAAAAGAGATTAGCCTTTTAAACATAATAGCCTCTCTTTTTATACTACTTTTGCCAATATTATATATTCTAAATTCTTTTAAAATTATTAACCATGAAATTTCGAGTTTTATTATCACAATATCTGCTCTTTTATCTTTTATTATATTAACAATATATAATCTAATAAATAAAAATTTAAATAAGACAATTGTCGCACTTTTGTTAACATCTGGCGTTATTTTAAAAATAATTATTCAGATCCCGGACTATTTTATCATAATATTATCCTCTTATTTTATTTTTATATTTATTGTTTCAATTTTAGGAGAAGAAAATTTCAATATATTTAGATCAATAAAAATATTAAGCACTTTGAGCATATTTATTTTATCTTCATTGTCAATTTTATTCTTTTACATTTTTTCAAAAGATATTAATCCTATAAAATGGAATAATATTATTATTTTAAATTTTATCTCTCTTCTTATGTTACTTGTTTTTTCAATAGTTGGATTTATATACTATATTTATAAAAAAAAGAGCATAACAGATTTTGACTTAATTACTCTAATAGATGGATTTTTTTCGTTATTCCTTTCATTTTTTACATATTCTAATCATTTAAAAATAGAAAATTTTATTTTTATTTTATCAATATTTTTTTGTTTTATAATTTTATACTCAGTATTTAAAGATCTACTAATAAAAAACTCGGTTTTTTCAGAACTAATTATATTACTTCTCCCACTCCCAATAATAATATATGGAATAATGAGATATTCTTTTGTCTGGACATTTCTTGTATCTGGTTTCTTTTCTATGTTATATTATTTTAGTCTTTACCAAAATAAAAAAACAGAGAGTAACAATCTTTTTTTTCTTGAAATAATAGGAATAGTCCTCTCTACTGTTTTTCTTTTTATCTTCTCTTTCTCTAATATTTCAAAATATTTAGTAGAATATAAATTTTTAGAAAATCCCTCTACATTAAATTTAATATTATTTGGATCTATCACTTTTGTCAGTCAGATTGCATTTATTATTGATCTTATTAGAAAAAAAATTATAATTAATTATTTTATAATCGGACTACCACTCTTATTATTTGTGATAACATTTATAAAAAAATTTACTGATAATTGCATAAGTCCCTTATTAATAAACTGGATTATAAATATCATAATCCTACTCTTGTGTTTAAACTTTTTTGCCATTGGGGTAAAAAAAAGATCAATTGCAATAATAAATATTTTTGCTATATTTTTGATTTTGACATTCATTATAAGATTTTTTGAGTTAGATGTTAATCTTTTAATAAAAGCACTTGTCTTTTTTATTAGTGGTATTATCATTCTTATAGTAAACATAATACTTTCATATATTTTTAAAAAAGGGGTAAAAGAAAATGAAATTAAATAAATTTTTATTTTTTATTGTTATAATTTTTCAATTTTTAATAATAATATTGATGCTTTTATATGCAAATACAATACTTGGATCTGAGAAAATAGTAAGATTAAAAGCTAATCTTTATGATCCTTATGATTTTATGAAAGGTAGATACATTAATTTAAGTTTTGATATTGAAAATGAATTTATTACAAGCTTACCTTCCATAAAAAATTATTCTAAAGAGGAACTTAATAAGAAAAAAAGATTTCCTATTTATTATATTCTTAGTCAAAAAGAGGATGGTTTTTATCACGTAGAGGATATCTCTTTTGAAAAACCACAGGAGGATAAGATATTCATTAAAACAAAGATAAAAGATATTTATGATACTAAAATTGTATTAAAGATAAATTTTAGAGAATACTATTTACAGGAAGATTATGCATTAAAAGGAGAAAATATATTAAGATCCCTTGACAGAGAAAAATTTATCCCTAATTTAATACTTGGTGTTGATAAAAATGGAAGAACAATTCAAAAGGGTTTTTTTATTAATGAGATTCCTATTGAAAAATTTATTAAAGAGCAAAATAAATAATTAAATGTTGTATTATTATTTAAATAATTTATACGACAATTGTCTTAGTATATTTAAGATTTATAATGAGGCTAAAATTCCACCTTCCTAAATTTAAGAAGAAAAACATTGCAATTAATGTTTAGTTCTATCTTTACTCTATTTTGAGTAAAAAAATATAAAAAAATTATATTAAAAGAATTTTATTTTGTCAGAAAATTAAACTATCGTGATTTGTTAAAAGCATAGTTATGCTAAGAGTGGTTTTAGTGAAGAGTAATAAAAAAAGAATGCGTTTAAAAAAAATGCCTGTTTTTATAGAAATTGAATCTGTTTTAAGCAAAAATCTGTGCCAAAAACAAGGTAATAGTATACTTCCTGGTCGATATAAAAGGGGATATCTGGATGAATCCTCTCATCCTTATCCTTATACCATTTCACTTTCCTTGCCCTCATATCCTCTATCTTATTTTTTACCTTCTCAAGCCTCTTTTCAAACCCATCAAACCCATACTTTTCTATAAGATCAAAATACAACTTTAATATCTCCCTTACCAATACAGCGATACTAAAAGTATTTAAAGTATCGTGTATCTGTTTTAATTCATTATAAACCCTCTCTTCCAGAAATACTCTTACCCTTTTTGTAGCATTTATACAAGGATAGTCTCTCTTTCTTCTTTCCTCTGTTAAATGCTTTTTCTTTAAAAAAGGTAGCATTGTATTTATTACCTCTCTTATTATTTCTGATAACCCCTTATTATTTTTCTCTGTTAAAATTTTAATCTTACCAAATAAATTATCATTAATCACAAAATCAAATTGTAGCATTTTATTTACCTCCAGTAATAAAAAATATTTTCTATATATTAATCACAAATTTTTTGAGAAAATCCTTTACAAGTTTTATAAAAAATTTAAAAGACTTTTTAAAAAATAGATTTTTAATATCTTCTGTTTAATGCTGATTTTTGACAAACTATAGTTTTTTGGATATATAACAAAATTATAAGAATAATTTTTATAGTAACTCTATTGTAATTGAAATATTAAGAGTTTCATTCTCTTTTAAAATCTTTAAACCATCTTTGTTATTAAAAACATCTATATTGCAACTCATAGGCTCTATTGCAATGCTATTTCTATTAGGTGGGGTGTAAATTTGAAAATATTTTAGTTTATCTCCATTATTTTCATATATATTAATCTTTATATCATCTTCTTTGTCATAAAGAGAGATCTTTAATCCATCATACTTTATTCTAAAAACAGAATCAAAAGAGAGAGAATCTATCTTTTTGTATTCTATAAAATCTTTAAAATCAAAATAATTGCCTGTTGGTATATTTTTATCATCAAGTTCATATCTAATAACATCTCCTAATTTAAGATATAATTGATCAATCTTTTTATTTAAAGTGAAATATGGATGAAATCCAAAGCCAATTGGCAAATTTTTATCTCGACTTATCATAAAAAAATTGCAGATAATCTTATTTTCAATGAATAAATTATACTCAACAATTAAATCGTATAAAAAAGGATATCCCCTTATCTTACCATCATATTTATATATAAAAGATAATTTAGCACATTCATTTGAAATAGAACAATTATATACTATAAATTTTTTATTATAGACTAATCCATGAATCGCATGAGGTTCAAATTTATTCATTTTTGGAAGAGTATATTTTATGCCATTAAATTCATATTTTCCCTCATTTATCCTATTTGGAAAGGGGAATAGAATAGAATTTAGATATGCTTGCTTTATTTTATATTCTCTTATATTTTCAAAAGAAGGTAGTATACTATAACGCTTATTATTTTTATTAAATATTAACTCTTTTATACTTGAGCCATAATTAGAGATTATTTTAACGCTATTATTATTAACACTATTGATAGAGAATAAAGTTAAGCCATTTTTCTTTTCTTTATAAATCTCAAAATTATCATTTTTTATAATATTTTCTCTAAACATAGCCTAAAAACTTTTAAATATTTTTTTTATAGATGGGAAAAGCATTGGCACAGAATATTTATAATCAATAAAAAAACTCTCTCTTTTCTCCAGCTCTTTTTCAATAATTTTTATTCTAACAACTATCGAGATTAAAAGTATAATGGTCAACAAAAGAGTAAGAAATGATACAAATTTTAAACAAAAAGAGAAAGATATCAGTAGCAGTATGGAATAATATGGATGCCTCACCACAGAATAAAACCCTTTATTATAAAAATTTAAAATATGTATTTCTGAGTGTCTTCTATTAAAAAGATAGAATATTATTATTCCAGATATATAACATATTACACCAATTGCTCTAACAATGGAATCTATAATTGCAGTAAATTTAAACTGAAACAATCCCACTATAGATAATATATAACTAAAAAATACAAATATAAAAATAATCTCAATATAGAATTCTTTTATTATACTAAAAAAGTCTACTTTAACAAATTCTTTTATTCTGAAAAATATGATTTTATAAAAATTTTTAACAAAAAGAACTAAAAAAAAGGGAAGAAAAAATAAAGTAATAAAGAAAACAGTAATATGAGAATCATTAAACCAGACATTTTTTATATCGTTAAAAGTTGTTAAAAACATATATATATTTTTTCTCTTTATAGAAAAATTTTATAAAAAATATTGACAACTATAAAATTTTATACTTTAATTGTCAATAATTACACGAAAATATTTAAATTATCTTTAATTGTTGACAATTAAAGATTAAAATTATATTAAAAATATACATATATCCATTGATTTTTATAATTTTTAGGAGGAGACATGGGAGTAAGAATACTTTTAGCCGATGATTTATCTTTTATGAGAATGGTTCAAAAAGAAATTCTTGAAGAAAAAGGATATGAGGTAGTAGGTGAAGCTTCGGATGGAATTGAAGCAATAGAAAAATACAAGACATTAAGACCCGATATTGTTATATTGGATATCACAATGCCAAATATGAATGGTTTAGAGGCAATGCATAAGATATTTGACATTGATAGAGCAGCTCGAATTATAATGTGTTCTGCATTGGGACAACAACAATTAATTGTTGAGGCTATAAAGGCTGGTGTAAAAGATTTTATAGTTAAACCTTTTAAGCCAGAAAGAATGCTTTCTGCAATTGAAAAGGCTTTAAAATAGATTTTGAACTATCTTATCCAGAATTTATTGGGCTTTTATTTACCCAGCTAAAATCTTCATATGGAAGATTAATATTACTTTGTAAAAGAGAGAATAATTTTAAAGATAAGTATTGTCGAAAAACAAAAAAGTATTCTTAATGAGATAAAAAGGCAAATTATAAATATGCAGAAGAAAATAAAGGTTTTCACAATTGATGATTCTCCTATATATAGACAGGTATTAAGAGAGATTATAAATAGTGATCCAGATCTTGAATATTGTGGCTTTGCTTCGAATGGAAGTATTGCTATAAAAAAGATCCCAATTATAAAGCCAGATATTATTACTCTTGATATAGAGATGCCAGAAATGGATGGCATAGAGACTCTTAGATACATAATGGAAAATGACCCAAGGCCAGTAATAATGGTGAGTTCTTTTACAAAAGATGGAGCAGATATAACATTCAAGGCATTAGAGTTAGGAGCTGTTGATTATATTCAAAAGCCAGAGGTTAGAAGTCTGCAAGAAAATGTAAAATTATTAGAAGATGTTCTTATAAGTAAGATAAAGATCTTTGCCAATTTTAAACTTCCAGGGACAAAAAGATTTAAACAGATTGCTGAGGAGGATGGGCTGCCTGTAATTGGAGGCCTACCATCTTTTGAAATTCCAAAAGTAAGGACAAAACCAATAGATATTATATGTATTGGTTCTTCTACTGGAGGCACAGTTGCTTTAACAAATATTCTTCCAAATATAGATAAAGATATAGGTGTTCCAATTCTTATTGTTCAACATATGCCGCCATTATATACAAACAGTTTTGCAAAAAGACTGGACTCCCTCTGCTCTTTAAGAGTCGTGGAAGCAGAAGACGGGATGGATGTTGAGCCAAATACTATTTATATAGCACAAGGGGGATATCACCTTGTATTAAAAGGTGGTAAGATATTTCTGGATAATTCTGAGCCGGTAAATAATCATAAGCCATCTGTGGATGTTCTTTTTAGATCTGTTAGTAGAGAGATGGGAGATAAAGCACTTGCTATTATTCTTACTGGTATGGGTTCAGATGGGGCTCAGGGAATAGTGGCAATAAAAGATGCTGGTGGCTATACTATTGCCCAGGATGAAGAGAGTTCTGTAATATTTGGAATGCCTGGCAGTGCCATAAGGACAGGTAAGGTAGATAGAATAATTCCTCTCGGTAAAATAGCAGACTTTATAAATGAATTTATTCCATCACTAAGAAATAAAAAATAATTATTGTTTACCTTTTTTAGATTTTTTGATACAATTTTTAATATGAGAAGAGAGTTTAATAAATTTTATTCTAACAATGATTTAATTACTGGTGAAAATATTATTTATAAAAAGCATACATTTTCTTCAAATATTCTTCATATATCAAGAACACTTAAAAAAGAGTTTTTTAGAAAATCGATACATATGATGTCAGCCTTTGTCCCTTTATTATATTTTTACTTTCCGGCATTAGTATTGACGGGTTTACTTTTTATTACACTCGTATATTTTATATCAGAAGTTTTACGATCCAAAAATATAAATTTACCAATTATATCAAAAATTACTGTATTGGCATCAAGGACAAGAGATGAAGGTGGATTCGTGCTTGGGCCAATTACTCTTTCTATAGGAATATTTTTAGCATTTACGATGTTTGACTATAGAATTGCAACAATTGCTATATTTGCTCTCTCTTTTGGGGACGGAGTTGCAAGTCTATTTGGGAAAATAATAGGTGGAGTAAAAATACCATTAACCTTTGGGAAGACAGTTAGTGGATCAATGGGTGCATTTCTTGTTTTATTTATTGTATATCTGGTATGTGGAATAAATATATTACAGGCATTCTTAATAGCATTTTTTGCTACAATAGTGGAGGCAATACCTACTGCTGATTTTGATAATCTTATTTTACCAGTTTTTGTAGGCATATTTGTACAAAAATTCATCTTTTAAGAAATATTTTTAATAAACAAAATTCTGTCATATATATCTTATAAAAGTGTTTTAATAAAATTCAATACTTTTTGACAAACTTAAAAATTTTCTGTATAAGTTAAAATTAATTAACCTTATCTTCCGATATGTAAAGTAGAATGTTAATTCTATATTATATTTAATAAATAAGGTAGTCAATGTTGATTAAAAAAGCAAAGATAATATTTAAAAATACAAAGGTTAATCTAAATAAAGAAAAATTACTTGAGACTTTTAGACTCTGCGGATATAAAGTAGATAATATTGATCATATAATTAAAAATTCTCATAAAATATTGGTGGCTTACAATAATGAAGAGATAATAGGCTTTTTAACCACACTGTCAAATGGTAGAAATTTTGTCTATTATGATCTTTTAGGTGTTAAAAAAGAATATAGAAGAATGGGGATTGGGAGTAAGTTAATTGCATTTATGTCAAGGCATTATAAGAATATCCCATTTCATTATATTACTTCTAAAAAAGATATGTTAAAATTTTTTAAAAAATTCGGATTTGAGATTGCAATTCCGCTTACCAACAAAAATATTAAAAATATGGAATATATACCTTTAATAAAAATTGTAGAAAATTAGCATTTTTTAAAAAAATATATTATAATTAAGGATAGTATGAAAGTAGAAACTAAAATTTACAAAAAAGACTCTTTTATTTATCTTGATGGTAAATTTAATTTAAAAGAATTTTATATTGTTAAGAGTGGAAATATCTCTATCAAAAAAAAGAATGAATTAAATCAAATAACAGAAGAAACAAAAGGACCTGGTTATATTTTTGGGATAATTCAAACCCTTACTGGAATTTCTGATAATGAAACAGTAAAGGCTATAACAGATTGCGAGATTCTTGTTATACCAAAAGAAAAATTAGAGCAACTTTATGTGGAGCATAAAAAAATTATTTTAAAAATATTGTCTGAATATTCAGAGATATTGAGAAATCTTGATAAAGAACTTGTTAAAATAGATTTTTTTACAGATGATAATTTTGATAGAGAAACAAAAGTATTTGAAATAGCTAAAAGATACGTTTTAGAAAATCAAAAAGAAAAGGCAGCTCATCTTTTAAAAAGTTTCTTGATGGAAATAAAAGGCAATAGTGCATTAGAAAATAAAATATTAAATATTTTAGAAAATCTTCCTGATGTTGAAATTTTTAAAAGTAATGATATTATCACCGAAAAAATTTTTAAGGCAAATACTGTGGTATTTACAGAATTTGAAATGGGGAATAATTTTTTTATTATAAAAAAGGGAAAAGTAAAGATAACGAAATTAAAACATAATAAAGAGATGCTTCTTGCAATTCTTTCTGAGGGGGATATCTTTGGAGAAATGTCTATTCTCAATGATAAACCAAGAAATGCCACAGCCTTTGTTATTGAAAATTCTGAATTGACAATAGTGGACAAAAAAGGAATTGATAAACTACCACCCCCTTTATTTGTAAAAATTTTATATTTCTTAACAAGAAGAATATGGTTTGTTCAACAACAGATAATTTGCAATAAAATTTCAGCACCAATTGCTCAGATTTACTACTTTCTTACTGCTAAAATAAGATTAGCTATTCCAAATATAAAGAAAGATGATGATAAAACTTTTGTATTTAACTTTTCATTGCAAGAGTTATATGAGATGCTTGATATTGATAAAGATAAAGAGGAAAAAATTAAAGAATTTTTAACAGACAAAAATATAGAATTCTCAGATGATTCAATAAAAATTAAAAAAACATCACACTTCTTAGACAAAGCCTCTTTTTATTTTACAAGATCAAATCTTGGATTTATTTAAAGAGTAATTTTTTTAAAAAATAAGGCTACCAAAATTTGAAATAGCCTTAAAAATTAAACTATATAGAACCTTCTTTACTTTTCTTTTTCTTTGGTAAGCCGGATCTACCTAATCCAAAACTAGAAGAAACAACTATTCTACCAGCATAATAAAAATATTCAGATTCACTTATAACATAAAAATAAGGATTAGGCATTATCACAAAATCCATTTCATAACCAATCATAAAAGTAGAGGTAAAACAAAATCCATCCTTTGAGATAATCTTTGAAACTATCTCAAAACCAGGTTCTGCAACAATCCATGCCCCTTGATAACTTGCTGCCACTCCTATCTTAAGAGCTGCATTAATAAATGGATTAAAAGATAGAATAGATTGTGGTAATTTTCTTGCAAATAAAAATGAATTTTTTATTGATATTCCCCCATGAGCATCGCCAGTATAATCAAGCCCTAAATTAAATTTATAAGAAAAAGAACTATTTTCATCTTCTCTTATATTCTTCTTGAAACCTATGCCCACAGAAGTTGGCACTCCCCATAAGTTCATAAAAAAAATAGTATCAATGCTATAAAAATGAATATTATAAGGATAATTATTATCATCATGATAAGTCGAATAAAAAGGTGAATTTCTGTCATTTTTAAACCAATTGATAGCATTGGACATTATAACGCACTGCCCAGGGGATGGAGTTGAACTAAATACATTAAAGTTAATTTCAAAATTTTTAAGAACATGCCATCTTGCAATATATCCAAAAGTAGCCATTGGTAATAACATTAATGGTGAGCCACTTAAAATAGTTGCGCCTTTGATTTGATAGACCCCATTATAAAAAGGGAAAGAGAAAATATTTAGCTGTTGATAAGCCCCGTGTAACTGATTAAAAAGCATGGCATCAAGGCCCAATAAAAATTGATGCTGGGATTCTCCTTCTCCTAACATAAAACCATCATCCAGTTGACCATGAATTACCATGGCTTCAACATTAAGAGAGAGAAGAACAAAAAAAATAAAACAAACGATTTTTTTCATACTATACCTCCAAATTTAAAATAAGTTTTATCAAAATAGATAAGGATAAAAATTGCTCCTTACTAATTTGCTTTTAATTAATATTATACACCTTTTTTGCTTTTTTTGTTTAAAAATTTGTTAAACAAAAGTATAATTTTGTAAACAAAAGTGTATATTTTTAAATATATCATCTTTTAAAAACTCAATTTATAGTTACAATTTTATCTTTAAATAAAAAATTTTAATTTTTTTTATAAAAAATGTAAAGGATTTTCTTAAAAATTTTGTGATTAATATATAGAAAATAATTTTTATAATAGTTTAAGGAGGATTTTTTATGAATAACATTAATACTATATTAGAAAATTATAAGTGCGATCATGAGTTACATGTGGTCGTTAATTCGGAAATGAAAAAAAGACTTGAAAATGTTGCAAGAAAATTTAACATTTCTATTTCTGGACTTATTGTGTATATCTTGCAGATCTATAGCAATAGAGTAAAAAAGATATATTGTTTCGGTCCAGAGGATGGAAATAGATATGAAAGAATAGATGGAGATAGTAGGATTCATGTGTATCTGTCAAAACAGGATTATAGGTTCTTAAAAAAGATCCATGCTGATCTTAATTTTTTCAGCATGGGTTGTTTATTAAGGAGAATTATCCTACTCTTCCTTGAAGAGTATGAGAAACTTGGGATTACCAGGGTTGAGATGAAGTGTAGTTTAATAACGTTAAAGTTATTCTTGAGAATAACACATATAAAAAAGTGGAATAAGAGCAGAGAATTATCCCACTTTTCCGGTAACACTACCCCATTTTACAAGGCAATCTACAACGATTGCTATCAGGTAATAGGCTTTGAGACCTATTATTAGTAAAAATTTATTAAAAATTGCAGTAAAAATAAATAAAAACATTATAACAATTCTCTTAAAAAAAATTAACCATGGCATAATTCTATCTTTTTCACTTCTTAAAAATAAAATCCCCTCTAAAATGATCTTACCCTAACTATAACCATTTAAAAAGTAAAATCGAATTTAATTTTTTTTTAAAAAAAGTTATAAATTTTTGACATATATTGATTTTTGAGATAAAATTAATAATATGGAAATTAAAAATGAAAATATTAAACCAGAGATTATTATAGATTATTTTGACAGAAAAGATTTAGATCTTCCAATAATAGTTATCTATGTCAGACCTGAGAGTAATGAGGTCTTTTATGAAAAAGCTCTATTAAAGGGGATATCCCCTTTTGGCGATATAGTATATCTTGCCAATCTAAATGGGAAAATTTTTTTAAATCATGCTTTAATTCTTGATCACTATTCTACTCAGTATAGCTTTGCTATTCGTGGTAAAGATGAAATCGCAAAGTATCCTCCAATGGTAAAAAAATTTGAAAAATATTTTAAGGTAAAATTTAACGATGCTAAGATAATTGGTTCTTTTGATGCAATACTGAATCTTAATATTGAAGCAGAAGAACTATTCAATCTTATAGTAGATAAAAAAGATTTTCTCTCTTTTTACGGTCATACTATAAAAAAGATAGAAGATCTCTATATAGTAAATTCTAATATACCGGCTATTTTAAATAAATATACTGATAAAACAAATGTATTTGTAATGGCAGCACGTTTAAGAGATGAAAAATACAAGATTGAAGATATAAATTGTTCTATTTTTGAGGAATTAAAAAAAGATAATAAAACTACCCTTATTGATGAAAAATTTTTGAAAGATATTAAATGGGAAGAAAAGATAAAAAGAACGTACCATATATCCAGAAATTATATAATGGCAACATTTGATATGATAGATTTTATCTTTAAGCCTAATGGTGAAAGAATTGAATTTAGTGAGACTCCCTTAGGAAGAATGATCTTGGACGAAAATATTATGGAAAAAAGCGAACTTACTAAATTAAAAGATAATCCTTTGGTTTATATAAAAACAAAAAGAGGCAAAAAATTAATAAACATTGCAGAATATCCAAAAAATATGACAATGAGAGAATGTATAGAGTTAATTAAGTCTATAGTTTAAAAAAATTTAAAACCAGAAAAAATTATTGGGATAAATTTAGAAATAGAGATATACTTTAGATTATTAATTTCTCTCGTGTGAATAATTATTTTATAATAGTATTTATAATTATTTTTTATATTTACCTCTTTACCAGAATCATCTTTAAATATGAGATCTGATTTTGATATACTCTTTTTTATTTCTAAAATTTTTTTTGTTCCAAGTTTTATAAAATCATTTTTTATCTTATCAAATAAAACTATTTCCATACTCTCTATATTATCAATAAAATCAATATTTAGTACTAATTCTTCTTTATTCGATTTTAACTCAAAAGGAATGGTAATACCATAATTAGCCCCTTTTTCATTATTAAAAATATCTATAATTTTTATTTCTTCCTGAATAAGGCCATATTTACCAAAATTTATCTGTAAAATATAAGTTCCATTACTAATATATGAGGGATGTTTTTTATAATTTAAATTTCCATTAGCAATAAATATATCCCCCTCTTTTTTAAAGGGGATATCCCAGAAAGAATCCATTTCTGGTGGAATTAATCTTATCCACACTATATCTTTTGCATTGTTTATAGATAAATTAATAGAAATATTTGTCTTTATAAAATTATCCTTTTCATCAAAAAATGTAATTATTGGCCCAAAAAGTAAATTATCTATAAAAGGAGCCTCACTATTTATAACCTCTTTTTTAAAATTATATCTATTTTTATCACTAATAATTTCAATATCAAAAATAAGTTTCCTATGGCAAAAAGAATCAACAAAATAGTCATCGATTGTATAAAAATATAAATCCTTTTTTTTAGGTTTAATTTCAACTCTTTCTAAAATCTTACTATTTTTTTCATCATATATAGAATAAGAAATGGAAAAATTATTATTTTTATTTTTAAATAAAAAATTAATGTTGTATTTTAATTGATAAATCTCATTTTTTATTTTAAATTCATTTTGATCAATTTTAAAAGTTAAATCCAAAAATTCAAATTCTTTTTCTATTTCTTTCTCTTTCTTTTCACTTTCATTAATTTTATAATATTTTCTCTCACTCTCAACCCACTTATCTTTTTGAATTGATAGACATCCAGAGAATAAAAATAGAAATAGTAAGAGATATAAATTTTTTCTCACTTTTTATTTTAGGTTGCTTAAAATATTTTTCATAAAGCCTTTTTTTAAAAAATCATCTTTTCAAAATCATTACTATTCTTTCCAGAACTTTTTTTCTATCAAGAGGCTTTACTATATAATTTTTTGCGCCGAGAAGAAGAGATTTTTTTACAAGTTCCTGTTTTCCTAAAGCACTTATCATAATTACCTTGGCGTTCTTATCAAACTCAATAATCTTTTCTAAGGCAGTAATTCCGTCCATCTTTGGCATTGTTATATCCATTGTTACAAGATCTACATTTGGAAAGTGCTCCTTGTATTTTTCAATAGCCTCTTCTCCATCAGATGCTTCATCAATAACTTGAAATTGCTCTGATTGTAATATTTGAGTTAGCTGTTTTTTTACAAATATAGAATCATCTACAATAAGTACTTTATAAGGTGTTCCATCCTCTTTTAAACCATCTGCTGGTTTTTGATTTAAATTTGGAAAATCAGAAGTAGCTTTCATTTTCTATCCCCTTAATTTTTTTAAATATATAAAATAGCTTATTCTTCTTTTATGCCAACATTTATCTCTATTTTACCTTGAGGTATCTCAATAGGAACAACCAAAGCCTCAATCTTATTATCGGAAATCTGTATTTTTTCTCCAGTAAATAAAGCTGGAGGAGTCAAATCAAATTGAAATCCTAACTCATGCAATCTTGTAACAGCCTTCCCTGTTATCATATTTGCAAGTTCTGTTAAGGTAGCTGTTGTTAACTCATCAAATTCTACAAGAGTTTCATTATTCATTGCACTCGCAATTTTTAAAGCAGTCTCTCTATCCATATCAATTATTATTCTGCCAGATACCTGTCCTGCAAGCCCAACAATAATAACAACCCCCATCATTGGTGTGATAGAAGATCTTAAAGATATCTGTCCTCTTGAAATATCTTTTGAGACAGTGCTGCTTAATATCTGAATAGCAGCATCCACAAATGGATTAATATATTCTACCCTCATTTTATAACCTCTTACTTAATTATATCAAAAATTTTAAAATTTGTCACAATTTTTATTTAATTTTTTACATATACAGAAAGATATTCACTCGGCACTTTTGTAAAATCTGGTAAATTACCAAGATCCTCATTATCACCAACTACCAATACACCACCAGAAACTATTTTAGCCGAAATATCTTTCAGAAATTTCTTATACTCATCTTCTGTCATATACAATGATATATCTCTTGCCACAACAAGATCAAAAACCCTATTATATGTGGATATATTCAAGGCATTATGAAATTCAAAATAAATTTTGTCTGCTATCTCTTTTTTTACTTTATATTTCCCATCAGATAATTTCATAAAATATTTCTCTCTATTTATCCACGAAGGGATATTTGTCCCATTAATCTCAAAGCCAGATGCATTACTTACTGCTATTAAATTGATGTCAGCCGCTATCAATTTGATCTCTGCATCTTTCATATTATTAACAAGCAAAAAGTAAAGAGAAAAAGCTTCATGGCCAGAAGCACATCCAATATTGAGTGCTCTCACTTCATCAGAACATATCCTATTTAATTTAGGAATGACTGCATCTAAAAAATGATCTGTATATGGCTGCTGCCACAATTGAGAGGTATATTTTGAGAAAAATTTCTTCAGAATATTTTCTGCATTCTCTTTGGTTAAATTTGGCATCTCTGTAATATTATTTTCTTTTACATATTCTGTAAAAAGTTCTCTAAATTTCTTTTTATTAAACTCTGTTATATGAATAACGTTTAATTCTTCCATTTGATTACAAAAGAAAGTGAAAAGTTCTTCAGCAAGATCAGAAGATTGAGGAAGTATATCTTTTTTTGCCTTTTCTTTATCAGAAAAAATAGCATCTGCATCAAGAATAACATACAATTTATCATTTAATTCTACAACACCCTCGATATATCTCTCATTAATTGTTCCTAAAAGTGGGCTTGGAGGTTGAATATCTGCTCTTCTTAAAGGTAAAACATGGCTTATTTCATCCACAGCAAGACCTATTAATAAATTGTCAACTTTTATAATGATAATTGATTTTATCTCTGATTTATTTTCTGGTTCAAGATGAAACATTTTAGCAAGATCTATGATTGGCATTATTTCACCTCTTAAATTAAACACACCAATCACAAAATCAAGTGCATTCGGAACATGGGTAAATTTTTTAGCCTTTAATATCTCTTTAACAGACATTATATCAATGCCATAATATTCACCTGCAAGCTTAAAAGATACAATTTTAAAATCATATTCGAGTATTTTTGCCTCATTTTTTTGTCTTAAATTCTTACTTATCTGTTTTTGATTTTGCATTAATGTTTTAAAATCTAAATTTTCTGTGCCTATCATTTCAACCTCCTATGTTGTTATTCCATTTTTCTTTTTTTTAAGATCAAGGCCATCCTTTAATCCGAGATCTATCAGTTGAGAAACATCCAGTATAAGACTCACTGTTCCATCACCGAGTATTGTCGCACCAGCAATACCAGGTGTGCTTGTATATTTGTCTTTTAATGGCTTTATAACAATATCCTCTTCTCCTATTAAAGAATCAACAAGAAGCCCTATTTTTTTATCGCCTGTTCCAACTATTACAACAAAATAGTAATCTGTATTCTCTGATTCTCCCAGTTTAAAAAGTTTATTTAGTCTTAATAAAGACAAAACATCATCTCTAACATTGATAACTTCATAATTATCTATTGATTTTATTTCAGATGCAGTTATTCTGATACTCTCAAGCACAGATGATATAGGTATAGCATAAATTTCCTCTTTTACCTTTACCATTAATCCTTGAATAATAGCAAGGGTTAATGGTAATTTAATTAAAAATGTAGTTCCTTTACCCTGTTCAGAGACAACTCTTATAGACCCACTCAATTTTTCTATATTCTTTTTAACAACATCAAGCCCAACACCTCTACCAGAGACAGATGTAACCTTCTCAGCAGTAGAAAAACCCGGCTCAAAAATAAAGTTATAAATCTCTGAATCCCTTAAAATTTTATCCGGTGGTATTAATCCTTTTTCTATTGCCTTTTTTCTTACCTTTTCAATATCAATTCCTTTTCCATCATCTTTTACAGAAATTGTTATTAGATTACCCTCATTTTGAGCAGAAAGTTTTAATATGCCGGGGTTTTTCTTACCTATTTTTTCTCTCTCTTCAGGTGACTCAAAACCATGATCAATTGCATTCCTAACAATATGGATTAAAGGATCAATAAGATCATCAATCATAGCCTTATCAATCTCAGTCTCCTCCCCTTCAAGGATCAATTCTACCTCCTTCTTTAAATCTCGACTCAAATCTCTTACAAGTCTTGGGAATCTTGTAAAAATTTGTTTTATTGGCACCATTCTCACTCTCATAACCCCTTCCTGTAAAGAAGAGGATATTCTATCAAGACTTTGAGATGTTGATCTAAATCTATCAATAATACTTTTATATTGAGAGAAAAAACTATCAAATTGATTGGTAAGACTGGAAAAATCTGCTTGAAGTTCTTTCTTTATCTGTAAATAACTACTCCCCTCTTTTAGTTTATCTATAATTTCTGGAATCTTATCTATAAAAAGTTTTAACTTATCCTTATAATCATTTATGGTAAAACTTAAATTTTCTAAGTTTTCTATAAATTGAAGATTTATCTGATTAAATGTAGCCTTGTTTATTACTATCTCTGAAACAAGATTCAATAAATCGTCTATTCGTGATGACTCAACTCTAAGAATAGAAGAAGTTACAACTTTTTGACTTTGAGAGGTATCTTTACTATCTTTAGTAGTTTTTAATGAGTCTAATTCCTTTTGAATTAAATTTAAATCTTTTTTCTCTTCTATATCTATCTCTTTTGTTTCTTCAATAACCTTCTTTTCTTCTTTTACTTCAATTTTCTTCTCTTCTATTTTCTTTTCGCTCTCTTTTTTTTCTATGCTTTTTTTCTCTTTTTTCTCTGTCTTTTTCACTTCTCCAGTAATATTTTCTTTTGATATTTCATAGATCTTTATATCCACAGTTGTATCTGGAATGGTAGCATATTGAATGAGTTTCTCTTTTGGATAACTTGAAGCTACAATATATACAACCTCTCTATGAAAGACCTCTGAGTAGATCTCATCAAAATCTGGTATTGTCTTTATAACAAGAGCAATCTCTCTTAAAGAGGTAAATACCTGAATTCCACCTACTGTTCTCATTGGATTTGACTCATCAAAAGTTACTACCATTTTATAGACTGGAAGATTATCTGGGTTTGACTCATTTATCTCTAATAATTCATATTCACTAATAGTAACTAAATCAGATTTTTCTTCCTGTATTTCCTCTTTTTTCTCTGTTTTTGTCTCTTTTTTCTCTTCTTTTTTGCCAGCAATATCTTCTAACTCACTAACTGTCTTTGAAATATCTAAAGAATAGATCCTCCCATTACTCCTCTCTTTAACCATATTTTTTATTATATCAAGAGCCTTTAAAAGAGTATCTATTATATTACTCGTTATCCTTACTTTTCCACTTCTTATCTCATCCATTGCATCTTCTAATAGATGAGTAAATTTAGTTAACTCATCCATCTGAACTGTTGCTGAACCACCCTTTAATGTATGTGCAGCCCTAAAAATAGCATCAACTGCCTCTTTATCGTTTACATTTTTCTCAAGTATTAATAGATTGGATTCTATTATGTCTATCTGATTATAAGCCTCATCAAAATAATCCTTTAAAAGACCTTCATCAATAAAATCGCTCATAATTTTATCTCCATAACTTAATTCTTTACAATATATTTTATAATATTAAGAGTAAAATTTCAAGTATTATTGATAATATTTTATTAAATTTTTAAAAAATATTTTTTTTAAAAAAAATCTTGACATATTATCATGCTTCTCTTAAAATAAAATCATAAATTGTATAAAAAATTTAGAGATAAAGAAAGAAAAAATGAAAAATTTAATATTAATAAAAAAACAAGATTTTATTTCATATCTAATTGTCAATATGCCAGTTCTTTTATTTATAATAACCGCCTGCATTTTTCTATTTTTTTCTTTTTACTATAAAAATCCATTTTTTTTGCTTGGCGTATGGTGGGCAATATCTGGTGCAATAATACTTACAATTGATTTTTTCAAAAAGAGAAAAAAGAAATTTTTAAGATTATTAATTTTATTCCAAAAAAAAAGAGAAAACGAAAGGATAAAGGATAATCTAAAAGGGACTATCTGTGGTTTTTTTATGTTATTAGCAATAAAATACAGGATAAAAAAAGCCTGTAAAAAAATATATTTATAATAAATATTTAAGGAGGTTTTTTATGCAAGGACAATTTAAGTATGATGCAAAAGGGAGCGATTTTTTTAGTCTCCTTTTTATCCAGGGGCTTCTTATTTCTATTACTTGTGGGATTTATACCCCATGGGCAATTGTCAAGATTAGAAAATTTATCTGTGATAATCTAACTCTTGATGGTAAAAAATTTGACTTTAAAGGGGATGGGAAAGAACTTTTTAGTATCTATTTTGTACAGTTTTTATTAACAATGATTACCTGTGGTATTTACTATCCATGGGCACTCGTTAAAATTGAACAGTATATGTATTCAAAGACAACTTATGATGGCAAGCCTTTTGAATTTACTGCTGAAGGTAGTAAACTTTTTAGTTTAATCTTTATAAATACTCTTTTAGCAAGCATTACTTGTGGTATCTATTATCCATGGGCAATTATTAATATTTCAAAATATTTCATTGAGAATTCAAAATATGATAATGTCAATTTTTCGTTTTCTGCTGATGGCAAAGAATTTTTCTCATTATTAATCCCACAATTATTATTAAAGATGATTACCTGTGGTATTTATTATCCATGGGCAATTGTTAAAATTTCAAAATATCTATATTCTAAGACCGGTTATGCCGGTAAAACTTTTAATTTTGAAGCATCTGGTGGCGATCTATTTATCTTAATTCTTAAAGGAACAATATTGACCGGCATTACCTGTGGGATTTATTATGCATGGTTTATGAATGATTTAATAAAATTTGTTGCTAATGCTTCCTCAATAAAATAACAAATAATTAATTTGAATCTAAAAAGAGGCTCTAATGAGCCTCTTTATTTTTTAGCATATATACTAACAAAATTTTAATTTGTAAGTTATTGACATCTATATGAAAAATAGTTTCACATCAGTATAAGGATTAAGTCTGTGCCTATTTTAATTTTAATTATAAAAAATTTATAAGTCTGTCCCCTGTTTTAATTTTAACTATAAAAAAAATTATAGGTCTGCCCCTCACTTTAATTTTTTTTTTCAAAAAAAACTAAATTTTTTCTCAAAACTTGTAAAGGATTTTCTTATAAATTTTGTGATTAATATATAGAAAAGAAAATATTTTTTATTATGGAGGTAAATAAAATGTTACAATTTGATTTTGTTATTAATGATAATTTACTTAGTAAGATTAAAATCTTAATGGGAAAAAATAACAAGGGGTTATCAGAAATAATAAGGGAAGTAATAAATACAATGCTACCCTTTTTAAAGAAAAAGCATTTAACAGAGGAAAGAAGAAAAAGAGATTATCCTTGTGTAAATGCTACAAAAAGAGTAAGAGTATTTCTGGAAGAGAGGGTTTATAATGAATTAAAACAGATACACGATACTTTGAATACTTTTAGTATCGCTGTATTGGTAAGAGAAATATTGAAGTTGTATTTTGATCTTATAGAAAAATATGGGGTTGATGGGTTTAAAAAGAGGCTTGAGAAGGTAAAAAATAAGATAGAAGATATGAGGGCAAGGAAGGTAAAATGGTATAAGGATAAGGATGAGAGGATCCATCCAGATATCCCCTTTTATATCGACCAGGAAGTATACTATTACCTTGTTTTTGGCACAGATTTTTGCTTAAAACAAATTCAATTTCTATAAAAAGAGGCATTCTTTTAAACACATTCTTTTTTTATTACTCTTCACTAAAACCACTCTTAGCATAACTATGCTTTTAACAAGCCACGATAGTTTAATTTTCTGACAAAATAAAATTATTTTAGTATAGAGGATTTTTTATTTAATTCAAGCATTAATTCAACATTATCAGTAATGAGAATATCAATATATTTTATAATTTTTTTTATATAATGATCGTTATTTACTGTCCAGAAAACAATTTTTTTACCGAGTAATTTAAATATTTTTAATAAAAATATACTTTTTTTCTCGCCAATTGTCGTAAACATATCGATTGGGAGATTAAGATAATGAGGATTTATTTTTAATATTTTTAATATAACTGAGGATAATTTCGATTTTTTATATTCTGTTCCGATTAGCATCCCTATTTTAAACCCCTCTTTTTTAAAGATTGGTAAAAATGAATGTTCAAAAGATGAGATAAGGACATTCTCAATACCAAATTTTTCTTTTATAATTCTTGCAATTTTAAAACAGTCATTATGATTTATTGTCTCTTTTTTTATCTCTATGTTAAGAAATTTATCTTTTGGAAAAGATGAGAGTAGATCTTCTAAAAAAGGGATCTTTTCTTCTCCTTTTATTCTTATCAGTTCTATATTTTCCTTGCTGCATTCTGATAGATCTTTATCAATACCAGCCATTCTTAAAAGATTTGAGTCGTGAAATACAATAAATTCACCACTTCCTATCTTTTGAATATCACACTCTATGCCATCTGCACCATATTCAATTGCCTTTTGTATTGATTTCATTGTATTTTCTATAAATTTGGCTCTGTATCCTCTATGCCCCAAAATTAACATATTTATTTTTATCCTTATGATAAATATATATAAAATTTATCCTCTTTTTTTTCTATTTTTTTAACATCATATTCATTTATGATTTCATTATATTTTATACTTAATTTAATATCAAGAAAAACAGGCTCCTCTGTTATTAAAATAAGAGAATTATTCTCCTTTTTAAGTTCACCTTTAAACCATATATTTCTTATAATGGGGATATCTTTATCTTTTTTAATAAATGATTCAATAATTGCATCTTTTGAACCAAATATTTTTCTTTTTTTTGTTCCAATAATCTCTTTTGATACTTTGAAAAAATTTGTAAGGTCTTTGTCTTCAAGAGAAAAAAGCCTTATTTTAAAATTCTCTTTTTTTATGTTGTATTCTATTTTTTGCACTTTTAAAAGAAGGTGAGTTATAACTATATCTTCATCTATTAAAAATAATTTTTCACTTTCCACTTCTAAAAAATCTTTCTCTACGCTGAGTATCTTAAATAAAGAATCAATTTCTATCTCTTCACCATTTTTATCTGGCTTATCAATATAAGATGTGTGTTGACTATGAAAAATATCAAATCTATTGTATATTCTTTTAGGAGAATTGTCGCACAAAGTCTTATATTCGATTAAAATTTTATCTTCTTTTGTTAATTCATTTAATAAAAAATCTTTTGTAGTCTGATTATATTTCTCTTTTTGATTAATATAATTTTTTTGATTGTTAATCTCTTTTATTTTGCTTTGTTCCTGCAAAGAAGTTTTACTATTTTCAGATTTTACTTCATTATTTGATAAAATATTTAGAGTGGAAGAATTAGTAACAAAACTATCCTCTTTTTTATTTGAATATTTTTTTTGTGAAAAAGAAATTTTTGATACTATTTTTCTTAATATGAAAAATAATATTAACAATAATATTAAAATTAAAATACCAATTAAAATTGGTATTAAATTAATATTAAATATCAATTTATTTTTATGATCTTTATTTATAAAAGTATTTTTTACTAAATTATTATCTTTACTCTCAATCTTAATATCTGGAAATAATTTTTTCAAATCTATCTCTATTCTATTTTCTGGATTATCTTTTCTTGCTATCCTGACAATATATTGTCTACTTTTAATTATTTTATTGATATCAATCGGAAATTTTAAAAGATATCTATTTTCATTATCAAAGAATATCTTTTTTATATTATTATTATCCGGGGATTCTAAAAATTTCCCCTCTGTTTTTTCAGTCAATTCAATAAATGGTTTTGGAAGAGCGGGATTATAAGAGTCTCCATAACAAAAGAAAAAAAATGGAATGCCATCCAATTCTAAAACTTTACTCCCTTTATTTTCACTGTTTATATCTTCTCCATCTGAAAAAAATATTAAATAATAATTGTAATCTTTATATTCATTGCTCTTTTTTAAATCTAATAACTCTTTATATGAAGATAAAACAGCATCATACAACCTACTATAATTGCCTTCTCTTTTAAGGAGATTAATTGATTCATAGAGTTTTTCTGTTACTGGTGCAAGTTTATAAATATTTATCTTCTCATCATTAACCTTATCTAAATTAACAAGATCATCTTTTTTTAGATTAGAAAGAAAGAATTTTAGTTTCTCTTTTATAATTTCTATGTCTTCTTCTAATATAGAGCCGCTATTATCAATTATTATATAGTAAAGATTTTTTATATTTAGAAGAGTTAAGTTAAAATTACTCTCCTCTTTATTATCAATGGTTAATCTTATATTATTAGTGATATCGTCCGGATAGTTATGAAATGTAATCAAAGCATTATTTCTATCAATAGTAACATCATCAAATATAAGATTTTGAGTATATATAAAAACAGTTGATAACGAACAAAGAAGAATAATAAAAAATTTTATTTTGCTATTAAGGCTATTCATAATTTATATTTATAGACCTCTTATTTAAACTTTTTTTATAAAATATGTTAGTCTATATTCTATATAAAAATCAGATATCCCCTATCAAATATACAGATATCCACTTAAATTATATCTAATATCTAAATTTTATTCAAAATATAAAAATCTATTTCTTTTTAAAAAGTATTTTATAAAACTCAACTATTGAACCGACTTCAGCCTCATTTGTTGCACTAAAGTTTGCTATATATCTATATAAGATGCCACTCTCGATGATCTCTCCCTCTTTTATTATACCATAAAGTCTTATTTTGTCGCTATCTTCTTCAAGAAGTATCAGTTCAACATCCTTCCCTACCCAAAATCTAATTGAAGAATTAAAATCAATAGATAAGATATTATCTTCTACTAATATCTTAAACATTCCATAAGAAAAAGGGACATATTGATCATTCTGGATTATAAAGAGAGTTGATCTTTCATAATTTAGATCCATTGATGGAATATTTTTTTTAATATTCACCTTTGTTTTATAATTATTATTTAATTTATCCAGTTCTTCTATAAAATTAGTTAATCTCTCTCTCTCTTTTTTATAATCTATTTTCTGTTTATTTGATTCAAAATAATCAAATATAATCTCCTCATCAGATACAACTTTTATGTTTTTATCATCATAAAATATAGTAAAAAAGTGCTTTTTATTTTCTATTTTACTGATATTGTCAAGATCTTTTGATAGCTCTTTTATATATAAGTTTTCTGTATTTATCCCATTTTCCTTTAATTTCTTAAATAATATTTCTCTATTTTTTTCATTACAAATATATCTTATTTTACCATTCTCCATATCTTTTATATTTTCTTTTTCTAATCTAATATTAAGATTATGAGCATCATTTACAGCAATGAATCTTATATGTTTCTGAATATTTTCATTAATAAATCTGGAATTCCCTATTCTTAAAAAAGAGATATTATCAGTAGACGAAAGACCTGTATAAACTAAATAACATTTTTCATCAATTGTAAATACTCTTTTATTCATATTTCTATACCTTAAAATTATATTATTATATTACTATAACATTATTGTTATAAATAATAATATAATTTAAAATCTCTTATGTCAAGAAAAATAATGAATGAATTTATTTAAGATGGGATTTTATTTTTAGGCAGATAAAAAGATAGAATTAGCCTTAGATAAGTTTTGGGTAATAATAAGAGAAAATAAAAAATTTAGACAGATTGTTAATTTTTACAAAAATTTTATTTCTAAAAGCCGAAATTTTGAGTCAAAAGTAAGCATAAAGTACTGGTCAGAATGGGGATGGCGACGGATATCAGGCGGCATCACCTTCCCCTTATCATTTTTCACAACCACAGCCTTCCTTTCTCTTAATTCATTAAGTTTTCTTTTTAGCCTCTCAATTTTATCTTCAAAGTGTTCTTCACCGAATGTCTCCACCCCAAGAAAATACTCCTCCAATATCTCCCTTACAAGCACAGCCATACTGAATGTATTTAGATGGCTATGAATTAACTTTAATTGATTGTATAACTTTTTAGAAATATATACCCTCACTCTGTGTGTCGCACAGACTATTGGGTATTCTTTTTCCCTTCTTTTCTCTTTAAGATGCTTTTTATCAAGAATAGGGATAACCTTTTCCAAGATCTCTCTTATTAAACAAGAAAGTGAGAGAGATCTCTTTTTTGCTAAATTTTTAATTTTTTCTAATAAAGTTTTATTTATAACAAAATCATACTTTTCCATATTTTTTCCTCCTTACAAAAAAAATTGTTTTCTAATTATTAATCACAAAATTTATGAAAAAATCCTTTACAACTTTTTTAAAAAAAAATTAAAAATTTTGACACTTTTCTAAAATCGCTGAAAAAAAATAAATTTATTCCGGTATTCTCTGAAATTATTTCTAAGCATCCTTGTTGGAAAGTATAATAAGTAATATTATTTTAATTATTTTCAGCGATGCTGCAACGCTAACTATTTTATAGCAATCGTTGTAGATTTCTTTATAAAAGGGGTTATGTTGCCGGAAAAGTAGGATAATTCTCTGGTTTTACATTTTTTTTGTTAAGCCTCAAAAAATAAATTTAATGTTATTATAATAAATTTCTCCTCGATGACGCTAATACTTTTTTCTCATACTCTTCAAAAAAAGTAGGACAATTCTCTTCAATAAAGCACTACTGTTAAAAAAACTAAAATAAGCATAGATTTTTTTCAAGAATCGATGGCCATGTTTTGAGAACTTGCTGCGTGCGTTAACCCAATAAAAAATTTGATTATTGTTGTTAGATAAAAAAATAAAAATAGTAGAATGATATTTTATTAAACCTTAGGATAACTTCTCCAAAAAACTAAATAAAGTAAAGATTATACTTTTTTAGTTTTAATATCCATTTTAGTAAGATTTTCAGATAGTGTTACTTTGGAATTTGGTGGAATACTCTCTGTAATCCATACATTACCACCAATGATAGAATTCTTCCCTATAACAGTTTCACCACCCAAAATAGTTGCACCAGCATATATTGTAACATTATCTTCTATTGTGGGATGTCTCTTTTGACCTCTTATTATATTGCCATTTTGATCCTTTGGAAAACTCTTACCACCCAATGTCACCCCCTGATAAATCTTTACATTGTCTCCAATTATACATGTTTCGCCTATTACAACACCAGTCCCATGATCTATAAAAAAACTTTTGCCAATTTTTGCCCCTGGATGAATATCTATTCCAGTAAGACTATGAGCATATTCTGACATAATTCGAGGTATAAGGGGGATATCTTTCTCATAAAGGATATGAGCAATCCTATGCACAGTTATAGCAAAAAGCCCAGGATAACTAAATATTATCTCATTATAACTCTTTGCTGCTGGATCACCTTCATAAGCAGCCTTTACATCAAGAGTAAGAATTTTTCTTAACTCTGGAATACTCTCAATTAAATATAAAGTAACATCTATCCCTTTTTCCACACACTCATTACATATGTCGCATACTTCATTATCTTTTACATGATTATGTTTAAAACTCTTTGCTATTTCCATAGAAAGATTCTCAAAAATATCATTAACAAGAATTGAAACATAACTCGAAAGATTTATATAGTTAATCTCTTTATCTGTAAAATATCCAGGAAATATTAAATTTATAATATTATGAAGTATATTTATAATAACTTTTTTAGAAGGTATTGGATACTTATTAATATGATGCAAAGAAGAATCTTCTTTTATATGTTTTACTAAATCATCTATTATCTCTGGAATTTTCTTATCAAGATTTTTTGATTCAATGAATTTCTTTAACATCAAAATCTCCTTTGATTTATAAGTGTGGCAAGATAAGCAGCACCTACACCATTGTCTATATTAACAACAGCAATGCCTAAACTACAACTATTCAACATTGTTAAAAGGGGGGATATCCCCCTTAAATTTGCTCCATAACCAATAGAAGTAGGAACAGCAATCACTGGTGCTTCAAAAAGCCCGGATACAACAGAAGGAAGAGCACCTTCCATTCCAGCAATAGCAATAATGACATTTGCATCTTTTATTCTATCATATAATGAGAATAATCTATGTATGCCGGCAACCCCAACATCATAATATTTTTCAACTCTGTTTCCCATAGCAATTAAACAACAATATGCCTCTTCTGCCACTCTCATATCAGATGTTCCAGCAGCAAGTATAACAACCTTTCTTTCAGAAATAGTAATGTCTTTATCGGTTTTATAGGCAATTCTCCCTTCTTTATTATAAATTAAATCCTTATCTATATTTAGAAGAATATTGGCTTTTTCAGACGAGAGTCTTGAATATATAACCATTTTTTCCTGTTTTAATTCTTTACATATAGTCTCGAGTTGCTCTATTGTCTTATTCTTACAATAAACTATCTCTGGCAAGCCACGCCTTAATCTTCTGTGAGTGTCAAATTTAACAAAATCAAGATCTTTAAATGGTAAATCTTTTAATTCTTCTATTGCCTTCTCAACAGAAATTTTATTCTCTTTGACACATTCAAGAAGAATTTTTATTCTCTCTTTATCCATCTATTCACTCTTTTTAAATTTGTTAATAATCTGAGATAGATAACCAGCATAGGTATTTGAATCATCGATGATCTTGTATAAATTATCGATTAATTGTAGCAATTCATCCAGTTGAAGCTTTTGATTTGCTATTAAACTATTTATTATTATAGCCTGCGAATTAAGATTTTCAGTGGCTTCGTAAATTTCCTGTGTCTTTCTTTGTTGATATTCAGAAGACTCCTTTATCTGCTTTGAAAGAGTATGAATCTGCTCAAGAGAATCTTTTGTATCAACGACACTTTTAACCTGTTTTTCAACACTCTCATATAATGCCTTTATAACATCAACAGTATTATGAATAGCCTCATTAATCTCCTCTATCCCTTCTTTTGCTATTGCAGAATATTGTTTACCCTTATTCATCTCATTTATAATATTATCAACTACTTTATTTATTGTCTCTGATGCTTGCGCACTTGATTCTGCAAGTTCTCTTATTTCAGTGGCAACAACAGAAAAACCTTTCCCATACTCTCCAGCATGAGCAGCCTCTATACTTGCATTCATTGCAAGCATATTTGTTTGAGCAGCCATTTTTCTTATAATACCCACTGCATTTTTTATACTTTCAACCGATTTTGCCAGAGTATTTATAAAATTTATTATCTTATCAATCTTATCAGTTCCATCTTTTGTTACATTTTCAAGATTTTCTGTCATTTTTATTGCAGAAGTAGAATAATTCTCCATATTTTTATTCTCTTTTAATATAATCTGATTCTGTTCAAAAAGAGAATTAATTAAATTAAAAAGAGATGTAAATATTTCTACTGTCTTACTAAACATAACTCTTGTATCATCGAGTCCCTTTGCACCTTTATCAAGAGATTCACCCTGCATGCCTAATGCTATATCAAGATTATTCGATACCTCCTGCTGTAAATTAATTCCATTCTTAACCTTGGTAGATTCTCTATAAAGGCCACTCATTTTCTCTGATAACTCCTTTGAAAATAGATCCACATTGGAAACAAGAGATGCTATTATCATATTCAATTGTAAATATGATCTTTCCAGGATGCCAAGATCATCTTTTGCTTTTACTTTTAAAGTTATATCTGTTTTCCATTCAGTAAGATATCTGTATGCTTCTATTATCTTTTTTAATCGACTATCAAGAATATAAAAAATATAAAACAATGAGAAAATATAAATTAACACAATTATAATATAAAATATGAGTAAAACAAGGCTATTATTATTGAAATTGAAAAAAAGAACAAGAAGTAAAGATAAAAAAAATATATTTGAAACAACAATTATTAATTTTTTATATTGAATACTCTTAACCTTAAAAAGAAATATAAAAAAGAAAACAAAACAACATGCTAAAAGAAATATTTCACTAATAAAAAAAATATGCATTTAATAATTCCAGTCTCTTATTCAAAATTGTTTTAATTATATCTAATTTAAATAATAAAGTCAATTTTTTTAGTTTAATAAAATAAAAATAGAGATAAAAATTTATTTTTAGGCCGTCAAAAAGGCAGAATTATCCTAAGGGTAAGTTTTGAGTAAGAAAGATAAAATGACCAAATTTTAGATAGATCACTAATTTTATAAAAATTTTATCTCTTTCAGACAAAAATTTAAGTTAAATTTGAGTAAAAAGTAGTCGTTGGTCGCTAGGGAGCATGGGATATCTTGGCCTCTCTCCTTCACAACACAAGCCTTTTTTGCCTTTAAACTTTCTATCTCATTTTTTAGCTCTTGTACCATCTTCATAAATTTCTCTTCCCCATAAATTTGAATACCAGCAAAATATACTTCAAGCAACTCTCTAATAAGAGTTGCAATACTAAATGAGTTTAACTGGTCATGCACAAGTTTCAATTCATTATACACCTCTTCTGGCAAAAACACCCTTATCTTTTCAGTGGCATTTATAAATTTATAATCCTTATCCCGCCTTTTTTCATAAAGGTGTTTTTTCCTTAAAATCGGAATCATCAATAAAATTATTTCCCTAACAATAACTGAAAGATCTTTATTTTTCTTATCCTTTAAATTTTTAATTTTATCAAATAGAGATTTATTCAATACAAAATCAAATTCTTTCATATTTAATCCTCCTCTATTAAAAAAATATTTCTATATATTAATCACAAAATTTTTAAGAAAATCCTTTACAAAATTTAAGAAAAAATTAAAAAATCTTTGCCTAAAAATAAGATAGTGGGTAATAAATTGTGTGTGAGAGAAACAAATTATTACATATAACACAACTCTCACAATAAAAATTATTAAAAAATTATGTATTATAAACAGTTAGGCAAGAAATATTTTTTCTATTAATGATAAAAAAACTTTAATATTTATTTTTCTTTAAAATGCAAAATATTCAGATATATGTCTTTTTTATAAAGAGTCCTGCCTTAATGGTTAAAGATATCCCCTGTATAACATTCAGATATCCCATTTTATTAAATCTAAATAAAATAACACCTATTTTTAATCATTAGATTTCTTGGCATTCTTTTCGATATTTTTATTTATAGATTTAATAACATCTTTATAAAGTTCTTCGCCGCCAATAAGATAAAATTCTAATTTTTTTAAATTTTTTACTAACTTTTTAGAAAAATTGTTCTCCTCTTTTTTGTCAAGCATATTTTTTATCTTTTTAGAAAAAGACTTCTCGATTTTTGCTATCTTTAAAATCTCTCTTTTTAATCTTTCTAAATTAATCTTCATAAAAAAATCTCCTTCTTTTTAATATTCAGGTAAATAAATAATAAATTTTGTCCCTTTATTTTCCTTACTTTCAACATTAATTTTTCCTTTATGTAAATCAACTATACTTTTTACTATAGAAAGCCCCAGCCCTGTCCCCCCATTCTCCTTTGTTCTTGATTTATCAACAATATAAAATCTTTCAAATATATATGGCAGATGCTCCTCTGGAATACCAATCCCTGTATCTTCAATAGAAATCTTTACCAATCTATCCTCGCTCTTATTTATAACAACCTCAATCTCACCTTTATTAGTATACTTTATTGAATTATCAATTAAATTTATAAACATTTGCTCGAGTTTATCCTCATCACCATTTAAAAATATTTCTTTTTCGATCTTTACTTTTAATTTTAACGACTTTTCATTTGCCTTTTTTTTGAATATGGGCAGAATATTTTCTATTATTTGCTCAAGATTTACCTTTTTAAACTCTAAATTTCTTTTTTCATCCAGTTGAGAAAGTTTTAAAAGATCCTGAACAATATTTATCAATCTCTTTGTCTGTTTCTGAATAATATTATAATATTTAATTCTCTCTTTATCCTTTTCTTCATCAAGAAGAGTCTCTATGTATCCCATTATAGAAGTCAATGGCGTATTTAATTCATGACTTGCATTTGTTATAAACTCTTTTTTTATCTTTTCTAACTTTATAGACTCTGTAATATCATAAAATACAATTATTGTCTTATCAATAGACTCTGTTTTACTTATGCTTACTATTAATTCAAGATCATAAATATTTATTGTTTTAATATGTTTACCATTATGCTCTAAAATATCCTCAAAATCCTTACTTCTGATTACTTCCCAATAGTATCTCCCCTCTGGATTATCATTTCTTACCATTTTCTTAAAACTTTTATTACAACTTAATATTATACCCTGACTATTCAATACTGATATCCCCTCTTTTATTGAGGATAAAATATTTTGAAGTTCCTCTTTTTCATCGATAAGTTCCTTAAATATTTCTTTTAACTTTATCATCATATTATCAAAACTTTTTGCAAGTTGCTCTGATTCATAATCTGATCCAGCATCAAATTTTATATCAAAATTTCCATTTACAACGTTTTTTGATAGATCATAAAGTATTTTAAATTTCTTTTTGAATCTATAATATATAACAAATATAAGTATAATAGATACAAAAAAGATAAATAAAGAAAATATCACTATATTAAAAATATTTTTATTAACTATTATATCAATACTATCAAGAAAAATGCTTATTCTCAAAATCCCTACATTAGTATTGTTATAAGTCAATTTTTCTGCTATATAAAGCATCTCTTTATTTAAGGTATTACTATGCCTTATAGAAATCCCCTTATTATTCTTTAATGCATCTATTACCTCTGGTCTATTAATATGAGTATCCATAAACTCTGGATTTTCATAAGAGTCTGAAATAACCTTGCCATTTATGTCAATTAAAGTAACCCTAATATTCATATTTTTTGAGACATCTTTAAGATAACTATCGAGTTTTTGATAATTATTATTATACAATTCATTTGTAATATGATATTTAATAAGTTCTGTAAAATTTTTTAAATCATTAATAGTAATATTTATATTATCTTTTCTCAATTTTGGCATATAAAAAAAGAATAGAGAAAGATAATAAATTAAAGTAATAATCACAAACAAAAATAAAATAAAAATAATAAATGATTTAGATCTCAATTTTGTATCCAACCCCCCTTATATTTTTAATAATAGTTCCATATTTGCCCAATTTTTCTCTTAAATTTTTTATATGAACATCAATTGTCCTATCATAAATAAATTTCTCATTTCCATATAACAAATCGAGTATCTTCTCTCTGGAAAACACCCATCCAATCTTTTCTGCCATAATCTGCAACAATTTAAATTCAGTCAATGTCAACTCTATCTCATCCCCTTCAACCGTATATATCTTATACTTTTTCAAGTCTATTGTAAAATATCCCGGCACCTCAATAATCTCTTTTTTTTCTTCTTCTTCACTCTTTTTTACTCTTCTTAGTATTGCCTTAACTCTTGCAAGTAGCTCCTTTACAGAAAATGGCTTTGTAACATAATCATCAGCGCCTATCTCAAGTCCTATACATTTATCAGTTTCATCCTGTTTTGCGGTAAGCATAATAATTGGGATATCTTTTGTTTCAAAATTGTTCTTTAATACCTTGCACACCTCAAATCCATCAATATCAGGTAACATTAAATCAAGAATAATCAAAGATGGCTTTTTTTTATATTTACCCTGCATATAACTTAAAAGATCTTTAGCCTTATAAAATTCAATAGTGGTATAAGAGGCTTTTTTTAAGTGAATAGAAATTAGATCTACTATCTCTTTTTCATCGTCTAAAATTGCTATAAGATCCTTCATATCTCTCCTCTAATAACTTTTTTCTAAAAAAGTTATACTTCATTTTCTTGATAATGATGTTTGATTATTCTACCTTTTTTAATATACACAGTCTCTTCTGCAATGTTTGTGCATAAATCTGCTATTCTTTCTAAATTATTTGCAATTCTTAATATATGCAATCCCCTTTCAATTGTTCTTGGGTCATCATACATATATGTAACAACCTCCCTTAATATCTGATCTCTGTATGTATCAACAATCATATCCCTTTCACATACAAAAAGGGCAAGTTCTTCATTTTCATTTATAAAGGAATTAATACTATCATTAAACATCTTAATTGTCTCTCCTGCTATTTTGGGAATATCATTATACGGCTTGATCCTCTGTTTTGTAATCAAATATAGACTACTTTCAGATATATTTACAGCACAATCCCCAATTCTTTCAAGATCAATGTTCATCTTTGATATCATCATAATTGTCCTTAAATCTTTTGCCTCTGGCTGAAATAGAGCAATAGAAGAAATACACTTCTCATCAATGCTTATCTCCATTTCATTGACTTTCTTTTCATCAATTTCTAACACCTCTTTTAACAAAGCTTCATTATAATCAGACAATCCTTTTATTGATTTATTAATCATTGCTTCTATTGTATTTGCCTGAGAAATAATCATCTTTTTTAATTCAACTATCTTTGCATTTAACATATAACCCCCAATTAACCAAATTTTCCAGTTAAAAATCTCTCTGTCTGTTCATTCTCTGGAGAGGTAAAAACCTTTTCAGTTGGACCAAATTCTATAAGATCTCCAAGATACATAAATAAAGTATAATCCGAAATTCTACCAGCCTGTGAAAGATTATGTGTTACAATTATTATTGTAACATTCTTTTTTAATTCTATCAACAATTCTTCTATATGTAAGGTAGAAATTGGATCCAATGCAGAAGTTGGTTCATCAAGAAGTAATACCTCTGGATTCATTGCGAGTGCTCTTGCAATACAAAGCCTCTGCTGTTGACCTCCGGATAAGAATGTCCCTTTTTTATGTAAATCATTATTTACCTCAGTCCATAAATTTGCCATTTTTAAAGATCTTTCAACAATATCATCAAATTCTGATTTTTTCTTTTTAATGCCATTTAGCTTATAGCCAGCGATAACATTATCATATATACTCATAGTAGGAAATGGATTTGGCCTCTGAAAAACCATTCCTATCTTTCTTCTTACCTCAATTGGATTCTTTTTTAAAATATTTTCAGAATGTAGATAGATATCCCCATCTATTCTCACAGTTGGCACAAGTTCATGAATTCTATTAAGGCATCTAAGAAGTGTTGTCTTACCACATCCAGATGGCCCCATTATTGAAGTAATTTTATTCTTATAAAAATTTACATTTATGTTTCTTATTGCCAGTTTTTCGCCATAATAGACATTAAGATTTTCAGTTCTTAAAATTGAATCTTCCATTTCTTTACCACCATTTTTGTAATAATATTTATAATTAAAATAATAGAAATCAATACAAAAGATGCCCCCCATGCTGCATTTAAGGATTCTGGAGTGCCGTATTCCCAGCTTTTATATATTAAATAAGGGATACTATTCATTGACTTAAATATATTTGTATTAAAATTCATATTTCCAAATGCTGTGAGTAACAATGGTGCAGTCTCTCCAAAAATTCTTGCTATGCCAAGTAAAATTCCGGTAACAATGCCACTTAATCCAGCAGGAAGTATTACTTTAATAATAGTCTTATAATATGGAACTCCAAGTGCTATTGCTGCCTCTTTAAAACTATGAGGTATCAATTTTATTGTCTCTTCGGTAGATTTTGTTACAACCGGGATCATCATTATAGCAAGTGCTATACTTCCAGATAGGCCAGAAAATTTTAAAGGGGTTTTAAATGTCCATAGATAGACAATAAGACCAAGTATTATAGATGGAACCCCCTGAAGTATTTCAATACACCATTGAACAAAAAAAGTAACCTTTGATTTTGGATTTTCAGCAAGATAGAGACCTATACATATCCCCATAGGCACAGAAAATATCGTAGAAAATAAAATAAGTATAAAAGAACCAATTATATCTCTTAAAATTCCACCCCCTTTTATACCCGGGATTATCTTTTCTGCAAAAAGAAACTCAAAATTTATCATTGCAATCCCTTTCTGGATTATAATAAAAACAATTAAAAAGAGAGGAACTATCAACAATATAGAAAAGATAAATATAACACCTTCAAATATTCTATTCTTTAATAATCTAATCTCTATATTTTTATCCATATGTTTATCCCTTTACACTCATCTTTTTAATTATATATTTACCTATAAAATTGACCAATGAAGTAATCAACATAAGTATAAAACCAAGTTCAATCAATGTTGCAAGTTGAATATTATTCGCCTCCCCAAAATTATTTGCAATAACGCTTGCAATTGTATTTCCTGGGCTAAATACAAATAGAGGCAATTTATTTGCATTTCCAATAAGCATTGTAACAGCCATTGTCTCGCCCAATGCTCTTCCAAGCGATAGGACAATTCCAGCAAATATTCCAGAAAATGAGTAAGGTAAAATGATCTTTGTTATAACATCAAATTTTGTCCCACCAAGAGCATATCCAGCCTCGCATAGATCCTGAGGAACAAGTTCTATTATCTCTCTTCCTATTGATGCAGTATAAGGTATAATCATTATTGCAAGAACAATAGAGGATGTCAAAATCCCAACACCCTTATTGTTTTCAAAAAATAGGGAGTTTGCTGGAATATTTAACATATGTCCCACTCCATTAATACCCTGCCTCATTAGTGGAACTAAAAAAAGAAATCCCCATAATCCATATATAACAGAAGGAATCCCTGCAAGTAACTCAGTAGTGCTCTTTATAAAGTTTGAAAAAAATCCTTTTTTAAGATATACACCAAGTAGTATAGCAATTGATAGAGAGAATGGAAGAGATATAATTAATGCAAGAAATGAGCTATAAATTGTCCCGACAATAAAAGGCAATGCGCCAAAATTGTTATTTATTGGATCCCAGACACTATTCCAAAAAAAGGATAAACCAAACTTTTTAAATGCTGGAATAGAAGAGATAAAAAGAGTTATAAGCATTACAACAATTAATACTATTAAAAATATACCGGATGCAAGTAAAATTTTACTGAATATAATATCTTTAATCTTATCAGTTAGTTTTGATATTATAATCAGAAAAATCTCTACTATCAAGATAAAGATAAAATATAAATAAGAGATAAAATAAAAAGATATATAATTTAAAGAAAAAATTGCTTTTTTTAAGTCCTTAATATCAGACTCTGATAGATCATTTCTTAAAATAAAATTGTTATATAGTTCTTCATAACTATCCTCTAATATATCTTTATTTTCATAGTTAAGTTTCTTATAGATTTTATCAAACTCATTTTTGGAAATCTTTTTTGGAATATCTTTATAAATTACAAAAGGAATTTTATACTCATAAATTATATTTGAACCAGTAAAAAGCAATAATATAGTTACGAATAGAAAAACAAAAGATCCTCTTTTTAAAAAATCTTTTAAATATCCATTATTCAGAATTTTTTTCATCTTTTTACAAAACCCCTTTTATATTTTAAAAAAATCCACTGGCTTTAAAAAGCCAGTGGAAGTAAATATATTACTTTAAGATAACTTTTCCACCATAAGTCATTGAAGATATTAATTTATTAGCCTTTTCTTTTGCACTGTCTGGTAATGAAGCATATCCGAGTGTTGGTGGTATTACCTGACCTTCATTAACCATCCATTTTAATAATTTTACTAAAGCCTTTGCTTGAGATTTTGTTCTATTATCATAATTCTGTTCTTTATATACAAGAATCCAGGTAAAGCTACTTATAGGATATCCATCACCAGCATCTGTATCAGTAATAGATACTCTTGTATCGGCTGGGATATCTATTTGAGCCGATAAAGTAGTTGATTCAAGAGATGGGGTTATATATTTGCCACTCTTATTTTTAACTGAAGCTACTGGCATCTTATTTTCTATCGCATAGATCAATTCTACATAACCAATACTCCCCTCAACCTGAGTAACAAGCCCCTGAACTCCTGGGTTACCTTTTCCACCAAGACCAACAGGCCAGTCAACTGATTTACCAACACCTACTTTTGCAGCCCACTCTTTATTAGCCTTTGTCAAATAGTCTGTAAAAACAAAAGTTGTCCCACTTCCATCAGATCTGTGAACAACAGATATGTTAAGATTAGGAAGTTTTACATCTGGATTTTCCGCAACAATTGCTGGATCATTCCATTTTTTTATCTTGCCAAGAAAGATATTAGCAATTAAATCTGGAGTTAAATTTAAAGATGTAACATCTTTAAGATTGTAAGTAAGAACAACAGATCCAAGACAGATAGGGATATGAACTATTTCACCACCATTAGTCTCTCTCTTAATGTTTTCTAACTCCTCATCACTTAAAAATGCATCAGATGCACCAAAGTCAACCGTTTTTGCAGTAATCTGCTTTATCCCACCGCCAGAGCCAATTCCCTGATAATTAACTTTAACGCCAGTTAACTTATTATACTCTTCAAACATCTTTACATAAAGAGGATAAGGGAAAGTAGCACCTGCACCTATTATTTCTATACCTTCCATACTCTCCTCTTTCTTACATCCACTGGTTAACATTAATCCCATGATTAATAAAATTGCCATAATACAAATTAATAATTTTCTCATTCTTAAATCCTCCTAAAATTTAAAAAATTATTTGAGTATAATAAACTCAAATAGTGTTAATAAAAGATTAAACAATTGTTAAGAAAGTGTTAATTTTGTTTTTTTAAAATTTTAGGAAAAATTGATACCTTCTTAAGTTCTTAATAGAATGTCTATATATAAAATAACACTAATTTTATAATTGTATAATAAAGCAAAAGGGGATATCCCTATAGGCAACCACGGATATCTGTATTCTCAACATAGGTATATGAAAAATGGAATGCATACTTAGCCTGAGGCTAATTTTATTTGAGAAAAGAATTATAATAGTGTTATTTTTATTTTGTTAAAATTTCTAATAAATCCGCTCAATAATAGGTCTCAAAACCTATTACCTGGTAGCAACTGTTATATATAGCCTTGTAAAATGGCTTGGTGTTCCCATGGAAGTGGGACAATTCTCTACTCTTCCACCATCTTTTTATCTTCGTTAGTTTCAAAAATAACCTCAATGTTATCAAACTACACTTTTTTTCAAATCCAAGCATCCCCATTTTTTCATATTCTTCAATGAATATCTCAAGAATTGTCCTAATCAATTTTGCCATGCTGAAAAAATTCAAGTCAGCATGGATTTTCTTTAAAAACCTATAATCTTCCTTTGGAAGATAAAAATGAATAGAGTCGTCTGCATCTATTCTTTCATAAGCATTGTCATCCTCCATCCCAAAACAATATCTCTTTTTCACTCTATCATAAAATTTTTGCAATACATAAACAATTAATTTTGATAAAGAGAGATTCTCTTTTCTGGCTATCTTTGCAAGTTTTTCCTTCATCTTTGAAGTTGTTACAAAATGTAGTTCATGACAATCATTATTCTTATAATTTAAAATTTTTTTATTCATAAAAAATCCTCCTATTGATAAAAATTATTTTCTATATATTAATCACAAAATTTATAAGAAAATCCTTTACAAAATTTAAGAAAAAAATAAAAAATTTTTTGCATCCATATAAAATATCCATATAAAATCATATCCTCTCTTCTTTATATCTTCTAAAAAATCTCAAATTCTATAACAAAGATAGATTAACAAATTATTTACACAAAAAAAATAAAAAAGGATCTATCTTAAAAAAGATAGACCCTCTTATAAAAAACTTAACTATCTTTAATTATTTTCTTCTATAAGTATAACCCCACTTGAATCTGCTGTAAATGTAACTTTCCCGCTAGCTACAGTTGCAGTACTTCCAGTATAAAAATCTCTTAATACAGTTCCATCATTCCATATACCAGAGACATCTACTACAATATCGCTTCCGCCAGTTGCACCAATTACACAGACAACTTTATCTGTATCTTTTGTTCTTTTAAAAGTATAAGGTGTGCCACTGCCAATTCTTGAATGAGAGCCTGCCCCAATTGCTACGTGTTTCTTTCTGAATTGAGTCAATTTCTGCCAGTGTGCTAAAATATCTGCATTAAAATCTGAATCATCATTAAAAACCATCTTTGATCTTGTCTTTTGTTGAGTATCACTTCCTACTGAATAAGTACCATTCTTTCTACCACATTCATCACCATAATAGATCTGAACAGCACCAGGGCATAATAAAAGCAAGGTCCCAGCCAATTTCTGTTTATCAGCATTAAGAAATGCATAATCTGAGAAGAATAATTTTGTATCATGACTTGAAATATAACTCAAAACATTAAAACTTGGATCAGAATTTATAGAAGAAGCATAACTACTATAGGAAGTCTCTATTGCTTCTATATTTGTTAATGCACTATTAATACTTGTTTGTAACGTAAAATTAATTAAAGAGTTAAATCCACCAATAGTAAAATAATCATCCTTTGTAACTCCATGTCCCCATACCTCTCCAGTCATCCAGAAATCAGAATCATCTATCTTTTTAGATGGATTTTTACTCTTCCACTCTCTTAATGCATAAGTAGCACCCACTTTAAGTTTATACCATGCTGCTTTTTCAACATGTTTTGCAGTATCACATCTAAAACCATCTATACCATATTTTCTAACCCATTCAGTTAACCAGCTTATTAAATAATCTCTAACTTTATATCCTTCTTTATACTTGGCATTGGTATCAGACTTGTTTTGCAAAATCTTAGGTAAACCTACCTCTCTTGTAGATTCCGTATAAAAATCAGGTAGATATCCAACACTTTTTAATAGATCATCACTCCCCGTGTAATCATAATATCTACCATCTTGCCCATCTCTCGGCTGTGGTCCCAGTCCTCCTCTAACCCACTTAGCACCCCACCAATTAAGCCAATCAGCATGCTCAAAATCAATATAGTTGTAATAATTACTTAATCCAGCAGAGTCCCATCCAGTTTTTAAAACATTTGGAATTTGTTCTGATAAATCTTTTATATTACTATAGCCTGGATGATTCATAACAACATCAAATATAACCCTTATCCCTTTACTATGAGCAGTATCAACAAACTCCTGCAAATCAGACTCTGTCCCCATATTGGCATCCAATTTTGTCCAGTCTAAATGATAATAACCATGATATGCATAATGTTTAAAAGTCGGATTGCTTCCGGAATAACCACCTGGAACCCATCCATGAATCTGTTCTAATGGGGAGGTGATCCATATTGCATCAATACTTAAATCATTAAAATATCCTTCATTAATCTTTTGAGTCAATCCTTTTAAATCACCACCATAAAAATGCCCAGCAGTATTTGTTGCATGTTCTCTACCATAAGAAGTATCATTTGCTGTATCCCCATTATA
>Ga0209409_1000406_pt1 | contig 44941 bp, 48 predicted proteins | sample AD_JPNMR1_MetaG_FD_184424 | JGI IMG/M metagenome (GOLD analysis project Ga0209409, IMG submission 184424) | Active sludge microbial communities of municipal wastewater-treating anaerobic digesters from Japan - AD_JPNMR1_MetaG (SPAdes) (version 2) | ecosystem: Engineered > Bioreactor > Anaerobic... | reverse complement strand
CCTATTAAGCCGTTCTAATGGATCCCCCAACCGACTGAGTTCTTCCAGCCGATCTTGTTCATCAAAAAATCCTCGCTGCTTCATACCTCCTAATTATATCAGATCTTTCGAGTTTTTAGAGGTGCCTTATAGTAAATCTTTAAAGAGATTTTCTATCTCATGCCGGGGGAGGGCCCCTACTTTTTGGCGAACTACTTCACCATTCTTAAAAACCATTAGGGTAGGGATAGAAACAATATCATAGCGGCCCGCTAATTCGTTTTCTTCATCCACATTCACCTTTCCTACTTTAAGACGCCCGGCATACTGATCCGCAATTTGTTCCAGTAAGGGAGCTATCATCTTACAGGGCATACACCATTGGGCCCAGAAATCCACTAAAACTGGAACGGATGATTTAAGAACCTCTGATTCAAAATTAGAAGCCGTCAGCGTCACTTCCCTCTCCATAGGAAACTCCTTCTAGGAAAAGAATCAAATCCAAATCCTCAGGGATTTGCCTGTTATCGGACAGCCCCAACGGGAAGCCAGATAACACAAGGGCAGTTCTATCTTTAAGGAACACTAGTCTTAGTATACTAACAATCTGTGGAGAAGAAAAGGCATCTTAGAATCTGCTATACTAAATCGGACAAATCCGCTATAGTAGGGCCATGTTTGCAACTTTTTTACCTATCCTTTTTACGATCTTTGTAGTGATTGATCCATTGGGCCTCGTGCCTATTTATATTGGTCTTTCTTCCCATCTTGAAGTGCATGAAAAGAATCGCACCATCCGGCGGGCGGTACTTACCGCTTTTCTGGTGCTCTTCCTTTTTATACTGGCCGGGAAATGGCTCCTCCAGTTACTCCACATTCACCCCGGTTCTTTCTGTATTGCGGGAGGTATTCTCCTTTTTATTGTTTCGATGGAGATGCTCTTTGGCCAGGCCACAAAATCAAAGGTTTCTAACCAGGAACAGCAGGGCCCCTCTGATGAAGAAGAACGAATATCCGTGGCGGTCTTCCCTCTGGCAATTCCCCTTTTAGCAGGACCTGGCGCCATTACCACCATCCTTCTCTACACCAGTACGGAAGGAGAAATCATCCCGATTATGGTCATGCTGGTTATCTCCGTGGCTTTTACGCTGGGTGTAGCCGCGCTGGCCATGAAAGGTTCCCACATGGTAATTCATGCGTTGGGTAAAACGGGCGTTTCGGTGATAGAACGAATCATGGGGCTTTTACTTTCAGGGCTTTCGGTGCAATTTGTGTATGATGGGCTTGTAAAACTGCACATCCTTTCGCCGGGAATTCTGTAAGGAGGATTCCCATGGGAACCATAGAATTACTTGCCCCCGCGGGCTCTCCGGAAGCGTTAGACGCAGCAATCCACGAAGGGGCCGATGCGGTATACCTGGGGCTTAAAACCTTCAATGCCCGCTTGCGGACCACTAACTTTGCCTATTCCCAATTTGAGGCAGCGGTCCAGGCCCTTCATCGGCAGAGAAAAAAGATATACGTGACGGTAAACACAGTATTCGAAGAACGGGAGACAGAACGGATATACCAATTTTTGCACTATCTCGCTTCGGTAGGCCCCGATGCCCTTATTGTGCAGGATTTTGGAATAGCCCAGTTGGTCCGGACCTACTTTCCTTCCTTAAAGCTTCACGCATCCACCCAGATGAACATTGCCAGCAGCGATGGGGCCAATTTCCTTTCCAAACAGGGCTTTTCCCGGGTAGTCCTTGCCCGAGAACTAGACATGGAAGAGATTGAACATATTCGCAGCCATACGGCCCTGGAGCTAGAGGTCTTTGTACATGGTGCCCTGTGCATTAGTGCCTCGGGGCTCTGTCTTTTTTCCAGTTACCTGGGAGGGAAATCCGCTAATCGAGGGATGTGTACTCAGGCATGTCGACGGCTCTATAGGGCGGAGGATAAAGAGGGGTATTATTTTAGCCCGGCGGATCTCCAGCTTATAGAAAAGGTCCCCCATCTTGCGGACATCGGTATCCAGGCCCTTAAAATTGAAGGCCGCATGAAAAGCGCCGAGTATGTGGGTACGGTGGTAGCGGCGTATCGCCATCTCCTGGACAACCTCGAGGGAAACCGGGAAAAGGCTCTGCAAGAAGCGCTCACCATGCTTCGCAACGACTTTGCCCGACCGAAAACGATGTTCTACCACGACCATACAAGCCCCACCCAGTGGCTTAATCCGGAGCAGGCGGGGGGCACAGGAATACCCCTCGGGCCTATTCTTCAGGTCCGGAGAAAGGGAGAAGAATTCCAGGGGCTCATTGCCTCCCCCGACGTACTCTTGCAAGCCGGCGATTCTCTCCGTTTTCACAAAGCAAACGATTCCAAACGACAATCCCTTAAAATTCATCACCTTGAAGCGGGGGATCGAGGAATGTGGATTCCCATTCCCGAAGGATTTGGGGTTCGCGATACGGTATACATCATACAAACAAAGGCCATGACAAAACGCTACCCCTCCCTACTTCCCCGGGAGCTTTCACCTTATAAACGACATCCCCGCCGAATTCCTGCCCCCGAATGTCTTGTACCACGGCCAGAAAAGAGCGAACTAGGACACCTTCCAGAGGGTCTCTACGTGGGAGTCCGAAACCGGGAGGACCTCTATGTGGTCCAGGCCCATAGGCCTAACCGGGTCATGGTTTCCTATACCCGGGATATGGCCCGCTGGTTCCTAGAAGAAACAACGCCCCTCCCCTTTCCTAAGAAAGAGCTCATCCTGGTATTGGACCCCTACTACCCAGAAAAGACCCAGGAACTGCTCCACCAGGAAATTCCCCTGCTTTTGGAAAGGGGCTTTAGCCAGTTTGTCATTAACAATCCAGGACAACTGGCCCTCTTTCGTCCCTACCTAAAGAAAGGGGGGACCGGCACTATCGACAAAAAAGCGCAGAAAGCGGAAGGGAAGCATCCCCTTCCCCGGCCTTCGCAGGGGGGTAAAAAAACAGAATCGGCCCACCCCACACCGTTCCTTATCGCAGGCCCCTACCTGTATACCTTTAATCGATGGGCCTATGGGTTTATTCGGGATCTGGGCTTTACCTTTACCATTCCTCCGCTAGAAATAAGCCGTCAAAACCTTGAGAAAACGGTCCCTCCCGAGAGCCGTAGCGGCATTCTCCTTACCCTCTTTGCGTACCCCGCCCTCTTTCGGATCAGGGCAGACCTCTCAGAGGTATACTCCTTTTCCCGTTTCTCCGACAGCCAGGACGCCACGTTCCGCCTTATTCCAGGGGAAGAGGGCAGTCTGGTTATTCCGGAACAGCCTTTTTCTATCGTAGATAAGCGGCCCTTCCTTGAACAGGCCGGTTTTCGGCGTTTTATCCTGGATTTCTCAGGCCCGCCCCTGCGGAAAACCGATTACAAAGACGTGGTCGCCGCCTATGAAAAGGGAGAACCCCTTATAAACACTACCCGTTTTAACTGGAAAAACGGGTTTTATCTTCCCGATCCGGAACCTACCAAACCGCAATCCTGACCACCTATAAAAGTACGATAGGAGGATAAAGGGAGCCCCGGGGGCTCCCGTGTGATGGGATTTCCAGGTGAGCGGAACCACACCCTGCGTTAAAAAGGGATGTCCCCCTCTCTCACCTAAGAGGGAGCATTCGTAGGAAGTGGTCCCTTCCCTTCATCCATTGTCAGAAGACCAGGGCCTTTTCTTTTTTACCCTGGAGCCGTATCGCCGTGGACTGATCGTTTTCTTCTTCCAGAGTATCCTCCCCTTCGCAGGTTTCATCAACGGCATCTGGTGCTTCTTCCTCTCCTTTACCGGTATTCCGGCCAAACTCCGGCTTAAATTCCACGTGTTCCGCCACAATACTCACCCGAGAGTAGGGTTTACCATCCGATCCAAGCCATCGCTCCTGTTTAAGCCTCCCCACAACCCGGACGCCCCGTCCCTTATGTCCCAGGTTATAACAGGTTTCAGCTAATTTAGCCCAGGCTTCCACATTGAAAAAGCTCACTTCCTTTTCGAATCCCGATTCCTGCTTATAGTAACGGTTCGAGGCAAGACTAAAGGTGCACACCGGGGTTCCCTTGGGAGTAGTCTTGAGCAGGGGATCCCTTACCAGGTTTCCTTCAATCAAAATAGAGTTCAAAGGATTCATATCAACCTCCACACAAAAATATTCCCCGGGGTGTTTTCATAGATAAATTAGAAGAGAAAAGAGAAGTTCGCTTGAAAAAATAAAGCTCTTTTTTAAATTTTACCAAAGGATTCTTCGAGAAGAAGTTTGGCCATATACAACTGGATATATATCTTCAGGGCATCTCGATTGGGAATCTTCTGGAGAGCAGGACTATCGACCAGGGTTTCCGCCAGTGTATTAAGGCGCTCCTGCGTAAAGGGGGCATGACGAAGGGAACGAATGGTTTTCCGCAGGTAGTCCCGGGTAAGGGCCCGGACATCTTCGGTAAGGTTTTCCTTTGCCTGGGGATTAATAAGGCGGTTCCACTTTTCCAGGAGGCTATCCATATACGAGTCCAGCGTATAGCCGGGAGGAATCAGCCGGGTCTTCGTGGTCTCCGCCACATTTCTTAGTTCTCGACTGCGATCATGCTTTTTGACGGTCCTTTCCTGATGGGCCTCCTCTTTCTCCATGTCCGTATCGGCAGAGGAGGGGACCGATTGTCGATTCTTTGCCTTGCTTTTTTTTCGCTTAAAGAAGGATATGAGGGCCACCAGCATGGGAATACTATACCAGAAGGGGAGCAACATCCGGACATCCGCAAGAAGATCCTTCTGACGGAGCAACAGGAGTTCGCTCAGGGGAACCAGGGCGCCCTTATAAAACAGGCGGGTTTGCTCTGGCAGGCCCTTTTCGGATCGTTCCAGTTCCTCATGGACCAGATACAGTTGGGGATCCTTCAGCACCGAAACCAGGGTGGGGTATAATCGCTGGGTAATATCCCACAGTTCTGCCTCATAGGCCTCTGGATCGTACATGGCCGGCTCTTCCTGGTACTCCTTCAGGAGCTTAAACCAGCGTTGGGAAAGGGTGTTCCGAATACGGGGACGGGCTTCGCCCAGAAGTTTAAAACAGAGGGGGAGAAGTTTACTCTTTTTAACAAACCATTTTTCTCCCGAAGCCCCATGCACAATAAGCAGTTCCGGAAGACTATCCTTTTCCGCATGGGTGGTTTTCCGCTTAAGGTATTCTTCCAGGGCCTCCTGGGAGTACTGTCCTAAGAGGGGTACCCCTTTCGAATCCGTAAAACGGATAATATCATCCAGGGTATAACAATAGGGAGGTTTATCAAGCTGATTTTCCAGGTTTCGGAAGGCGTTTTCCGCCTCCTTTTGTCGGGTAACCTTTCCTTTGTAATAATTATTATACACATCGATGATATAGGCCGCTTCCAGGGCAGCGATATCTTCGGGAAGAAAATCGTTTTTCTTTTTAATATCATTTTTTACCTGGCTCGTAAGGTACGCCCAGAAGGGAAAGGAAAAATCACCGGCCCGTTCCATTTCCCGTAGGGCATCAAGGGGACGAATCATCAACTGGTTAAGGGCGTCTTTCAAAAGACTTTCCTTGCCCATAAAGGCGGGGGCAAGCTTATGTTGAATATATTCCTTGTTGTTGTGGTTCCGTAGATAGTGTCGCAATTTTAACAGCGCAATTTCCAACAGTCGCCGGGCAAAGAAGGCTCCCGGAATGAGGGCGGTGGCAAAACTTTCGGGGAACACCAGTTTATACACAGGAAGGGGCCCCACAGGGGGATTGGCCACCAGAAGGGGCAAATCTATCTCCAGGTTCACCGTTTTAAGCATATCCGGCGGAAGTTTTATCTGGAGGCTCCCCTCATCTGGCAGGGGCAACTCAGAGGTATCCTCTATTCGTTTGTAGGCCTGCTGTAACACATCAAGGTAGAACTGGGGGATCGTAATGAGGGTACCCTTCTCATCGGTGTGGAGCTTTATTTTTCCTTCCTCTGCCAGTTTAGGAAGTTCTGCCCAGATTTTTCGGCCCGTGTCCACCGCCCAAAAGGCCAGGTCCTCCCGTTCCTGGGCATAATGTTTTGCATACTTTTCCAGAAAGGAAATAAATGTGGCAACCCCAATGGTGGGAGTTTTGTATTTTGTGGCATACAGTCTAAGAATGGTGTAAAGATCTGCTCCCTGGTCCATCACCATATCATAACCGGATTCGGGCAAAAATACAATAATTACGATGTTCTTTCTGGAAAAGCACCGATATTTTCGGTAGTATACATCACGAAGGGACCAGATTCTGGAATGTTCGTATGTTCGAAAAATGGCGGTATGAAGGAGCTGTCCCCTTCACCAGAAGATGATGCTTTCTGGCATCACGAGCCTTGCCCCTATACCCAGCGGTGCTGGCGTACGCGAGGCCCGGGTGTACGGTACTTTTAAGAGGAGACCCTATGTGTGGCATTGTAGGATACTGCGGACCCAAAAACTGCACGCCCATCCTGCTTGATGGACTAAAACGATTGGAATACCGGGGGTATGATTCGGCCGGTATTGGGGTGGAAAGCGAAAAGGGCCCCCTCGTGGTCATAAAACGGGTAGGGAAAATCGCCCAACTGCGGGCGGCCGTTCCCCCTACCCTCCAGGGACACTGTGGAATTGGACATACCCGCTGGGCCACCCATGGGGGAGTTACCGACACCAACGCCCACCCCCATCAGGACATGTCAGGAAAAATTGCGGTGGTCCATAATGGCATCATCGAAAACTACGGGTCTCTCAAGAAAAAGCTAGAACAGGAAGGAGTACACTTTGCGAGCGAAACCGATAGTGAGGTCCTCGCCCACCTTATTGCCCATTACTATAGAGGAAAACTGGAAGATGCGGTAGGAAACGCCCTTCGACAGGTGAAGGGAACCTACGGAATCGCCGTAATCCATCTGGATGAACCAGGGAAAATTGTGGGGGCCCGCTGTGGGTCTCCCCTCGTGGTAGGCGTAGGGGAAGGAGAAATGTTTTTGGCCTCCGATGTGGCGGCCATCGTCAGTCATACCAAACAGGTGATTTATCTTTCCGACGGGGAACTGGTTACCCTGTCGGCATCCGATTATTCGATAACCGACATCGATCACAATCCCATTGAAAAATCGGTAGACGAAATCCAGTGGGATATCGAAGAAATAGAGAAAGAAGGCTTTTCCTGCTACATGGAAAAGGAAATCTTCGAACAACCTGACTCGATTGCCCGCACCTTAAGCGGCCGGCTCGACGTAGAATACGCCACGGGTAAACTCGGCGGTCTTAACATGACCAGTCGAGAACTGCTTGCGGTGCGCCGGGTAAAGATAATCGCCGCGGGCACCAGCTGGCATGCCGGTCTGGTAGGGGCCTATCTTCTGGAAAGTCTTGCTCGCATTCCTACCACGGCAGAACTTTCCAGTGAAATTCGATACCGCAATCCGGTGGTAGAACCGGATACTCTCTATTTTGCGGTAACCCAGTCGGGAGAAACCGCCGACACCCTCTATGCCATGCGGGAATTAAAGCGAAAGGGGGCTCGAGTTCTTGGAATCTGCAACGTGGTAGGTTCCACCATTGCCCGGGAATCGGACGGAGGGGTGTATACCCACGCGGGACCGGAAATCGCCGTGGCCAGTACCAAGGCCTTTACCAGTCAACTGGCGGTTTTTTATGTCTTTGCCCTGCTTATGGCCCGAATGAGGGACCTTTCCTTTATTCAGGGGCAGCGTTTTGTAGAAGAACTACAGGGCATATCTGCAAAAGTACGGGAGACCCTTGCCCAACGGGATAGAATACAGAATCTGGCCAAAAAGTATTACCGGGCCCGGGATTTTCTCTTTTTAGGGCGGGGCATCGAATACCCCGTGGCACTGGAGGGAGCGCTGAAACTTAAGGAAATTTCCTATATTCATGCAGAAGGTTATGCGGCAGGGGAAATAAAGCATGGGCCCATCGCCCTGGTAAACGAAGAAACACCGACCCTCATTATCGTTCCGCGGGATTCCCTGAGGGAAAAGACCCTTTCCAACATGAAAGAGGTTAAAGCCCGGGGAGGTCCCATCATCGCCGTATGCACCGGCGAAGACGAGGAAGTAAAGGCTATCGCCGACGATTACATTCCCATCCCTGCGGTGAATGAGCTTTTCTACCCCTTCTTGACGGTGGTGCCCCTCCAGCTCTTCGCTTATTTTTGCGCCCTTGAGCTCGGCCGAGACGTGGATCAGCCCCGGAATCTCGCAAAAAGCGTGACGGTGGAATAAATCTCAGGGGCCCGAGGGGCCCCTGAAATAGGCACCAAAGGCGCTAAGCAGGGGGACTATTTCTCGTCTCCCTCCCGCAGACCGTACTGCTCGGTGGGGTGACTCTCCGCTTCCCCTTCGGGCTCCACATGCACCATGATATCGTAGACCCCATCAACCCGTTCTTTTATCGCCTGCTCCACCAAGCTGGCTAAGTGGTGGGCCTCCCGAACAGAAAGTTCTGGATCAACCTCAATATCCAGATCGATATCCCAGAGCCCGGCAATACGGCGCATCCGCGCCCGATGGGGATTCACCGTTCCCGGCACGGATCGAACCGCTTCAAAAAGGGCCTGGTACAGTTCGGGATCACTGTTTCCATCCATGAGTTCCGTATTCACTTCCCAGAAGATACTGATGGCCGCCCGAATAACCCATAGGCCTACCCCAATTGCCACCAGGGGATCGAGGATGGGAAGATGGAACAAAATAGAAAGGGCCAGACCTATAAGGACGCCACTGGAGATCACCACATCGCCGAGCATGTTCTTGCCATTAGCCTTAAGCATGGCCGAGTTGGCCCGTTTGCCCAGGTACATCTGGGACCAGGCAAGGAGCAGCTTTCCCAGGATGGAACAGAGGGTAACCACCAGCACCAGGGGCGGGGGGACCCTCGTATCCTCCAATGAAAACAGTCGTTCCCCCGCCCGGAGCATCAGCTGGGCCCCCGCAAAAAAAAGAATGAACGAAAGGATCGTCGTGGCGATGGTTTCGGCCCGGCCGTGCCCCCAGGGATGCTTGCGATCCGCGGGGCGGGCAATGATCCCCGCCACCAGAAGCGACATGAGGGCGATGATCACATCGGTAGAAGAATCGATACCATCCCCCAACACCGCCAAGCTTGACGCCAGAAGACCGGTACCAATTTTAAGAGAAGCGAGGGAAAGGTTGCCCCACAGGGCTATGTGGGAAGCCAATCGAACAAGCGCAACTTTTTCATTTGTTTCGCTGAGATTTTGATAAGACATAATATAAAAGTATGAACAAAAAAACCCGTTATAACAAGTTAACTTTCGCTTCCTAAGAGGGAAATTCGCAGAAACACATGCCCCAGGTCATCCTCTTTAAGGGTATACTTCTGGAAATCCTCATAGTTTTCCTGACGGAGGGCTTCTTCATGGATGTACGATTTTGCCTGTCCCCGGGGTGTCCAGTATTCCAGAGAAATACGTTCCGCACTTACCTCTAAACAGGTAAGCCCCTTTTTTCCCCGTGCCACAGCCGGAGTTAAAAAGACAGGGCACCAACAGAGGGCTTGCCTGATAGAGGCTTCGGGAAATCTTTTCTTTCAGTTTTTGTTTTTCCAGCCGTTCCAGTTCAGTTTTGTACACCGTAAGGGTAGTCCGTATTTGTTCCCGTCGTTCCCCCGAAGCAAGGGCATACTCACGGATAAGTTCTTCTATACTCCAGCGCAGGCTATCGTACTTTGAAAGGGATTCAAAGAGAGGCCGGTGGGTATGACCGATAATCGCAATTACTTTGCGGTCCTGGGCATACCGATAAATCCGTTTCTCCACCGCAAATCGTCGTTTTGAATGATGGGCCACATTCCCATTTTTTATATGGAAGGGCTTGGCCATAAATTTTACGACAAACTCCGATATATAATCATATTCGCTAAACAGTTTGGATGCCTGATGACCATGAAAAACAAAGAGCCGATCATTTCCTTTAACAAAGGAATACCCGTGATGCAACGGATAGGGATAATCCGTATCGTGGAGGAGCGCTATGTCGTGGTTTCCCACAATTTTTATAAATCGATTATCCTGGGCAAAGTCATTAAAAATTTTAAAAAGATCCCGCCAGGCAGTTAAAATCTGGGCATACTTAAATTTTTGAACGTCCTCGATATCTCCGTTAAGAATAAGCGTATATCCCTGGGCATAATAGTAGTGCAGCGCCGTGACTATCAACGCCCGATTATGGGCAAGGTCGTCCCGGCTTCCGCCGTCACCCATATGCAGGTCACTCATAATCACATAACGATCCCCGTTCTGAAGTGACCGTTGGGGACATTCTTTTATAAGGTTATCCAGGGATCGATACACATCTTTCATACTCATGGATACAGCATAGAAAAGAATTAGGGTATGAAGTGTTAATAATGTATTAATTTTTGATGAAATCGAAGACGCCAGCCCTGGACAAGAAGGTCTTCACAAAGGCTGGCGCTTTTTTTATTAGCGTCGTGCCTTGCCCCAGAAAAGAGGTATCGGTTCCTCCTCTAGGGAGTCGGGGAATGCAAAGGGGAGTTCGCCCCAAAAATTGGGGCCCCCGCAAAGTAGGGGTCCCTTCATTCGCCGGTCTTTTCCAGAGTCCCAATTTCGCTGAAGGGCATCCTTTTTCAGCGAGGATTCCAATTATTCGTCACTGCCCTCGTGCCAGTGACCAATTTTCCGGATCTTCTGGTTTCGATATCGCACCAGTACCGCCGGATTCCGCTGGCACAAATCGGAAAGGTCCCGGACCAATACCTCTTTGATGGCCCGGGCCGTCGCATCCACATCGGTATGGGCCCCACCCGGCGGTTCAGGAATTACTCCATTAACAATCTTGAATTCTAACAGGTCCGCGCTGGTAATCCTGAGCATGGCCGCCGCATCCCGGGCCCGGCTTGCATCCCGAAGAAGAATGGAAGCGCAGCCTTCGGGGCTAATCACCGAATAGATGGCGTTTTCAAGCATGTAGATCTTGTCTCCCACGCAAATTCCCAGGGCACCGCCGGAACCGCCTTCCCCAATGATAACACAAATAATGGGCGTCTTAAGCTGGCTCAATTCCATAAGGTTCCGGGCGATGGCTTCCCCGATCCCCCGCTCTTCCGCCCCAAGGCCAGGATAGGCCCCGGAGGTATCCACAAAGGTAACGATAGGACGGCGGAATTTTTCTGCCTGCTTGGCAAGGCGCAGGGCCTTGCGATACCCCTCGGGATTTGCCATGCCGTGGTTACGACGCATGTTTTCCTTTAAGGTTCGGCCCTTCTGGTTGGCAATGATGGTCACGGGCATGCCATTCAAAAACCCCAGACCTCCCACAATGGCGGGGTCATCCGCAAAATAACGGTCCCCGTGGAGTTCGATAAAATTATCAAAAATTCGGGTAATATAATCCAATGAATAGGGACGATCCGGATGACGAGCCAGTTCTACCCGACGCCAGGCCTGTTCGGTTTTTGATGCGGCCCGAATCTTCGCTTCAATCTGACTGAGTTCTTCCTGGACATCAATGCCCTGCTTTTGGGCAAGTTCTTTTAATTCTTCTAGTTTTTTCTCAAGACTTTTCTGCATCCTAGGCCTCCCTGGAAAGCCCCTGGGGCGTCTCGTCCACATCCCATCCCTGACCATTTCCACAGGCAGGACGATGCAGATCGATGAGAAGGGAAAGGAAACGACGCTGTTCCTTTCGCGGCACGATCGCATCTACAAAGCCCTTTTCCAGCTGGAATTCGGCCCGCTGGAAGCCCTCGGGCAATTTTTGTCGGATGGTTCCCTCGATAACCCGGGGACCCGCAAAACCAATGAGCACCCCCGGTTCAGCCAGCGTCACATCGGCGAGCATGGCAAAACTGGCGGTTACCCCGCCTGTGGTGGGATCACAGAGCACCACAAAATAGGGAACCCCCGCCTTCCCGAGTTCCGCCACGGCGCTGGAGGTTTTGGCCATCTGCATGAGGGAAAAAATCCCTTCCTGCATACGGGCCCCCCCGCTGGTGGTATAAATAATCACCGGTTTTCGCTCCTGGGCTCCCTTAAGAAGGGCCCGGGTTATCTTTTCTCCCACCACCGAACCCATGGATCCTCCCATAAAATTAAAGGACATAAGGGCCAACACCACGGGCTTTCCCTCGATGGCGGCGGTGCCGGTGATAACCGCCTCTTTCATCCGGGCTTTGGCCTCTGCTTCAGAAAGCTTTTCTTCGTAGCCCGCAAGATCAATGGGATTTAACGAACGGAGGTTGGCCGAAAATTCCACAAAGCTCCCCGGATCCACCAGGTAGGAAAGGCGTTCGGCGGGCTCCATCCGGTAATAATAGCCACAGGATGGGCAGGTTTTAAGGGCCGCCGCGATAGTTGCTTCATCATGGAGGGCCCCACAGGAGGGACAGGGGTTCTCAGTGGACATGTTCCACCTCCTTTTCTATTTCGGCATAGTAGCCAGTCCCAAAATCACCACTCTGGAACTTTGGATGGTTTATAATCCACCGCTGCTGGGCCGCATTCGTTTTGATCCCTTCGATCCGCAGTTCCCGAAGGGCCCGATCCATCCGGGCCAGGGCAAGGGGGCGGGTTGGCGCATACACAATAAGCTTAGCCACCATGGAGTCATAGTGGGGGGGCACCGTACAGCCGCTATACAGAAAAGAATCGAATCGAACCCCGGGGCCACCGGGAACATCGAGGCGATGCACCTTGCCGGGACTCAGGGCGTTAATCCGACACTCGATGGACCACCCCGAAAGGCGGACCGTCTCAGGGTCAATCTCCATGCGGCCTTCGGTACAGGCTAGAATCTGCTGACGGATAATGTCGATACCCGTCACGAACTCGCTTACCGGATGTTCCACCTGGATGCGGGCATTTACTTCCATAAAATAAAAGTCCTTACCGGACACCAGGAATTCGATGGTTCCCGCGCCCCGATACTTCAGTTCCCGGAACATGCGCACCGCCCCTTCGGACATGCGTCGCCGCATATCCTCATCTACCGCGGGGGAGGGGCTTTCTTCGATAAGCTTTTGATGCCGCTTTTGAACCGAACAGTCCCGCTCTCCCAGGACGAGGACCGTTCCTTTCCCATCGGCCACAATCTGCAGTTCCACGTGTCGGGGGTTTTCAAGGTATTTTTCGATAAACACCGTGCCATCCGCAAAGTTAGCCGCCGCCTCTCGACTGGCAATAGCCAGGTTTTCCGCCAGTTCCTCTTCCCGGCGGATTACCCGCATCCCTTTACCGCCGCCACCGGCCGCAGCTTTTATAATGACCGGGTACCCCAGTTCCCGGGCAATCTTTGCCGCCTCCACGGGGTCCTGGACGGCACCTTCGGTGCCCGGGGTAATTGGAAGGCCATACTTCTTGGCGGTGTTCCTGGCCTGAACCTTGTCTCCCAATAGGTCGATCACCTCCGGGTCGGGACCGATAAAAATAAGTCCTTCTTTCTGCACCGCCCGGGCAAAGTCGGCATTTTCTGACAAGAACCCAACCCCCGGATGAATGGCCTGACAGCCAGTCCTGAGGGCCGCCATGATGAGGTTTTCCTTTACCAGGTAACTTTTTGCCGACGGGGGAGGCCCAATACACACCGCCTGGTCTGCCAGCTGTACGTGGAGACTATCCCGGTCGGCGGTGGAATAGACCGCCACCGTCTCGATGCCCAGTTCCCGGCAGGTGCGGATAACCCGGACGGCGATTTCCCCCCGGTTTGCAATGAGGATACGTCGTACCACGGGAAACTCCTATAGTCGTTTTACTTCGAAGAGGGCCTGCCCATACTCGACGAGGTCCCCATTTTGGGCCTTGATAGCGACAATTTCACAATCGAATTCCGCTTCCAGGTGATTCATCATCTTCATGGCTTCGAGGATACAGAGGGTCTGTCCCGCCTTTACCTTGCTTCCAATCTCTACGAAGGGAGGCGCATCAGGGCTGGGGGATCGATAAAAGGTCGCCACGATGGGGCTGGTAATAACTTCCGTTCCTGCCGCTGTGGCGCCCCCTTCGTGGGCAGGAAGCCCCAGGTGTACCCCCTGGTCATGACCAGAGCCAGAAGCGACACCCGCGCTGCCGCCTGAAGAAGGAACAGGGGCACCCAGTTTTTCCACAGAGGTTGTCGCAATGGCGGTTCCTTCTCCCCGGCCCCGGAGGGCCGCTTCTTTTCGTAACACCAGGTGAATAGAGCCATCGCTCAGTTCAAGTTCCGCAATGGAACTGGTGCCGAATTTTTCTATAATGGCAAGTAAATTCTTATCATCCATGGTATTCGCTCCTTTTCATTTTTCCTTAAATTCCTGAAGGATCCACATCGGCTTCGTAATCCACACCGGCCACATCAAAACCATGGGCTTCCAGGAAGTCGTGTCGATACCCTTCCACGTCGGCCAGTTCAAAGATATTTTCCTCCGTGGCGGCTTCCATGCGTCGTTTGGTCTCGGCCTGCACATCATCCCGCATCTCCCAGTCGTCGATACGGATCCGGCGTTCCCCATCGACCGGGACCCGGCTGGCATTCCGGGCAGCCTCAACGGTGTAGAGCCGATCCCGGTACAGACGGACCAATTGCTCGATACAGCCTTCGTGGAGGTTCTTTTCTTTCATCACCTTAAAAAGACAGGAAATATAGAGGGGGATGATGGGGATTACCGCGCTCGCCCGGGTTACCAGGGCCTTGTTTACCGAAACCCAGGCGGCCCCTCCCACCTGCCTGGCAAGTCTGTCGTTTAAAACATGGCTTGTTTTTTCCAGGTGTTCCTTGGCTTTTCCAATGGTTCCATTTTTATAGATGGGCCAGGAAAGCTCGGGCCCGATGTAGGTGTAAGCTACGGTACGGGCACCCGGGGCAAGCACCCCCGCCGCCAGGAGGGCATCGATCCACAGTTCCCAGTCCTCCCCGCCCATCACCTTTACCGTATGGGCTATCTCTTCCTCCGTCGCAGGTTCGGCGGTAGCGATGCTGATCTTTCCCGTCATCATGTCCAGGGTTTTGCCCGAAAAGGGGGCCCCGATGGGCTTGATCACCGAGCGATACAGGGTCCCATCCCGGGGATCGGTGCGCACCGGGCTCGCGAGGGAATAGACCACCAGGTCCACCTGGGCGGGGATTCCTGCCTTCTGGGCAACTTCCTTGATTGCCGCGATGGCCCGGTCCTTCATTTCGCTGGAAAAGGCGTCCCCATCCAGGCTCTGGCTTACCAGGCCCGCTTGAGCGGCTTCCCGATCAAAGGCAAGGTTATTGTACCAGCCGGGGGTACCCGGTTTGGTGGGGCTCCCGGCCTTTTCAAAGGAGATACCCACCGTAGCGGCCCCATAGCCAAAGGCAGCGGCAATGCGACTTGCAAGGCCATAGCCCGTAGAACAGCCAATCACCAGGGCAAGGCGAGGGGCCCCCTGGGGCGCCCTTCGGGCCGCCTCGATAGGAGAGAGGCCCCCCGCCAGGTGGGTGGTAACGTAGTTAATCTGGTTTTGCACCGCCTTACGGCACCCCGTGGGATGGCTACTTAAGCAGATATTGTTGCGGATCATCGGTTTAATTATCATTGGTTTCCTCCTGATGAACTAAAAGGGCCATTGACCCTGCGGTATGGGAAAGCTCATTGGGCGTTTCCCCCGGCGACGTCCGCCGGAACGCCTCCCACAAGGCACATCCACTCGGCCTCTGCGGCAAGCTCGGAGCCCACGTAGGCCTTGCCGGCCTGTTTTATCATCCTGCTCGAAACCCGCAGGTTTTCGATTTCCAGGCGCACCTCATCGCCGGGCCGAACCTGACGGCGGAATTTTACGTTATCCACCGATGCAAGGAAAAAGAGGGAATCCCCCCCGAGGATGCCCAGTTTCCGAAGGCCCGCGCCCCCCGCCTGGGCCATGGTTTCCACCAGGATTACCCCCGGCACCACCGGGTACTGGGGAAAGTGGCCGCTAAAGAAGAATTCCTCCGGGGTAAAGACATGACGGGCCACTATGCGTTCTTTGGTGGCCTCATCGATCACATCGACGAATAAAAAGGGCCGCCGATGGGGTAACAGTTGTTCTATTTCGTTCATAATTTTCCCCCTTAGTTCGTATAACGGGTAAAGACCACCACCCCGTTATGGCCCCCAAAACCCAGGGAACCGGAGGCGGCGGCCCGAATTTCCCCGTACTGGACCTGGTTGGGCACATAATCCAGGTCACACTCTGGATCGGGATGATCCAGATTGATGGTCGGGGGATAGAAGCCCTCGGTAATAGCCAGGATACAGGCAATGGCCTCGAGGGCCCCCGCAGCGGCAATACAGTGGCCGGTCATGCTCTTGGTACTGGAAACCTTCATTTTATAGGCATGGTCTCCAAAGGCGAGCTTTATCATCTTTGTTTCGGTGGGATCATTGATTTCCGTGCTGGTCCCGTGGGCGTTGTAGTACTGGATATCCTCCGGTTTGAGCCCCGCATCTTCTATGGCAAGCCGCATGGCCCGCCCTCCCCCTTCTCCGGTGGGATCGGGGGCCGTGATATGGTACGCATCGGCCGTAGCTCCATAGCCGGCAAATTCCGCAAGGATGCGGGCCCCCCGTTGCTTCGCATGGGCCTCGCTTTCCAGAATAAGGATTCCCGCCCCTTCGCCCATGACAAAGCCATCCCGGTCTTTATCGAAGGGCCGACTCGCCTTCTGGGGCTCATCGTTCCGGGTGGAAAGGGCCTTAAGCATCTGGAACCCCGCAATGGCAAAGGGAACGATGGCTGCTTCGGTACCACCGGCTATTACCACATCACAGCGTCCAGAACGAATCAGGTCCAGGGCCTGCCCCAGGGCGTCGGTTCCCGATGCGCAGGCAGTGACCTGGGTAAAGGCAGGGCCCTTGGTGCCATACACCATGGAAATGTTCCCCGCGGCCTCATTGTTAATCATCATGGGAACCGTAAGGGGAAGCACCCGTTTAGGACCATGGGCGATAAGTTTACGGAAGGATTCTTCTGTAATCTCCCAGCCGCCGATACCGTTCCCAATCACCACCCCCGTCCGCTCGGGATTACAGCGGAGTTTGCGGGGAATGTTCTCCGGATCCTCGGGGCCCCGTTCCACCAGCCCCGCCTGTTGGAGGGCCTGGGCGGTAGCGGCCACCGCAAACTGGGTGAATCGGGCCATTTTACGGGCATCCTTTTTATCAATCCAGGAGAGGGGATCGAAATTCTTTACCTCCGCCGCAATCTTTACATCGAAATCAGTAGTATCAAAAAGGGTAATCCGGTCGATGCCGCTTTTCCCGGCCTTAAGGGCCTGGGAGAATTCGGGCACCGAATTGCCAATAGGGCTAATCGCCCCCATCCCCGTTACCACAACCCTGGTTTTCATAGACATACTTCTCCTTATATGAACATACCGCCATCTACCGATATCACCTGACCGGTGATGTACGCAGCCATATCGCTCGCAAGGAAAAGGGCCACCCGGGCGATATCCTCCGGTTGGCCCAGCCGTTTAAGGGGAATATGGTCCATCAATTTTTCTTTCGCCGTTTGAGGAATCGCCTCGGTCATGTCCGTAACGATGTATCCCGGGGCAATGGCGTTTACTCGCACATTCCGACTTGCCAGTTCCTGGGCAAGGCTTTTAGTAAGGCCAATAAGGCCGGCCTTGCTGGCCGCATAGTTTGCCTGGCCACCGTTCCCGTGGAGCCCCACCACACTGGACATGTTGATGATGGCGCCCGCCTTTTTCCGGATCATTTCCCGGCCCACCGTACGGGCAATAAGGAAGGCCGCCGTTAAGTTTACGTCGAGGACCTTCTGAAAATCCTCAAGGCTCATGCGAAAGGCAAGCCCATCTTTGGTGATTCCCGCATTATTTACCAGAATGTCAAAGCCCCCTACTTCTTTTTGGAGGCCCTCCACAAGGGCTTCTATCCCCGAAAGCTGGGAAAGGTCAGCTACCACCCAGTGGAGCCTTCCCTGGGCTGCGGCAGTCCGTTCTGCCAGGTCTGCGGGCTCCCGGGTACTGAGACCCCACACCTCGGCGCCCTCGGCCAAAAACTGCTCCACAATGGCTTTCCCAATTCCCCGGGATGCCCCCGTAACCAGGGCCTTTTTCCCTTCCAATAGCTTATTCATTCCTTTTTGCTCCTTACCTACAATAGAATAGGAACCACCAGGTTATCCGGCAGGATCCTTTCTGTACTTCAAAGGGTTCCCAGAACACCGGGCCCCGACAGATTCTTCTGTCACGTATCATTTCCGCCCTTTTTTAAGGGACGGCATCCGTCCATATCCTTTTTCCTTATTTTTCAATGGCCTCAATTTCCGCCCAGGTCCCCGCCCCGAAGGCAGGGGCAGCGTTCCCCGAATCTTTCCACAGACCCTGCAGAACCTTGTCGGGGCCCACTTCCAGAACCCCATCCAGTTCTAACCGGGCCAACTCGGCCTCTTCCCGGGTCCAGCGAACACTTTCGACGATCTGGCGAAGGGCCAACGCCCGGGCCTCGGCGCCAGTTGTAACCAGACTTCCGGTGACATTTGAAAAGAGGGGAAGCACCGGATCCCTGAAGGGAACCGAATCCAACAGCGGTCCAAAGGCTTTCTGGGCCTCTGCCACGAGGGGCGAATGAAAGGGCCCGGCCACTTTAAGACGGACCACCCGGCGAGCCCCGGCGGCTTTAAACCGCTCCTCCGCTAAGGACAGGGCCGCCCCGGTGCCCGCCACCACCACCTGGCGGGGGCTATTAAAATTGGCCGCATACAATGGCAGGCTCTCCTCCTTTTGCCACCGCTGGATCAGCCGTTCTACCTCTTCTTCAGGAAGCCCCAGGACCGCCATCATACCGGGGGCCCCACCGGCACTGGAAGAAGGCACCCCACCAGCAGCGGCACCCCCGCTGGGTGCCTCTGACGCCCCTTCTGCGGTCAGGCGGTCCGCCACGGCTTGCATGGCCTTCCCCCGGGCAACAACGAGGCGAAAACAATCCTCCACTGAAAGCACCCCCGCTTCTACCAGGGCCGCATATTCTCCCAGGCTAAAGCCCGCACAGGCCACCGGCTGGATACCCCGTTCCCGTAACACCGCGGCGGCCGAAAGGTTCACCAGGGTAATGAGGGGCTGAGAAAGGTCGGTTCGCTTAAGCTCCTCTTCCGGAGCCTCTTCCAGGATTTTTCGCATATCCATCTGAGCCACATCACTGGCCAGGGCAAACAGGTCTCGCACCCTCGGGCTCTGCTCGTAGAGATCAAGCCCCATTTTGGGGTACTGGGCTCCCTGGCCGGGAAACAGAAAGGCGTACTTTTTTGCTACCATATGAGTAAATTCCCTCCATAGGTCAGACCTGCTCCAAAACCCACCATCAAGATAAGATCTCCCCGATGGAGCTTGCCGGATCGATTCATCTCATCCAGGGCAATGGGGATAGAAGCGGCCGAAGTATTAGCGTATTCTTCAATGTTTAAAAAGAACTTTTCTTCAGGGATGCCAAAGCGTTTTGCCGCAGCCTGGACGATCCGGGCGTTTGCCTGGTGCGGCACGATCCAGGCGAGATCTTCCACGGAGATCCCTTCTTCGGTGAGCAGGGCATCGATGGTATCGGTGACGGCCTTAACCGCAAAGTTGTATACGGCCCGGCCATTCATCTCGATAACCGGAGGAAGATCCAGGGTCTCCCCTGCCCTATAAGGGTTGCGGCTTCCCCCACGCCGGAGGATAAGGTGCTCGCCGCCGGAACCATCGGAACCCAGGATAGAACGGAGCAGTCCCCGCCGTCCCTGTCCCTTTGTAGGGGCATCGGTTTTCTCAAGGATTACCGCCCCGGCCCCGTCTCCAAAGAGTACGCAGGTGCTCCGGTCCTGCCAGTTTGTCACTTTACTAAGAATTTCTGCCCCAATCACCAGGGCCCGTCGGCGGCTATCCTTAAGGGCAAGCATGCCCGCCGCCGTTTCAAGGGCATAAATAAAGCCGGTACATCCCGCCACCACATCCACGGCCCCCGCCCGATGTGCCCCCAGGCGATCCTGAACAAGACAGGCCGTGGAAGGGAAGCCGTAAAAGTCAGGGGTTGCCGTAGCGACGACCACCATATCCAGGGATTCAAGGGCCGCTTCATAACTTCCCCCTAACGAAGGATCCCGTTCTACGAGCATGTGAAGTGCCGATTGAGCGGCCTGCACCGCCAGGTCGCTCGCCGCGGTGTGTTCATCCGCAATGTGTCTATTCCCTATCCCGGTGTGGGATCGGATCCATTCGTCAGAAGTATCAAGCTTCTGGGCTAACTCATCATTACTCACACGTCGGGAAGGTACCGCCATCCCCGTCGCAACAATTTCGTAGGCCATGATACATCCTTTTTTGACAAATTAGTACAAAAATGTCATCTATTCATCATAGAATAACAAATAGAGTAAAAATGTCAATAGCAGCAGCCCTTTTTATATGTTGAACCAGTCCTGGGGTACGTACCGTTTCCCAAAGGATGGGCGGGAAACTAATTGTTTAGATTTTTCTTCTTAGTGAAGTTGATACATAACGCCCATGGTAAGACCCATGTTCAGCATGGCTATAGAGCGGAAACTGGCAAAAAAACTGATGCGGTCCTTCCGATACATTCCCGTAAGACCTGCGGACCTAAATCCCCCATCATTCATCAGATCTTTCACCGAGAACACACTGGGCCAGTGGAACGCCATACTGGCAGTAACCATAAACGACTCGTCTCCCTGGCTATATTGATACCCCAACAAATCCAGGAGAACTGTCACTGACCAGGGAGATGAGGAATAATCTTCAAAATAGTAATAACTTCCATCTATGACATATGGACTATTCCGGGATATGGTCCGGCGAAACTCCCGGTATGGCCCTGTTTCATAGGCTCCCTGAAGCTGGATTCCGCTTCGAACATAAGAGTTCGTCCCGCTGGGCATCATGAGATAAAGGCCCTGTTGGAAGGATCCCCCATAAAACATGTAGCGACCAGGAATTAAATTTTCTATAGGAACCCCGGAAGGACTATGGTTACAAAAGGCCATACCTGACCAGGCGGTTAACACCCCGGGATAAAAAATTACCAGCCCACCATCCAGCAACGGGGTTTTGGGAATATACAGAAAGCCCCCCTGGGCCATCCAGGAAAAGTCTTCAGTATAAAGAATACTGTTAATCCTGGTCACTTTAAAAAGCCCATGGATTTCTGTTTGAGAAGCATCTTTCTCATCGGAAAGATGTATCGGCGGGACAGGAACCATATCGTAACCTAACTGGCCCGCCCCGTAAAAGGTAGTACACCCCACCAAACAAAGGAACATCGCCGCACCAAGAACAAAGGCCCCCCGTTGCATACCGTTATTCCTCCTTTATGCAGTCGACCTATCAATACATATAGCATGGTTCCCCAGGATCTTCCAGGGTAAAGGGTAAAAAAGGCTAGCCCCCTTTCGGGAAAATAATAACAGGGTCATATCTTTGAGCCCATCCAATTTTCTTATCAAACGTTGACAGCAGAAAGAACCGGGAACTATACTCAAGCTATTGGCAGTGCCGAAGAATTTCGGCGGGCACTATCATTTGGGATAGATTGGGAGAGGAAAACACTCAGAGTTCAGGGAAACGTCGAATTCCGAAGGGAAAGCACCTACCTACCGAAAGGGGAAGTCCTACCAGTGTTAGGACGATCTTCTTGATGTTACAGCGTATCCCACGGGCAGTGTTCGGCTTTACTACCTAAGGTCCTGATAATTTATAGAATAACAGGGTTTGAGGCATAAGGGGCAATGCGATGAAAAATAGATGGTTAGCCGTTTTACTGCTCGTGGTAAATGTGGTTTTTCTCTTTGCAGATGACAAAAGCACCTATTTACAATTACTGCAGGCAAACAAGATGCAGGAATTGAAGGATTATTTGCTCACCCTCTTTGCTGTAGGAAAAAATAATGATCATCAGTGGAAATGGAGTGATGGACAGGTGCTTGAGAATGGGAAAGCGTTTTTTGTCGAAACCCTTCAGACCTACATCGCAGAATGGATGGATAGCGGGTACCCCACTTGTCCCTAATTCGGCGAGGAAGCCCGCCGCTCACCCTTGCTGTATCGCTTCATGCTCGTATCCTCCGCCACCGAGCCTACCACATCTCCTTATCTTGTACAGATGCGGTCAATGTGTATTCCTAACCTTCTAGACTTACACTAGAATGATAGAAAAGAGATAGGGAATGGAAGCAGCAGTTAAGATTGCAAAACAAAGGTTGAGTGTGTTGGAACGTATCCGTTGTCATGCTCACATTTGGGGGAAATTAATAGAATCCGGGAGCGAGGGTGTACAATGGAGGTCGTTGAGGTCGGCGGGTAGTGATCCTTCACAACCTTCCAGTATACAACATATATTCAATTAAGATACTCTAAGGAAAAGAAAAGGACAGCAGATTCTTTATATTAATTAAGGAGGATCCCGCCTCATGCAGCACCACCAGTGGGCCCTAACACCTCCAATGGGATGGAATAGTTGGGACTGTTACGGGGCCAGTGTGACTGAACAAGAAGTCCGGGCCAATGGGATCTACATGGCAGAGCATCTTTTGACCTACGGCTGGGAATACATCGTTGTAGATATCCAATGGTATGAACCACAGGCTAAGAGCAATATCTACAACGAACATGCCGTTCTAGTCATGGATACCTATGGGCGACTCCAACCGGCAGAAAATCGTTTTCCCTCTGCTCGGGGAGGAGAAGGGTTTCGCCCATTGGCTCGATACATCCATTCGCTGGGACTTAAGTTTGGGATTCACATACTCCGCGGTATTCCCCGCCAGGCAGTAGAACGGAACACTCCTATTTTAGGAACCCCCTACACGGCTCGAGACATAGCTGACGTGAACAGCACTTGTCCCTGGAACACGGACATGTATGGGATTGATACTACAAAACCCGGCGCCCAGGCCTACTATAACTCAATCATCGATCTTTATGCCCAATGGGAGGTAGATTATCTTAAAGTCGATGATATCGCCCGGCCTTATCACAAAGGGGAAGTAGAATGTATTCGAAGAGCCATCGATCGATGTGGAAGACCTATTGTGTTAAGCCTTTCCCCGGGGCCGGCTCCTCTATCAGAAGCGGAACACCTTATAGCCCACGCTAATCTGTGGCGTATGACCGACGATATGTGGGATAATTGGCCCCAGGTTCATGATATGTTTAGCCGTTGCGAACAATGGACGCCCTTTGTGGGTTCAGGCCACTGGCCCGATGCGGACATGCTTCCTCTGGGATACATCGGTATCCGCAGTCACGGCGGGCCTCGCTACAGTAAACTTACCCGAGATGAACAACAGCTCCTCTTTGCCCTCTGGTGCATGTTCCGATCACCCCTTATGGTCGGGGGGGATCTTACCATGACTGATGACTGGACCCTTTCACTCCTTACTAATCGGGATATCCTTGAAATACCTCAGTGTTCCTGGAGAAACCGGCAGTTTTACCGGGATGAACATTCAGCAGTATGGACCGCCCAGGGGCCGGGGGAGACGTACTACCTGGCCCACTTTAACCTCGGGGAGACCCAACAAAACCTACAAACAGACCTCAAAAACATTCTCGAAGAAGAGCCCTGTTCTCAAAACCCATGGATAGCAAAAGAACTATTCACCCAGCAAAGCTCTCCCCTTTCTCAGGAACAAATCTGTTCCACTGTGCCTCCCCATGGGGTACGGCTGTACCGGCTAATAAGAAAGGAGGGCCCCTTTTAGAAATTATTTTTTGATAGGCCGTGGCTGGGTCCGATCCGAGGCCGCCAAGGAAAGGAACAATACAGAGCAAAATTCAAGATGTTGACAGTTTTTATCAAGCTCCCTATACTTTGCCTGTCGTGGGGTGGTCCGTTGGGCCTGAGATTATACCCGTTGAACCTGATCTGGGTAATGCCAGCGCAGGGATCCTGACATAATCCCATAGTATCCCCACAGCCACAAATCTCATGGAGCCGGTACAGAAAAAGATCCCTGTTCTGAAGTAGCACCGGAGAGTTCCAATGCTGGCGCTTTCCCTTTGCTTTAGAACAGAAAAAAGTTCTGATACCGGGAAAGGAGTTCGTATGGCTGGGAAAAACGCTCTTTTTTCCTGGAAACTCAATGAAGTCGTGATCCTGGTGGTACTTTCCATCGCCATCGGGGTTCTGTTCTGGGCATGGACCTTCATCGAAGCCCTCGCTAAACCGCTGGAAGCCATTGGGCTACGGTACCTTATGTCGGGGGTCTGGTTTATCGGGGGAACCCTCGTAGCCTTTCTGATTCGACGCCCCGGGGCGGCCCTCCTTGGAGAAGTCCTCGCCGCCATCCTCGAAGGGTTTATCACCCAGTGGGGAATTACCGCCGCCATATGGGGCCTGGTACAGGGCATCGGGGCGGAAGCGGCCTTTGCCCTTGGCCGCTATAAAAAATGGAACCTTCCGATGATGCTCCTTGCGGGCTTTGCATCCGCCCTTTGTTCATATATTCTCGATTTCTTTTACAGCCAGTACTGGACCTTACAGCCCTGGTTATGGCCAGTTCAGATTATCGCTATTTCCGTAAGCGGCCTCTTCTGGGCTGGTTGGCTTTCCTATCAGATAGGCCGGGGAATCATCCGGACCGGGGTTACCTCCAATCTGCTTTCAGGGGATGACCTCGTCAAAGAAGAAAGCGAAGAATAAATTCAGGGGGATGATGAACCCCCACCTGCGGTGTTTCCCCCATCTAAGGATGATAGGTTTTGCCCGAGGCTTCCTGCCTCCTGAAGGGAAAACCGGGGAACGACAGTGGGTGGGGGGCTTCTCATCATGGGCACATGACCTACCTGATGGACTGGACTAACCATACATGAATCTTATCGAAATAAAAAATCTCTCGTTCCGTTTTCCCGGTCGGCGTCGGCCGGTATTGGACCATGTTTCCCTTGCTATTCAAAAAGGAGAACGGATACTTCTTTTTGGATCCTCTGGCAGCGGTAAAAGCACCCTTCTGCAAATTCTAGCGGGTCTTGCACCAGAGCACACCGGGGGAGAGCTCACCGGCACCCGTCGACTTCTGTACCGTCGGCGAGGGGTAGTGTTACAAAATCCGGAAGCCCAGATTATCACCCCGACGGTAATAGAAGAACTGGCCTTTCCTCTGGAAAATGAAGGGATTCCCCCCAAGGAGATTCTCCAGCGTACAGAGGACGCCCTTTCCCGCTTTGGGATGACGGGGTTCGCCCAGCGCCACCCCTTAAGCCTTTCAGGGGGAGAATGCCAGCGGCTTTCCCTGGCCTGCGCCCTCATGGGGGATCCGGAGGTCCTGTTCCTCGACGAGCCCACCTCTTTCCTCGATGAAGATCGGGCACTTCAGTTTTTTAAGGATCTCAGAGAACTCCCCCCGGAAATAACTATCATTCTTGTGGAACACCGATACGAACTTCTTGCCGATTTTTGCCATCGGTGGATCAAAGTAGAAAAGGGAAAACTATACGAGGAAGAGGGGCCGCCGCGATCAGCCCTTGCTGCATCAACCGTTGTTTCCTCTCAGAATAGCGCCGCCGTTCCCGAGGGCCCATCAAGGGGGGAGCCAGAGGTTTCCCGGGAAGTTGGCCAGAGCCTCGATTCGGTTCCATCCGTGCATTCTCCCCCTCAGAGCGCCACCCCCTTGCTTGAAATTCGCCACCTTTCCCACAGCTATCCCGGCGCTCCTTCTCTTTTTCAGAACCTTTCGCTGATCCTTCCCCGGGGAACCTGTCTTGCCCTCCAGGGTCCCTCGGGATGCGGGAAAACCACGGTGCTCAAAAAAATACTCCGTCTTTTGCCGGTAGAAAAAGGAAAGATTTTTATTGAGGGAAAGGATGGGGCCCTTCTTACCCAGGAAGCGCTCTACTCATACATTGCCTATGTTCCTCAAAACCCAGAGCACCTTTTTATAGCCGACACGGTGCGGGAAGAATTACATCTGGCCCTTTCCCAGGGGGAAAGGAACTCTGCGCCATCCCATTCCCGGGCCTTTGAACTGGCAGAACGGTTTTCCCTTACCCATCGGCTGGGAACGAATCCTTTTAAATTGAGTGAGGGAGAAAAACGCCGCCTTACCCTCTGCATCGCCCTGGCCATGGGTCGGCCCCTTATCATCATGGATGAACCGACCTATGGGCTTGATCAGGAAAATCGCCTCATTTTACTAGAACTGCTCAATCAAAGTATCCGGGAACAACAGACCATCTTGATGGTAAGCCATGATACCCCCTTTCTGAGCCGGCTCCCCTGCACCATTCGAACTTTTAAGGAAGGATACCTATGGTAGAAAAAAGCATGCCCCCTTCATCAGAGCCACAGGGCATCCTTTTACCACAAACGAATGAAGGCTCGCCCCATCTTTCGCGCTCCCTTTTATCCCCATCTGAACATATCCTCGGCCGGTGGCGACCCAACCCCCTTGCCCTGCTTCTGGGGCACCTGGCCCTGATGGTGCCGGTGTTCCTGGCCATCGACTGGTATACCCCTCTTCTCTACATGCTCATAGGGTACCTGGTCATCCGGTGGAGCACCGGCCTTTCCCTCAAGAAACTGCTGCGGATCGTGGCGCCCCTTTCCTTTCTTTCGGTGGGCCTTTTCCTGATGAATGTGCTTTTCCCCGCGGAAGGTGTAAACGGACTGCATCGGGGAATTGCCGTCTTCCTGCGGAGCCTTTCCCTCATCACCCTGTCGTCTTCGTATATCCTGGCGATAAATCCCTACAATCTTATTCGTTCCCTCATGCAACAGTGGCACCTGTCCTATCGATGGGGCTATGCCCTCTTTGCAGGCTGGAACAGTATTCCCCTCATCCGGCGAGACCTTGAGTTGATTCAGAAAGCCCAGGATATTCGCCTCGCAGGCCAACCTGCCCGGTACCGCCGAAAGAGGCTCCTCCGGGTCCCTATTACCCTCCTTTCGGGGGTCATCCTGCATGGAGAGCGTCTCAGCCTTTCCATGGCAGCCCGGGGACTTGAAAACTGCCAGAAGCGCACTTTTATACGGGAAATACCCTGGACAGGTCGGGACTGGCTCTACATCATCCTCATGGGCGTCGGCTCCTTTGGTCTCTGGTATATACTCATAAGGAGCGGCCTCTTCCGTTTTGAGCTCGGCTAGGGAAATTTTTGAAAGCGCCCCGGATACACACCATGGAGTAACAAAGGAAGGAGATTATGGAACATAGTAGAAATTCGTATGAACATTCAGATATTGAAAACATGCCCTCCGCTCTGGCCATTCAATGTCTGCCGATGGGAATCACCGAAAAGGATCGGGTCTACGAAATTGTAGACTCGGTCATTCAAGAAATCATCGCTTCAGGCCTTTCCTACCAGGTAGGGCCCTTTGAAACGGTTATCGAAGGGCCCCTGGGGGAGATCCTTCCCCTCATTGGCCGGTTACATCGGCGCCTGCTTGAGTCGGGTATAGACACCGGCGCAAGTTACATCAAACTCTGGAGCGGCCGAAATTTGGGGAGCAGTGCCGAAAAAACAGAAAAATACACAAAACCCCAGTAAGCCCCTCGGTAAGGATTCCTCTGGGAAGACCCAAAAAGAAAGATAGCGTTGTCCACTGCCCGGTGACCTTCAAAAGGAGCGCAGAAGGGGTGTTTCTCCCCTCCCCGGGCCACCGTTTCTTCCCTCTTGACTGCGTGAACGTTCACACCTATACTGTGTAGGTACACGCACCAACAAGGAGGATGATGTATGGCCCCCAGTGGTCTTTCAAAAGAGGAACAGACTACCCTGATTGCGAACGGAAAGGGGATTGTCGGTATTGAATTTGGGTCTACCCGCATCAAGGCTACCCTCATTGCCCCCGATGGCACGCCGCTGGCGTCGGGATCCTACGAGTGGGAAAACAAGCTTGTCCAGGGCATCTGGACCTACGACGAAGAAGAGATTTGGAAGGGTTTGGCGAGCTGTTATCAGTCCCTGGCTCAACAGGTACAGCGTCTCTATGGTCTTCCCCTGCAGCGCCTTGCGGCTCTCGGCTTTAGTGGCATGATGCACGGCTACATGGTGTTCGACCGGGAAGGGAAACTCCTTGTTCCCTTCCGCACCTGGCGCAACAACATCACCGGAGAAGCAAGCAAGAAACTTACGGAATTGTTCAGGTTCAATATCCCCCAACGATGGAGCATCGCCCACCTGTATCAATCGATGCTGGAAAAACAGGAACATCTTCCCAGGATTACCTACATGACGACCCTGGCAGGGTATGTGCACTGGAAACTCACGGGCGAAAAGGTAGTAGGCGTAGGGGAGGCCTCGGGGATATTTCCCATCGATCCTGCCACGGGAACCTACGATAGGGCTATGGTGGCCCAGTTCGATTCCCTCGTAGAACAACAAAAGCTGCCGTGGCGGCTCCTGGATATCCTTCCCCGGCCTCTTCCTGCGGGAACCCCTGCAGGAAACCTCAGTGCCGAGGGGGCCCGACTTTTGGATCCTTCGGGAAATCTAAAGCCAGGAATTCCCCTCTGTCCCCCCGAAGGGGATGCGGGAACCGGCATGGTGGCTACCAACAGTATCCGGGCCAACACGGGGAATGTCTCCGCCGGGACAAGCGTTTTTGCGATGATCGTTCTGGATCGATCCCTCTCCCAGCCCCACGAAGAGTTAGACATCGTGGTTACCCCCGATGGCAAGCCTGTCGGCATGGCCCATTCTAACAATGGGTCCAGTGAGCTGGATGATTGGATTGGGCTCTTCCATGAGGTGGTCCAGACGGTACGGGGGCCCTGCCCCATCGATACCCTGTACGAAACAATTCCGGCTTTGGCGGTTACCGCGAACGCGACTACCGATGGGCTACTCCACATTGGATACCATTCGGGGGAACACCTTACGGGCTTTACCGAAGGACGGCCCCTCTTTGCCCGAACATCAGAGGCGCCCCTGGCTCTGCCGAATTTTGTGCGCTCCATCCTCTTTAGTTCCCTTTGTGCGTTACGGATAGGGTTAGATGTGCTGTACCAGGAGGGAATTCGAGTAAAAGAACTCCGGGGCCATGGGGGATTTTTCAAGCGGGGCATCACGGGCCAGAAAATAATGGCCGCCGCCACGGGAATTCCCGTGAGCACCCCCGCTACCGCCGGTGAAGGGGGTGCCTGGGGCATGGCCCTGTTAGCGGCCTACGCCATTCGGGAAAACAAACAGCAAAGCCTCGAAGATTTCCTGGATGAACGGATCGCCAGCAGCATCAGCAGTCCCGTACCGCCAGACCCCCGGGATACGGAAGAGTTCCGGCAGTACCTGGAACGATACAAACGGGGTCTTGCCATCGAACGGGAGGCAATCCGGGCTCTGGCATAGAACAGGAAGAAGTCATGAAGAAAACGAGCCCCATCACCGTAAAAGAAATTGCCCGCCTTGCGGGTGTTTCCATTGGAACCGTAGACCGGGTGATCCATGGCCGGGGACGGGTATCTCCGGAAACCAAAGAACGGATCGAACAGATCATCGCTCATTCGGGATTCTCCCCAAACCCCATTGCCCGCAGCCTTAAACGGAAAGAGCCCTACCATTTTGTGGCCCTGCTCCCTGACAAAAGCCAGGACTCGGGCTATTGGGGACAGCTTGCCCAGGGGATTCAAACTGCCTCAGAAGAAATTGCGGTGCTGGGAATTCAGACGACTATTGTAGAATATGATCGATACGAGGTCGGGTCTTTCCGGGAGGCCACCCAAAAGGTTGTGAGCCTTCATCCAGACGGGCTCGTGTTGGCCCCTATACTTCCCGACGAAAGCCGCCGTTTTATTGGTTCGATCCAGGAGGAAGTCCCCACGGTATATATCGATGCGGACCTACCGGGTACCACGCCCCTCTGCGCCATCCATCAAAACGCCTTTCGGGGTGGAGAACTGGCCGGCCGTCTTGCCCTGCTTTTTTCAAAGAAAAGCCCCGAAGAAACCCGCTGGGGTCTCCTCGTGCCCCATGCAGAGGACTACCACATCCAGCAACGGCGCAATGGGTTTTTACATTTTGCCTCATCGGTGCGGATGCCGGTGGTCCTCAAAGAACAGGTACTTTTAGAGAAACCAGAGGAAGCCCAGGCCGTGCTGGAGGAACTGGCCCAATGTCACCCCCCAATTGATGGTATTTTTGTAACCAGCGCCTCGGCCCACCGGATTGCCGAGGCGGTTCTAAGGGCCCAACAAAAGGATCGGCTTACCATCATTGGCTACGACCTTGTACACCGCAACCACGAGCTACTGCTCCAGGGCGCAATTGACGCCATCATCTCCCAGCGACCGGAAACGCAGGGACGCCGGGGACTCTTGGAACTCTATCGGCATGTGGTACTGGGCCAGCGGATCCATCATCATCACGATATTCCCATCGATTTATTCCTTAAAGAAAATGCCCCTCCCCTTGTAGAAAGGGGAGAAAGGATAGAAGCAAAACTGAATAAGGAGCAGTGTTATGATCAACCTTAAAGATTTTGAATTCTGGTTTGTTGTGGGAAGCCAGGACCTGTATGGCGAAGCTACCCTGAAACAGGTAGCGGAACATGCCAAGATCATGGCTGAGGGTTTTTCCCGGGATCCCCAATTCCCGGGGACCATCGTTTTAAAACCAACGGTCCTTACCCCGGCGGGCATCCGGGAAGTTTTTGAAGCGGCCAATGCCAACCCCCGTTGTGCGGGGATTATCACCTGGATGCACACATTCTCCCCCTCCAAAATGTGGATTGGGGGCCTTTCGATCAACAAAAAACCGGTGCTCCACCTGCACACCCAGTTTAACCGGGATATCCCGTGGGCAAACATCGATATGGACTTTATGAATCTGAACCAGTCAGCCCACGGCGATCGGGAACATGGCTTTATCCATGCCCGGATGCGGCTTCCTCGTAAAATAGTGGTAGGCCACTGGGAAGATCCGGAGGTGCGGCGACGCATGGCCGTGTGGATGCGGGCCGCCTGTGCCTGGGCCGATGGGCAGCGTTCCACCGTGGTCCGCTGGGGAGATAACATGCGGGAAGTGGCGGTCACCGAAGGGGATAAGGTAGAAGCCCAGATTCAGTTTGGCTGGCAGGTAAATGGCTGGGGTATCGGGGACCTGGCCCAGGCCTATACGGATGTTTCTGCAGGGGATATACAAAAGCAACTGAAAGTCTATGAGGCCCAGTATGAACTGGCCCCGGAGATCCAAAAGGATCCGACGGCCCGCAAGGCCCTGGAAGAACAGGCCCGCATCGAAGTGGCCATGAAGCGGTTCCTGGAAGAACGGCGAGCCGGGGCCTTTACCACCACCTTCCAGGATCTCCACGGGCTTCCCCAATTGCCCGGCCTGGCGGTGCAGCACCTCATGGCAGAGGGCTACGGCTTTGGGGCCGAGGGAGACTGGAAAACGGCCATGCTCGTCCGGGCAATGAAAGTGATGGCCACGGGGCTAACGGGTGGAACCTCATTCATGGAAGACTACACCTATCATCTTGAACCGGGTAAGGAGGCAATCCTCGGAGCCCACATGCTCGAAGTGTGTCCTTCCATTGCAGCCCAGAAACCCCGGATCGAAGTACATCCCTTAAGCATCGGCGGTAAAGCAGACCCTGCCCGCCTTGTATTCGATGGGGCACCGGGCAAAGCTATCTGTGCCACGCTGGTCGATCTCGGAGACCGGTTCCGCATGATCGTCAACGATGTAGAATCGATCCCCATAACGAATCCCATGCCCCGTCTTCCGGTGGCGCGGGTACTCTGGCGACCCCTCCCCAACTTCCGGGATGGGGCTGAAAGCTGGATCCTCGCCGGCGGGGCCCACCACTCCGGATATTCCACCGCCCTTTCGGTAGAATACCTGCGAGATTGGGCAGAAATTGCGGGCATAGAACTGGTGCACATCGGCGCCCACACCGATCCGGTACGGCTCCGGGACGAACTGCGCTGGGGCGAAGCCTATTGGTCGTATCGGTAAAGAGTTCTGTTCTCCCCGCCCCGAACGGTGTCCCCCTATTTTTCGTGATTCATGGGGGCACCAGTTTCTGTGGTTGGGGGGAAAAAGGGGATACCATTACAAAAACCGCTGAAGCCCCTGTACGAAGGGGCTCCAGCGATAATGGGGTGAACCTATCCGGGGGTGATGAACGAAGGAAGGGGAGGAAAGATTTTTTATGTCACAAATTTGAATTCATCAAGAAAGTCATTCCTCCACCCTTTGGTAGCGAAAAAAACTGAGAGAGCCTATCGTACAACAAGAGGAAGCTTTTTAGAGAGGAGGCATCACTATGGACACCTATAAAACCTTACGAGAAGCAGCTTATGAGGCGAACCTGGAAATACCACGGCGGAACTTGGCCATTTACACCTGGGGCAATGTATCCGCCTTTGATGCTCAAAAAGCGGTCTTTGCTATCAAACCTTCAGGGGTGGCCTACGAAAACCTACGACCCGAAGATATGGTGGTGGTAGATCTCGAAGGGAAGGTCGTGGAAGGGAAACTTAACCCATCGTCGGATACTAAAACCCACATGGTACTCTACCGGGCCTTTCCCCAACTGGGAGGTATTACCCACACCCACTCGCCCTATGCCGTAGCCTGGGCCCAGGCACGCCGATCCGTTCCTATTTTCGGCACCACCCACGCAGATCACGGGTGCCGGGAAATTCCCTGTACCCCCCTCTTAAGTCCCGAGGCGGTGCAGCGGGACTATGAACTCGAAACGGGGCATCTCATCGTTAGTACCCTAAAACAGCTAGAACTCGCGGTGGATGATACCACCATGATCCTTGTGGCAGGTCACGGACCTTTTACCTGGGGGAAAACCGCCGCCCAATCTGTCTATCATGGAGCAGTGCTGGAAGAAATTTGCAAGATGGCCATCCTTACCCTTACCATCAAGCCCATTGCCGAGCCCTTACCAGAATACATAGTAAAAAAACACTGGGAACGGAAGCATGGCCCCGGGGCATATTACGGGCAAAAGAAATAAATACTAAAGAACTCAAAATGATTTTAGAAAGAGAAAACTATGACCCACACTCTTATTCCTTAGATGGAATGAATCAATGGGAATGCTACTGTTTAGAAAAATCTTACGATACCTTTCATGTGTTTTATAATGAAAGGGGAAACAGGGTCGGTGAAAAAACTTTTAAAAGTGAAGATGAAGCCTGTAAGTACTTGTACGAAAAATTAAAAAGCGACCCAACAACTAGAAAGAGAAGGGATAACTAATGGATATACAGAAAGTTATAAAACATGCCGAAAATGTATTACATAAAATAGAGGAATATAATGATGCAAAAATATCAAAAGATGATTTAAAAATTGTAAAAGAAAGAATACAATATATGATATATGATTGATTCTCTTAATCAAAAATCGCTGGTTTCAGATAATCATCAACATATCGGTCTTAGCCGATTGGTTATCGATCAGTGGCCTCTGGGTCATAAACTTGGCACAGAGATTTCAAATCTTGAGGAGGAATATATGGGTTATACAATCTCGAAGAGTTAACTCAATTAGTAAGGGAAGCCCTCAATATGACAAACGAAAGGTTAAGAAAATCGCCAGAATGGCAAACCTTGCAGGTCATTCAGAAACAATTGATTGCCATAGAAGAGGATCTTAAAAATCAGGGGACATCAAAAGACGAGCTTAAAAAACGTATCAACATAGGACTCATTTCGGTGCGGGAATTTGAAGCTGACGACCCTGACTTTGCCGATCTTCTACAGAAAATAGATTATCGTTACAAAAAACTGTAGAAATTTCTTATGGCGGAAATAACTCAGATTAAAATCTTGCTTGATGAGATATACACACTACTCCTTAAAGCCAACGAGACAGAGTGGGCAAAGAGTATATATCAAATAAAAAATGAATTTGAAAATTCTCAAGAAGACGAATTGAACGTACTAGCAAGAAAAGCCTTACAAATGTTTGAAGGTTCTGGTTCATTCTCAGACCTTGTGTTATATGTAAATGGTAATCCAGATAGCAAGCTGAATGATAGGTTTAATACATTGCGAATGCGACTTCATCAGGAACTAATTAATTTTATATCCTGAAGGAGGTTATAAAAATGAATTATTATACTCTGGATAAATACGAAACCGTCAAGGAGAAAAAGTCCCATATTGTAAAACAACTATTAGTAGTCACCGCTATTTGTGCTGGAGTATCTATAATTTTGTTAATAATTCTTGAGTTATTGGTCGCACTCTTTATATCCTTTGCATTTACGATGCTTGCATTCGGTTTTTATATAAGTATGTGGTACCCTGTGCATAGAAGGAAATGTCCCAGATGCAATTCAAAAATGAAGCTATTTAATGATGGAGAACATGAAATCCTTTTTTATTGTGAAGATTGCAAAGTTAAAATTAAAACCGGACGGACTGAGAGAGATCTTCTAGATCCAGGACCACCAGCTTAGTTTTTAATTTTCTCAAGATGAAAAAAATCAATAGAAGGCAAGTTGATGTACGAATACAAAGAAGCTATAAGTGTACTTATTGACAATTTCCCTGAACTAAGAAAAGTTTATGAAGAGAATATCGATGATTATAAAGAACTCCCCTACGTATTTTATGAATCTGTATTTTTTAAATTTATTATGAATACGGTTTATTCTTATGACGAAGAAAAACTGAAAGCTATATTCAGCTTTATTGAAGATATGCTTAAAAATGGAGATAAAGAAATAAAAAACCTCATTGAAGTTGCCATAATTGAAAGTTTGTATTATGAAGAAAATTCTAAGGCCAAAGAATTATTAGCAAAATATTTTGGTCCCCTAACAAAAGAAAGTTATAAGAATTGCTTCCTGAAGTAAAAAAAATTGTATTCCTAACCTTCTAGAGTTACATTAAAATGATAGTCAGGAGGTAGGGAATGGAAGCAGCTGTTAAGATTGCAAAACAAAGGTTGAGTGTGTTAGAACTTGCCGAACAGCTCGGTAATGTCTCTGAAGCATGCCGTCGTCGAGGGATGGATCGCACCTCGTTCTACGAGTGGAAACGTCGCTTTCAAACCCATGGGTTCGAAGGTCTCAAAGATTTACCGCCGATTCATAAGAGTCACCCCCAGACGGTGAAGCCCGAGGTTGAAGCTCGCATCATCGAATTAGCATTGGCACACCCGTCCTACGGTTGCAACAAGCTCGAGAAGCTTCTGTCTTTGGAAGGCCCGTACGTTTCGAATGTGACCATCCAAAAGATTCTGATCGAGCATGGACTCGGATCTCGGTATGATCGGTGGCTTGCGCTGGAGAAGAAGTCGGCAGAAGAGGGGCTTGAGCTCTCCGCCGATCAGATAGCCTACATAGAGAAGCTGAATCCGAGCTTCAAGGAGCGGCATGTGGAGAGCGCAGGGCCGGGAGAATTACTATGTCAGGATACTTTTTTCGTAGGGACGCTGAAGGGGGTTGGGCGGGTGTACCTGCATACGGTGGTGGATACCTATGGGAGCTATGCCTTTGGGTTTTTACACACGACCAAGCAACCGGAGGCTGCGGTGGCGGTGGTACATAACGAGGTGCTGCCTTTCTACCAGACCCATGGGATTACCGTCAAAGCGATTCTCACCGACAACGGCCGTGAGTACTGCGGGACAGAGGCCCACCCCTATGAACTGTATCTTGCCCTGAACGATATTGAACACCGTCGGACCCAGGTTCGCCATCCTCAGACAAATGGTTTTGTCGAACGCTTCAACCGCACCGTTCTTGATGAGTTTTTTAGAATCGTATTTCGACAGAATCTCTATGAAAGCCTAGAATCCCTTCAAGAGGATCTAGACCAGTGGCTGCATGAGTATAACTATGAAAGGCCCCATCTCGGGTATAGGAACCAGGGACGTCGTCCCTGGGAAACGATAGACCTGTTCCTGAAAGGAACATTAAAACTGTAAATAAAGAAGGTTAGGAATACAATTTTTGATACCCAAATCATCTATAGTAATAAAACCAATTGTCTTTATAATTTTTTTCAAAATTTTCTTTTGAGTCAAATTCGATTTTAAGATTATCAGGAGTAATATAATTAAATTCATCATAAAGCTTTACCAAATTGAATAATTTCTCTTTTATTATCTTGCAAGCATCACTAGTATTTATTTCTTCTCTCTCTCTTTCTGTATTTGTAAGCACAACAAAGAACCCCATCGTATTATCAATTAACCAGAGACAATCTTTATCTACACTTTTTTTAATTTCTTCGAGTTCATCTTTTTTCACGGCACTTATTGCTTCATAGATAGCGGTGTTTTCAAAATTATCAAATGTTACAAAGGCTTCCTCAACATTTTTTATCTTCTTGGGATATAATTTCAAAAAAGCCTCCAGGCATTCATTTTGTTTATTTATATCAATTGTTAGCCTATCATCTACGAATTTATTAAAATCAGATCTTCTTTCAAGAATAATTGAGATTCGTGGAATTATTTTATTCTTAATTTTTTCATATTCGATTGATACATTTAAGACTTTCACAGAATATTTTTTATTAACCCAATCTATAAATGGAATAAATTCAGTCACGACCTTAACATTGCCCTTCTTTATTTCTTTTGCAAGTTTATAGGATTCGTCTCCAATTAAAAGCATCTATATCCTCTTTTTATTTATTTTCTACTTCCACATTCATAAAGTCCCCAATCAGCCACCTTTTTTCTCAGACAAATCTTTCACCATTCACCCTTCCCACACCAGTTTGAAATTAAAACCCACCAGTTTCCCTTCCTGAACACGCTGTACAAAGGGATCGGTCACAAAAACATTTTGTAGTGGCAACTCGGGCAATTTAAACACGGTCAAACCTTTAAGACGTTCCGGATAAAAACAATATCTAATCACCCGCATAATTCGTCCACTGCTCTCAAACCGCTTAAGCTCGTAATGATCAAGCTCAAGAGCCTACACGGTGGTTGTTACGTTAAACGCAAAATATGGTTCTTCACAGTTAATACAATCCAATTTGACAAGCTCACCATTGGCAATGAGCAATTCATTCAATACAGAAACTGCCCGCTTGCTGAATACTGGAATATGTGAGGCCAGAGAGGGAAAGTCGCTTTTTGGTAGATCTTTATTCATCTCATCATCACGCAAAATCTTAACACGAAGACTCACCGAAGGGTTAGGAAGGGGGGATCCATTAAATTCTCGATATATTTCAAAGGCCCCGTTATCTACAGGAATAAGATTCTGATAGTTATTTGCATCGGCTGCCATGATATACACTTTCATACAATTCTCCTCGAACTTTTTTACTTCAATATTATAGAAGAAAATTTTTAGAAATCAAATAAAAAGGGCACCGAAAAGCTCCCTTTTGCTTTTCAGTGCCCCCTACATAGCTGTTTTTTCTTGTTTTATCGGGAGCTACTTCTACTTTTCGTATACACATCGAAACAGACCGCCGCAAGAAGGACAAGCCCCTTGATGGTCTGCTGCCAGTCCACACTTACCCCCATGATGGACATTCCGTTATTCAAAACCCCCATCACGAGGCCACCAACAATAGTTCCTACTACCGTACCAATACCACCTGAAGCAGAGGCCCCTCCGATAAAACAGGCCGCAATAGCATCAAGCTCAAAACCAGTTCCTGCTTTGGGAGTAGCCGCATTCAGACGTCCTGCGACCACAAGCCCCGCGATTGCAGAAAGGAGTCCCATATTGGCATACACCCAGAACATCACCCGCTGAGTTTTTACTCCCGAGAGCCGGGCGGCCTTTTCGTTACCTCCCAGGGCATAAATATGACGACCCGCTACGGTTTTTTTGGTAATAAAAGTATATAGAGAAATCAGCACAAAAAGAACAATTAAAATGATAGGTATCCCATTATATGCCGCCAGGTTAATCGTGAGGGCATTAATAGCTCCTACCACCAAAACAATCTTGAGAAGTTCAAGTCCTAAGGGTAGTACTTCAAAATCATAGCGCTTCTTTTTTGCCCGGTTGTACAACTGGCTTATGACAAAGGCAATCGAAAGAAGAATTCCGATAATCACCGCAATCGCATTAAGCCCTCCAATTTGCCAATCCCCGGGAAGATAACCCGCCGCAATATTCTGAATCGACTTATCAAAGGGGGCTTTTGTCTGACCTTTTAGAATAACCATGGTAAGTCCCCGGAAGATGAGCATCCCTGCTAGGGTTACAATAAAGGGAGGAATCCGTAAGAAAGCAATAAAAAAGCCATGAAACGAACCAACCGCTAGACCAATAAGGAGCGTAATGGTCACCCCAAGTGGGACCGGCATCCCCATATCAATCATGAGGACCGCCGACACGGCCCCTACGAAGGCGACCACCGAACCCACCGATAGGTCTACATTACCGGTAACAATACAGAGGAGCATGCCCACGCCAAGAATGAGCACATAGCTATTCTGCAACACCAGGTTCGTCACATTCATGGGTTTAAAGAGGATCCCCCCTGTCAGAATCTGGAAAAAAACCATGATGAATAAGAGGGCAATAACCATCCCGTACTGACGAACATTACTCTTAAAAAATGATGTGACACTTCCCATACTCTGTTATCCTCCCCTATCCTGCCAGGCTTTGTCGTTCACGCCGCTGATGAGCCATGATAATTTTCATGATGTTTTCTTGACTTGCCATCTCGCGGGAAAGTTCTCCTGCAATTTCCCCTTCGGTTACTACATAAATCCGATCACACATACCAAGAAGCTCAGGCATCTCCGAGGAAATCATTAAAATAGCCTTTCCCTCTGCGGCAAGCCGATTGATAATCGTATAAATTTCGTACTTTGCTCCCACATCGATACCCCGGGTAGGTTCATCCAGGATGAGTACATCCGGATTTGCCATGATCCATTTTCCCAAAACCACTTTTTGCTGGTTTCCACCGGAGAGGTTTTCTACCCGTTGATCAAGGCCTGCACACTTAATTTTCAGGGAATCCCGGAATTGTCCAGCCAGGGTTGTTTCTTTTTCTTCGTCGATTACGCCAGCCCGACTGATACTCTTAAGACTCGAAAGAGAAATATTAGTACGAATATCATTAATGAGCACAAGGCCATAGTTTTTTCTATCTTCCGTAACGTAGGCTATTCCTTCACGGATTGCATCGCTTACGGTATGGACTGTAATTTTTTTACCGTTTTTATATATCACACCCTTATGATGCACCCCATAAGAACGGCCAAAAATACTCATCGCAATTTCCGTCCGGCCTGCTCCCATAAGACCTGCAAAACCTACTACTTCGCCTTTTCGCAGATAAAAACTCACATTCTTTATGACGGCCCGTTCTTCATTGGTAGGATCGTACACGGTAAGTCCTTCCACCCGAAACACCTCTTCTCCGATGGGCACGTGACGAGCAGGATAACGATCCACAATTTCCCGACCTACCATGCTTTTAATGATGCGGTCTTCGTTTACCTCTCCTTCGCTGTTTCTCAATGTTTCAATAACCTTGCCATCCCGGAGCACCGTGATTCGGTCGGCTACCCGGGTAACTTCGTTCAATTTATGGGAAATGAGAATACTCGTAACTCCATGATTCTTTAATTCAAGAAGAAGATCCAGCAACTTATTACTTTCTTCATCATTGAGGGCAGCAGTAGGCTCATCTAAGATTAAAAGTCGCACATTCTTGGAAAGGGCCTTGGCAATTTCTACCAGTTGTTGCTTTCCCACCCCAATATCAGCAATAAGGGTGTTGGGGTTTTCCTGAAGCCCCACCTTCTTAAGAAGTTTCTTAGCTTCTACAACCGTATCATCCCAATCGATAATTCCCTGCCTCGCCCGTTCATTTCCTAAAAAGATATTTTCTGCTATTGAAAGATAGGGGATAAGGGCTAATTCCTGGTGAATGATGACAATCCCCGCGGCTTCGCTATCCTTAATATCTCGAAATTTGCATTCTTCCCCTTTAAAATAAAAGGCCCCTTCATACGAACCATGGGGATACACCCCACTGACGATTTTCATCAGCGTCGATTTACCGGCCCCATTTTCGCCTACTAAGGCATGGATTTCATCATCGAATACGGTAAAACTCACATCACTTAAGGCTCGCACCCCGATAAAATCTTTAGTGATGTGTTTCATTTCCAGAATCGGCTGTGCCATCGATTTCACCTTCTACTGTAGTACAGAAAAGTATCCCCTGCCAGTACAATTGTTACCAGCAGGGGGCTGCCTCGACCTTTTTCAGATCGCGGGCTTATCAACGGGTTACTTTAGCTGATCTTCCGTGTAATACCCGCTTCCAATAAGAACCTCTTTATAATTAGTGATATCCACCGAAACAGGCTCACAGAGATACGAGGGAACTACTTTTACGCCGTTATCGTAAGTGGTGGTATCATTTACCGGGGCAGGCTTACCCTGAAGTACCGCATCTACCATATCCGCCGCCTTTTCTGCTAGAACCCGGGTATCCTTAAAGATGGTATGGGCCTGCTCACCCGCAATAATCGATTTAACCGAGGGGATCTCCGCATCCTGACCGGTTACAATAGGAAGCTTTTTACCACCTCGCCCATACCCTACGCTCTTCAGCGCAGAAAGTACCCCGATAGAAATTCCGTCATACGGAGAAAGTACCGCGTCAAGATTAGCGTTGGTGTAATAGGCTGTAAGGATATTATCCATCCGCTGTTGAGCGGTAGCTCCATCCCAGCGAAGGGTCGCTACCTTATCGAATTCAATCTGACCGGAGCGAACCACTAGTTGTCCCTTTTCGATATAGGGCTTCAGTTGATCCATTGCACCATTGTAGAAGAAGTAGGCGTTGTTATCATCAGGGGAACCGGCAAAAATTTCGATGTTATAGGGCCCCTTTCCTTCTTTAAGCCCCAGCTTTTCTACGATGTAGCTTCCCTGTTGGACCCCAACCTTGTAGTTATCAAAAGTAGCATAGTAATCCACATGGGGAGTATTGCGAATCAGCCGGTCATAGGCGATAACCGGGATCTTTGCAGCCGCCGCTTTTTTAAGAACATTGGTAAGGGACTCCCCATCGATAGAGGCGATTACGAGACAGTTCACACCCTTGGTAATCATATTCTCCAATTGGGCAATTTGCGCATCGATGTTATCTTCTGCATACTGGAGATCCACCTTATACCCCCGGCTTTCCAGGATCTTCTTCATGTTGCCGCCATCCTGGATCCAGCGCTGGGACGATTGGGTTGGCATGGCGATCCCTACAAAGAGGGTCTTCTTACCCCCTGCCTGTCCCCCCTTACCGCAGGCCACAAAACCCAATGCCATGATGAGGACCAGGGCAAGGCTGATACTACCGAGTTTCTTCATACCTCCACTCCTTTGTAAGAAAGTTTTGTATTCGACCGTTTAGAACAATTGTATACGTACACACAATGGTCGAATACTTTCGTTTGTGAATGAATCGTACACCTGCTTTTTCAATCTGTCAAGAAAAATTTGCGTGTACGATTACATTTTTAGACTATGATCCCCTATATTTCAAAAACCCCTTAGGATGATGGGGAGGTTGTTTTTTGTATCTAATTCCTTACAAAATGATGATGGCAAGCACCTATGCCGTGCGCCAAGGTTCATCCCCACAATCAAAATCTCATCTCTTTATAAAACAAAAAAGAGGGAGCCTTTCCTCCCCTATTCCTTAAATCTTTTCCCTTTCTCGTTGCCCTTATTGAAATACCGGTGTATAGTACCTACATGTTCGCTATTGAACGGATCAATCTGATACAAAAGTACCTGCGGGAACACCAACAGGTGGACGTGAAGACCCTTCGGGAGTTGCTCAACGTATCGGAAGTGACGATCCGGCGGGATCTAGAAAAGCTCGAACAGGAAGGTTTCCTCCTACGCACCCATGGAGGGGCGATTCTTACCGATTCGGTCTCCCTTGTACCTACACGAACAGGGTCTGGAACCACTGAATACAGTGAAATCGGCAAAATCGCTTCTCGTCTTATCCAGGAAGGGGAGTTTATTTTACTGTTAGCGGGAAATCTTACCCGACAGCTTGCCCGTTTTCTTTTTCAATTTTCCCAAATTACGGTACTTACCAACGATATCGTCATTGCGGGAGAAATCAGTGCTACTCAGAAAAATCGCTGCGTTCTTTTAGGCGGTGAGGTCTCCGGACAAGACCAGGCTGTATACGGGACCCTTACCCTGGATGATCTTGAACGTTTCCATGTGGATCGGGTTTTTGTAGAAGTCGATGGAGTTTCACGGGATCTTGATTTATCGGTCACCACCCAGGAAAAGGCCCTTCTCATTCGTTCTGCTCGCCAACGAACTGGGGAACTGGTTATTCTCTGTGAGGCAGAGGGATTTTATAAGAACGCTTTTTTTTCTTTCGGTAAAGCCCGAAGTGGTGATATAATGGTCACGGATCGTCATGTTTCGGATGAGGTAAAACAACATTTATTCAATGCCAATATTAAACTGTTTACTACTATTGACATTTACGAGGGGACCCCATGAACGTTCAAGAACCACTCTTTGTGGTAGAGGGACTCTCTAAAAAAATTAATGAAGATTTTTCATTAAAAGAGATTTCCCTCTCCCTGTATCCGGGATCTGTTCATGTTCTCGTTGGAGAAAATGGGTCAGGAAAAACGAAATTCCTTCATCTATTATGCGGCATAGAAAGACCAGATTCTGGAAGCATGCGATTTTGCGACAGGCTGTATGCTCCCCGAGATATCACCGATGCCCGAAAAGCGGGAATTCTTTTTATTGGTCAAGATGTGCAGCTCTTTGAAAATCTTTCAGTAGCGGAAAATCTCTTTTTTGATAATTATCCCCGCACTCTCTTTGGAGCCATTGATATTCCCCGGATGATCCAGCAAGCCCGCCGACTTTTAAAAGAGCTTTCCATCGATCTGGACGTGGATATACCGGTTCGAAAACTCGGGTATGCCCAGCGGCAGCTTCTTGCGGCAGCCCGATCCTGTGTAAAACCCTGGAAATTGGTAGCCTTTGACGAACCCTCTGCGGCCCTCGCGGAACCGGAACGGACCATTCTTTTTACCATTATTAAACGACTTACCCAACAGGGTACCAGTGTGCTCTATGTATCTCACCGGATCGATGAAATTTGCCGCATTGGGGACTATGTCAGTATTATCCGTCAGGGACGCCTCATCGATACCCGTTCCCGGGAAACGGTGAATGAATCGGTGTTGGTACATCTGTTAACAGGGAAGATTTTCACCGAACGGTACCCCCGCTACAAACAGGGACGAGGGGCTCCCCTTCTGGAAGTACAAAACCTGAGCTGTGGGGTCCTCCTCAAGAATATTTCCTTTACCGTTCACGTAGGGGAAATTCTGGGTATTACAGGACTCATGGGATCCGGAAGAACCCTCCTGGCCCACTGTCTTGTTGGAGATGTACCAGGCTCCAGTGGACGCCTTTTGTTATCCGGTCAGGAAGTACACTTTTCCTCCCCCGAAGAAGCACTTCAGTATGGAGTTGCCCTTATCCCTGAAGACCGGAATGAAAATGCTATTTTGCATCATCAGGATTTAACCTTGAATATGACCATTGCTGCCCTTCCTCAATATCAGACGGTAACCGGTCTTCATAACACAACTCTTTATAAGAATATTAAGAAATATGCCGAACGAATCGGGTTACGTTCCATAAAGCCTGAAGATATCCCTGATACGTACTCAGGGGGGAATCAACAAAAGGTAACCCTTGCCCGTTGGATCGCTAAACGGGCGCGGATTTACATCATGGACGAACCAACCCGGGGTATCGACGTTTCTTCCAAGGTAGACATTTATAATGTGATGGCCGATATTGCCGCAAAAGGAGGGGCAATCATCCTTTTTTCTTCCGATTTAGAAGAAATCCTTGGCATGTGCGATCGAATACTCATTCTTACCGAAGGAAGGATGATTGGCCCCATCCCTAAAGAGGAAGCAAGCCAGGAGATGATCCTCCGGCTTGCCACAAGCGGTACCTGAGCACCCCAAAACACGAGCAACAAGCGGGGCTTTCTGGTACTGTTCACGGTACTTAAACAGGAAACGAGGGGCTTATCTATTTAATTTCTTTATCAATATAAACAATGCACATGAATGTGGTGTAAGCCTCATTCCCTATCTAAATATTTCCTGTAAAAAGGATCGCAGTCCCTCTTTCCAGACCGGCCAATCATGGGCACCTTGCATAGTCTTATATATATGGGGAATCTTATTCTCTAATAAAAATTGATGGGTTTTTTCTGAGATAGATAAAAGAAAATCCGATTCCCCACATAAAATCCATATGAGTTGCTTTTTAGGACTATTCACTTTAAATTTATTCACATCCGTATTCGGGGCAGGAGAAAAGGCCCCTACCCATGCAAACATGTCGGGATTTCCAAGCCCAATATTCAAGGCCTGCCCACCTCCCATCGAAAGGCCGCATATTCCCCGGTACTCCCGCACCCCATATACGGAATATTTTTTTTCGATAAATGGGATAAGATCCTTAAAGAGGTCATTTTCAAAATTGGCAAAGGCCGCCTGAGCTGTTGGACTAAACATATCCTGAGGGACTGAATCGGGGTTCATGGCCCGTCCGTTAGGGAACACGAGAATTACTGGTTGGATTAATTTTTGATTAATGAGGTTATCCACTATTTCTTTTGGAGAACCATACTGAATCCACTCATCCTCAGTTCCACCAATACCATGTAACACATAAATTATGGGATATTTCTTTGTAGGAACATAGTCCGGGGGTAAATAAACATAACAATATCTATCAACCCCTGTGGTGTTGGAAAAATATTTTTCTTTTACCATGGTGCCCCCTTTTTGTATTGGTTTGTTTGCCATAGAAGAAAATAGCATTGTCCCCAACAAAAACAACAACCAACCAGTGTACCATTGCCACCCATTCTTTCTCATTGAGTTTTCCCTTTGCTATTCTTTTACCCCACCGACGGTAAGACCGATGACGAAGTACCGCTGCAGGAAGGGGTAGATTACCAGGATAGGGGCCGCCGCAACCACGGTGATGGCCGCCCGGATACTGGCGGGGGTC